>Ga0209254_10003556_pt1 | contig 14186 bp, 9 predicted proteins | sample FrelakmetDIP11DI_FD_187148 | JGI IMG/M metagenome (GOLD analysis project Ga0209254, IMG submission 187148) | Freshwater lake sediment microbial communities from the University of Notre Dame, USA, for methane emissions studies - DIP11 DI (SPAdes)... | ecosystem: Environmental > Aquatic >...
GCCATGCCAGCAGCGCCGTGGCAACTCCGGCGCCGGCGCCGCCCATGGCTTCGATGGGACCCCATCCATACATGAACACCGCATTCAGCGGCGCCTTGAGTGCCAGGACCGTCACGTTGACGACCATCGTCACCTTGGGTCGTGAGACCGCCGCATTGAGCGCCACGAAGACACGCGTGGCCAGTCCGGCGGGCAGCCCGAACGCGACGGCCTGCAGGTAGGTCGAGGCGATCTCCGCCACCCGACCTTCGACCCCGGCCACGCGCGTCCAGAATCCCGTCGCCAGAACGCAGGGCAGGGCGAAGAAGAGCAGCAGCCCTGCCAGCCAGAGCGCCTGCTGCAGGTCGTCGCCGATCGCGCGCCAGCGCTGCGCGCCATAGTGGTGACCCGCGATGGGCGACAGCGCCTGCAGCACCGCCATGAAGCCGATGTAGACGGTGATGTAGATGCTTGAGGCGACCGCCACGCCCGCCATGTCCTCGGGCGAGAGCCGGCCGGCCATGACAGCGTCGATCGTTCCGTTGCCGACCACGGCCAGGTTGGCGATGAACAGCGGCCACGCGAGCCGCAACAAGGCGCGCAGGGAGGCGTCCGGCGGGGTCAGCCGCGCAGCGGCATCCATGTCGATGGGGATGTGTGCGCCGGAACGTCAGTCCGGGCGACGCACCCAGATTCGGAAGGTCTCGTCGTAACGCGCGCGCCTCGTCAGCTCATAGGCCTTGTCCCAGGCGCCGGCGGGTGGAGCATCGTCGTCGGTGTTGCGCTTGCTGTCGCGCTGCAGGGCTACGCGGCATAACCCGGCATCGCCCGGCGACTCGAAGCGGATCCTGCCGTGGTAGCCGAGCATGGCGCGTGTCGCCAGAGGCAGCCCGATGGGCTGGACGCAGGAGTCACCTCCGACCCGCCGAATTTGTGCCGCCAGGTCCGCGGCGATCGGTGCCTGCGTGCGCGCGTGGTCGATCGCGCGCGCAAACAGTGCGATGGCCACCACCCACACGACCGACAGCCCGGTGGCCGCGATGAACGGCCCTGTCCATAGCATCGGAGGCCGGACACGCACGCGCCACACGACGATTGCAAACCACGTGAGCGTGGCCACGACGGCCAGCAGCAGCGGCCAGAACCGGAAGGTCGGCTCGAACCCGGGTGCCAGGCGCTGCAGCGGTGCGGCCAGCCCCGTAAGGCCGCCGGCCATCCAGGCGCCGAAGGTGAGCCAGGCCGCGAGCAGGGCGAACGTGAAGAGCGCCAGCGAAAACCAGTCGATCGCATCTTCGGCCGAGCGTTTCAGCGACGACACGCCGAAGGAGGCGAGGATCACGAGCGCGGGCACGGCGATCAGGAACTCCCGGTCACTCGGGGCAACCGACAGGAGCGATGCCGCAAGACCGGCGAGAAGCATCATCAGCGGCAAGGCAATATGCGGGCGGCGCACGAAGTGACGCCACGAATAGATCGTCCAGAACGCAAACGGCCACAACGGCCAGGCATACCAGCCGAGGTTGCGCAGGATCCATACGACGTTTTCGCTGGTTGGAAGCCCGACGCTCGCGCGGTTCCATTCCCACCACGCTGCGAAGTAGGGTTCGGCCTCTGCGGGGTGGAGCAGCCTGGCGCCCGTTGGCCACAGCGCGAAGACGCAGGCTGCCAGCAGCGCGATCAATGCTGCACGCAGTGCGCGCTGCTGTCCGAACGAGAGCGTGAAGGCGATGGCGGCCGCCAGCATCACCCCGGCCGGCAGCCCGCCGCGAGTCAGCACGATCGCGCCGATGGCGACACCGGCGGTGGCCGATCCTTTCCATGGATCGTCAAGCGCGAAAGCCAGTCCGAACAGAGCGATACAGACGAGCGCGAGCAGTGCGGGCTCGGCGCCGGTTTCGTGCACACGCACGAGCACGCCGAATGTGGCGGTCACGAAGAGCACCGAGACATCGGCCAGCATGCGACCGTAGTCGCGCGGCGTCGCCTCGCCACCGAAAGCCAGCGCCACTGGCTGAGCCTCGTCGCGGCGGGCCAGCCGGTAGGTGGCGTACCACAGTGCCCAGGTGGCGATGACGAACCAGAAGACCGTGACGAAGCGGGCGGCGGTGATCGGTCCCAGCCAGGGTCCGAGCAGTTTCACGAAGATGGCGCCGAGCCAGAACGGCAGGGGTCCCTCTTCGGTGACGAACTCTCCGGTGATGGCAGGAAGCCACCAGCTCGCCCCTGTGCCGGACGCCATGTTCCAGACGATGCCAAACGCGCTGGCGTCCTCCGCGCTCCAGGGCTCCCGACCCCAGAGGCCCGGGAGAATGTAGGCCGCGAGGACGGCGAACAGCGCCCAGCGGGTCAACTTGGCAGCGGCCGCCGCAGTGACGCGCGAAGGGGAGAGTCGCTGCTCGAAGCTCATGTACGGAAGCCAGTGCGGAGTGCCGCAACAAAAAAGGCAGCCGAAGCTGCCTCTTGCGTCCGCTCGGCGGTCACGTTACTTGCGGCGCGCCTTGGCAGCGGTCACCTGGGCTGCCGCGGCATTGACGGCCTCGGACTTGGCGGCGAACTTCTGGCGGAACTTCTCCACGCGGCCGGTCTCGACAATGCGGGTCTGCGCGCCGGTGTAAAAGGGATGCGACTCCGACGAGGTGTCGAGCTTGAACAGCGGATAGGTCTTGCCTTCGAACTCGATCGTTTCGCGCGTCTGCAGCGTGGAGCGCGTGATGAACTTGAAGTCGTTCTGCATGTCCTGGAAAACGACTTCGCGGTATTCGGGGTGGATGCCTTGCTTCATTTGTGCCTCGTTGTGGGCCGCCCGATCAAGGGGTAACGATTGCGGGTGTTCGTCCGCCGATACTCGCCTGCCTTGACCACGGTCCCGGTTTTTCGGGAACCGCGGATTATCCGGGATTTCCGGCCCGCGGGCAACCTGCCCGGGTTTCTAAGTCCTTGAAACCAAAAGGCCGACGGGCTTTGCCGGTGACCTTTTCCCGGCGCGACACGTCGTGCGCCGCTGCCGCTATCCGCCCCGGCGCATCATGTCGAAGAACTCGGCGTTGTTCTTCGTGGCCTTCATCTTGTCGAGCAGGAACTCCATCGCCTCGATTTCGTCCATGCCGTAGAGCAGCTTCCGCAGGATCCAGACTTTCTGCAGGATCTCGGGCTTGAGCAGCAGCTCTTCCTTGCGGGTGCCTGAACGGTTGACGTTGAGCGCCGGATAGACGCGCTTCTCGGCCAGCCGGCGCTCCATGTGGATTTCCATGTTGCCGGTGCCCTTGAACTCCTCGTAGATCACGTCGTCCATGCGCGAGCCGGTGTCGATCAGCGCGGTGGCGATGATGGTGAGCGAGCCGCCTTCCTCGATGTTGCGCGCGGCGCCGAAGAAGCGCTTGGGCCGCTGCAGCGCGTTGGCGTCGACGCCGCCGGTCAGCACCTTGCCCGAGGCCGGCACCACCGTGTTGTAGGCGCGCGCCAGGCGCGTGATCGAGTCGAGCAGGATGACCACGTCCTTCTTCGACTCCGCCAGCCGCTTGGCCTTCTCGATCACCATTTCGGCGACCTGCACGTGGCGCGTCGCCGGTTCGTCGAAGGTCGACGCCACGACCTCGCCACGTACCGAGCGCTGCATCTCGGTCACTTCCTCGGGCCGCTCATCGATCAGCAGCACGATCAGCACCACGTCCGGGTGATTGGCTGCAATCGCGTGCGCGATGTGCTGCATCAGCACCGTCTTGCCGCTCTTGGGGCTCGCCACCAGCAGGCCGCGCTGGCCCTTGCCGATCGGCGCGATGATGTCGATGAGCCGCCCGGTGATGTTTTCCTCGCCGCGCATGTCGCGTTCGAGGATCAGCGGCTGGTTGGGAAACAGCGGCGTCAGGTTCTCGAACAGGATGCGGTGCTTGGTGGCCTCCGGCGCGACGCCGTTGACCTTGTCGACCTTGACCAGCGCGAAGTAGCGCTCGCCGTCCTTGGGCGTGCGCACTTCGCCTTCGATCGAATCGCCCGTATGCAGGTTGAAGCGCCGGATCTGCGACGGCGAGATGTAGATGTCGTCCGTGCTGGCGAGGTACGACGTCTCGGGCGAGCGTAGGAAGCCGAAGCCGTCGGGCAGCACTTCCAGCGTACCGTCGCCGAAGATCTGCTCGCCGCCCTTGGCGCGCTTCTTCAGGATCGCAAACATCAACTCCTGCTTGCGCAGGCGGTTGGCGTTGTCTATCTCGAGGCCAATGGCCATTTCGAGCAACTGTGAAACGTGCAGGGCTTTGAGTTCGGAAAGGTGCATGGGGACAACCGGAGGAGTTGTGGGACGCCCTGTGACTGTTCGGGGCGCCCGCGGGGCGGGCGGGCCGGCAAGCGCCGGCCCGGGTGACGATCAGATGTTGCTGTCGATGAAAGCCGTGAGTTGAGACTTGGACAGGGCGCCAACCTTGGTGCCGACGACAGCGCCATTTTTGAACAGCATCAGCGTTGGGATGCCACGGATGCCGTACTTGGCGGGCGTGGACTGGTTCTCGTCGACGTTCAACTTGGCCACCGCGATCTTGCCGCCATACTCCTTGGAGACTTCATCCAGGATCGGCGCAATCATGCGGCACGGCCCGCACCATTCGGCCCAGTAGTCCACGAGGACCGGGGTGTCGGACTTGAGGACGTCCTGCTCGAAGCTGGAGTCGCTGACGTACTTGATATCGCTCATTTGAGTCCTTCTGGCGCCAGAGGTAGCGCGCGAACACAAGGATGGAGAAGTGGGGATATGGGTGCCGGGGCACAACCCCGGTTGGCGGGGTGGCAGGCTCGAATCGGGTGTAATGGTAACACCGCGGCCGGATTTTGCGCGCAGTTTCGGTCCGCGAGGCCAAGTTCATACAATTGGGTGATGACGCTTGAACGCCAGCGGCTTCCGGCCGATGCCCGTTTCTGGACGGAAGCCGGCCGGGCCGTGCGTGCCTTTGCCGAGCGATGCGGCGCGCCGGAGCGACGCCTGCACGGCATCCAGTGGCTCGTGCCCAGCGGTGCGCACGCGGTGCATGCCCGCGCGGCGCTGCGCGCTGCCCTGGGAGGGGCGGCCTTTGCTCCCCCGCGCATCGCGCCGCTGGCGGCCTGGCTGGGACGGCCGCTGGATGCAGGAACGGCGGCGCGCGCCGAACTCTATGCCGCCCTGCGCGGCAATGCCTGGGTGCGTGAGGCGTTCGGTGACCAGCCTGCAACGTTGTGGTCACTGGCGCGCGACGTGGCGCGGCTCAGTGACGAGCTTACGTGGGCCGCGGTCGACGGCCACGAGGCGTTCGAAGGGCGCCTTTCAAAGTGCCTGGCCCGACATTTCCAACGCCGCGCGGCGATGGCCCTGCGGCCGCAGGCGCAACTCGTGTTGCAGCTCTGGCGGGCGCGCCGCAGCGCTGTGGACGGTGCTGCCGGCGCCTGGCGCGAACTTGCCGCGCGCTCGGTGCTGGCGAGCGCGCCGCTGGTCTACCTGACACGGGTCGCTGTGACAGATGAAGCGGACGAGGGGCTCGCGGCGTGGGAGCGGGCGTTCGTCGAACAGTGGGCCGGCCGCGCGCCGGTGCTGCTGCTCGTTCCCGATCTTGTGGCCGCGCTGAGCGGGCAACCGTTGCTGAAAGCCGCGTGGCCGGAACTCGCGGGATGCGATGCCGGGGTTCCCATCGCAAGTCGCGCGGATGCACTGCGGGGTGACCAGAACGCACAGCGCCACCCGCTCACAATCTTCGCGGCGGATTCGCTCGAGGACGAGGCGTCTGCCGTGGCGCGGCAGGTACTTGCCTGGCGGCGCGTCGGCGTCGGATCAATCGCTCTAGTGGCGCTCGACCGGTTGTCTGCGCGGCGGGTGCGCGCGCTGCTCGAGCGCGCCCAGGTCAGCGTGCGCGACGAAACCGGTTGGCGACTGTCGACGACGAGCGCGGCAGCCGCGGTCATGCGCTGGTATGACCTCGTCGCCGACGACTTCTATTGGCGCGACCTGCTGGACTGGTTGAAGTCGAGCTTCACGCTGGGGGGCCGGACGAACAAGGCCCTGGAGATCCAGGCATTCGAGCATGCCATCCGTGCCAGCGGCGCGTTGCAGGGCGCACGCGCGATGCGGCTGGCACTGGCCGCTCTGGACCGCGACGGAAGTTCCCCGCCCGTCGCCGGCGCGCTTGAAGTCATGGGGCTGCTTGAAGAGCAGGCGAGGGCGACGCGCCGCACGGCTCCGACGCTGGCGGCACATGCACGAGCGCTGCAGGTGGCGCTGGACGCCCTAGGCATGCGTGCAGCGCTGCTAGGCGATCCGGTGGGCCGCGACGTGCTGCGCGAAGTCGATGGGCTTGCGCTGGAACTCGATACCTTAGAAGGCCGCGCTCGCGTCGAGGAGTTCCGTGCCTTGCTCGCGGCACGCTTCGAGGAGGTCGCCTACGTCGACTGCGAGGTCGACTCGCCGGTCACGATGGTGTCGCTGGCCGCCACAGTTCAGCGCAGTTTCGATGCGGCTGTGCTGATTGGCGCCGATGCAGACCATCTGCCGACCGCTCCGGGCGAGTTGCTCTTCTTCTCCAACGACGTGCGGACGGAGCTGCGGCTCGCGACGGCCGACGCCGCACTGAAGGAGCAGGCGGGGCAGCTGGCGGCATTGCTGGCGACGACACCGCACGTCGTTGCCACCTGGCGCCGCCGGCACGGTGATGAACCGAACGCGCTGTCGCCACTGCTGGAGCGGCTGCGCTTCGTCGCCGCGCGGGCGACGGGTGAAGATCCCGTGCGGCGCCTCGAGCGGGATGCGTTCGAGGTCGAGCCGGTCGCGCTCGCCTGCCCGGCGCCGCGCGCCGCGGCGCTGCTGCCGGCGCGACTGGCGGCCAGTCACGCGCAGAGCCTGGTCAATTGTCCCTACCAGTTCTATGCGCGGCGGCTGCTGCGGCTGGAGCCTCCGGAAGACGTGCTCGAGGCGCCGGGCAAGCGCGAGTTTGGTGAGGCCCTGCACGAAGTGCTGCAGCGATTCCACTCGGAGTGGAGCACGGCCGACCTCGACGCCATCGAACCGGACCGCCTGCGGTTGAGCCTGGTGCGGCATGCGAGTGCCGTCTTCGCGCGGGACCGGGAGCGTATGCCGGGGCTGCTCGCTTACGAGCGCCGCTTCGTGAGTCTCATCGATGACTACATCACGTGGGCGCAGCAGCAGAGCAGCACGGGCTGGCGCTGGGCGGCGGCCGAGCAGGCGTTCTCCAGCCAACTGGACATCGGCGACGGGCGCGCCGTGGAGTTGACGGGCCGGCTGGACCGCATCGACCGCAGGTCCGACGGCGCGTTGATGGTTCTCGACTACAAGGCCCGCAGTGCCGAGCAACTCAAACGAGGACTGAAGGCTCCCGGCGAGGACATCCAGCTGCCGTTTTACGGGCTGCTGGTGCGCAACTCGCCACACGCGACCGGGCCGGTCGAGGCCACCTATGTTGCGTTCGATCGAGGCCGTGAAGGCGCGAGCGCGGTGCAGACAGTCGCACCGCCGCAGCCGTACGAGACACTCGTGGAGGAGGTCGGCTTCCGGCTGCAATCCGACCTTCGGCGGATTGCCGATGGCGCGCCGATGCCCGCGCTGGGCGTGTCGACCGTCTGCGAGTATTGCGAGATGCGAGGCCTGTGCCGGCGCGACTACTGGGAGCGCGACACCGAGGTCGACGCATGAGCGACTACCTCGCCGACGAACGGGCGATCCGCGAAGAGGAATTCACGCGCCGCGCCTGTGACCCCCGGGCGAGTGTCGTCGTCGAGGCCTGCGCGGGCAGCGGCAAGACCTGGCTGCTGGTGGCCAGGATCATCCGGGCGTTGCTCGTCGGGGTGGCGCCCGGCGAGATCCTCGCGATCACGTTCACGCGCCGCGCAGCACAGGAAGTGCGCGCGCGACTGCTCGACGCGCTGCAGGAACTCGCGCGCGGCGATGATGACGCGATCCAAGCCTTTCTTGTGGCACGCGGACTGGATAGGGCCGCTGCGCGCACGGCGGTGGGGCCGGCACGGACTCTTTATGAAGTCGTTACCACGGCGCGCGTGCCAGTGACGATCGAGACCTTCCACGGGTGGTTCTGGCAGCTGATTGCACGCGCGCCGCTGGGAGTGGGCGTGCCGTTTGCGTCGGCACTGCTGGAACGCTCCAGCCGCGTGCGCGAAGACGCGTGGCTGCACTTCACCGCGATGCTCATTCGCGACGAACATGCGGAAGCGCGCGCGCAGTGGGAGTGGCTGGTCGACGAACTGGGTGATTCGCCTGCGCGGAAGCTGCTGCTGCAGTTCCTGCACAAGCGCGCCGAGTGGTGGAGCTTTGCAGCGGGCGACGAGGAAGCGGCGATGCAGCGGGCGCTCGCGCCGCTGCGCGTCGCCGGCGATGCAGACCCGGTGCTGCGCGTGCGCGCTCCTGAAGTCGTCGACGCGATAAGGCAACTGGCGGATCTCTGGCGCAGCATCGCCGCGCCGGGCGTCCGGATCCAGGAGGCGATCGACCGTGCGCTGCGCTGGCCGCAATCGCCCGACGTGCGACCCGGTCGCGATTTCCTGGCGGCGTGCCACGTCGTGCTGACCAAGGAACTCACTCCACGGGACCTGCTGCTGCCGGCAAAGATCGCGCGCAAGCTCGAGAGCGCGAATGCCGCGCGCTATGCCGAGGTTCACGCTTTCCTCACGGAGCGGCTGGCCGGACTGATCGACCAGCGGCGGACCTGGCGTGCACTCCGCCTCAACGAAGCCGGCCTGGCCTGCGGCGCCCTGCTCGTCGCGGCATACCAGCGGCTCAAGGGGCAGCAACAGGCGCTCGACTTCACGGACCTTGAGTGGCACGCGCATCGGCTGCTGTCCGACGCCGACAATGCGGCCTACATGCAGGTCCGGCTCGATGCGCGCTATCGCCAGGTCCTGCTCGACGAATTCCAGGACACCAATCCGCTGCAATGGCAGGTGCTGCAGGCATGGCTCGCCGGTTACGGCGGGCTGGATGACGGCGAGGCGACTGTGCGGGACGAACGCCCGCGGGTCTTCATCGTCGGCGATCCCAAGCAGTCGATCTACCGTTTCCGGCGTGCCGAACCGCGCGTGTTCGACGCCGCGCGGGAGCTGCTTCGACGCGATTTTGCCGCGACGCACCTGCGGACCAACGTCACCCGGCGCAACGCACGCTCGATCGTCGACGTGCTGAACGCGACGATGCCGGACGGCAATCCGCTGTACCAGGAGCAGCACACACGCTCGCACGAAACAGGCGCCTTCGTGCTGCTGCCGCTGGTCGAGCCTCCGCCGGCCGCCGGGACAGACGAGCCGGAGCCGCTGCGGGACGTGCTGACGGCCCAACGTGGCGAAGCGGACCACGAGGCGCGCTACCGCGAGGGTAGGGTGATGGCCAACGAGATCACGCACTGGGTCCAGCAGGCGCGTGTTGTGCGGGACGACGGCGCCGAGCGGGCGGCACGCTGGTCGGATGTGCTCGTGCTGGTGCGTCGGCGCACGCACCTGGAGGCCTACGAGCGCGCGCTGCGGGATGCCGGATTGCCCTTCGTCAGCGACCGGCGCGGGGGCCTGCTGACCACGCTGGAGGCCGAAGATCTGGTCGCGCTGCTCGGCTTCCTGACCTCGCCGTACGCAGACCTTCGCCTGGCCCACGCGCTGCGGTCGCCGGTATTCGGCTGCAGCGACGACGACCTGATGCGGCTGGCAGCGGCGCCGCAGGCAAGCTGGTGGGAACGTCTGCAGGGACTGGAGAGCGACGCCTCGCCCGCGCTGCTGCGCGCGCGGCAGCTGCTGCAATGGTGGCTCGACCTCGCGGGAGTGCTGCCGGTGCATGACCTGCTCGACCGCATTTATCACGAAGGGGATGTGCGCCGCCGCTACGCCGCCGTCGCTCCGGCGGCGCTGCATGCGCAGATCCAGGCCAACCTAGATGCCTTCATCGAGCTTGCGCTCGCCATCGACGCCGGGCGCTATCCGAGCCTGCCCCGCTTCATCGACGAACTGGCGAACCTGCAGCGCTACGGCAGTGACGAGGCGCCGGATGAGGGGCTGGCGGCGGCCGGCGATGCGCTGCGCGTGATGACCATCCATGGAGCCAAGGGTCTGGAAGCCGAGATCGTCGTGCTGGCGGATGCGCATTCGCGCGCGGTGCCGGATGGCGAGAGCGTGCTTGTGGTCTGGCCGCCGGAGGCGCCGGTGCCGTCTCACTTTTCGCTCGTGGCGCGTGGTGAGGCAGCGGCCCCGGATCCGGCGCGCGCCGCCTGGTTCGCGGAGGACGACGCGCAGAGGGCGCAGGAAGACTGGAACCTGCTGTACGTGGCCGCCACGCGGGCGCGCCAGGTACTCATTGTGTCGGGCACGGCACCGGCCCGCGGGGCTCTGGACGACACCTGGTATGTGCGCTTGCAGGCAGCGGAGGCGCTCTCGGTCGGTGCTGCGCCCCCGCAACGCGTTGAGGCAGCGTCGAACGCTCGCTGGGTGCACGACTTCCTGCCCGAGCCGTTGCCCACCGGGCAGCGCATCGACGCAGGGCTCGACAGTGAAGCGAAGCGCCTCGGCCGCGCCTGGCATGCACTCCTCGAACTGGGCGAGGCAGCGTCGATCGACTCCGTAGTCCGGGCCCATGCGCTGACGCCGGCGCAGGCCGAGAGCGCCGTGGCGGCCTCACGGCGCGTCCGGCGCGACTGGCCGCAGTTCTTCGGCACGACGGCGGAGGCCGAACTCGAACTCGTGGCCGCCAATGGCGATGTCCTGCGCGTCGACCGCCTCGTCGAGCAGGAGGACGCCTTGTGGATCATCGACTTCAAGTGGCGTGTGACCGAGGACGAGCGCTTGCCGTATGAAGCGCAGGTGAGGCGCTATGCCCAGGTCCTGCGGTCGATACGCGGCGACAAGCCCGTGCGCATCGGGCTGATCACGGCGGCGGGGGAGTTCTCCGAGGTTGTTGCCTGATCACCCGCGCCGCGAGGTTCGTTGACGAACCCGCGCGTTGCCGGAAGAATGACCGCTACCAGTCCGTCCTGGCATTGCACGCGCGCTACGGGCGAACAGAAATCGATTTCAATGCAGAAATCCAGGGGAGACCGCGATGCAGACATTGATACGGACGACCGGACTGGCCGCGGTCGCGATGGTCGTGGGCAGCTGTGCCAGCACACCACCGCAACCCAACCCGAAGGACATGACGTTCTTTGTCACCAGCGTTGGACCGGGCAAGGGCGCCGACCTTGGCGGACTTGAGGGCGCCGACCAGCATTGCGCAAAGCTCGCCCGGGCGGCCGGCGCGCCGGACCGCACGTGGCGCGCCTACCTGAGCACCCAGGCTCCGGGCCTGCGCGATACGAATTTCGTCAACGCGCGCGACCGGATCGGCACGGGTCCCTGGCAGAACGTCATGGGCGTGACGGTCGCGACGAGTGTCGACGACCTGCATTCGCCCTCCAGCAACCTCACCAAGCAGACGGCCCTCACGGAACGCGGACAGGTCGTCAATGGCACCGTGGACAAGCCCAACCGGCATGACATCTTGACCGGCTCTCGCGCCGACGGCACCGCGTTTCCTGGAGCGCCGTTTCCCGACATGACGTGCGGAAACTGGACGAAAGGCGGGCCGGATGGCTCGGCCATGGTCGGCCATCACGACCGTGCGGGACCGATGATGACCTCAACCTGGGCGACCTCCTGGAACTCCTCGCATCCCACACTCGGGTGCAACATCGAGAAGCTGAACGTCACGGGCGGCGAGGGCGCTTTCTACTGCTTCGCGGTGAAGTAGGGCGTTTCTTGGGGCCAATGCGTGCGCTGATACCATTCGCCTCGGCGGGCCCCCTCGCATGGAGGTGCCGTGAACCTGGTCAGGTCGGGAACGAAGCAGCCACAGCGGATTCCCTTCAGTGCCGAGGACAAGGCTCGCCTTTCCGCGCCAAGCGCGGAAAGGCGTTTCGCCCAATGAGATGCAAGAGGCGGCGATGCCCCCTCCTGGACCTCCCCCTCGACTGTTCTGAGATCGTCTCGAAGTGCCTTCCGATATTCGCATCGAGTCTGCGCGGCCGCGGGATGTGCCGCAACTTCTCACGTTGATCCGCGCGCTGGCCGAATTCGAGAAGCTCTCGCACCTGGTGGTTGGCACGGAAGATCAGCTGCATGAAGAACTGTTCGGGGCGCGGCCGGTCATTGAGTCGGTGCTGGCATGGGAAGGCGAACGGGCGCTGGGCTTCGCGCTCTTCTTCCACAATTTCTCCACATTCCTGACGCGGCGCGGGTTGTACCTCGAGGATCTCTTCGTCGTCCCCGAGGCGCGCGGGCGTGGCATTGGCAAGGCGCTGATCCGGCACGGGGCACGGCTCGCCGTGCAGCGCGGATGCGGGCGTTATGAGTGGTCGGTGCTGGACTGGAACACTCCGGCGATCGAGTTCTACAAATCGATCGGCGCCGATCTGCTGCCGGACTGGCGCATTTGCCGCATGACGGGCGAAGCGCTGTCGCGCTTCGCGGGCGGCGACGCCGCATCCTCGTAGAATCCGCGCATGTCGTACCAGGTACTGGCCCGCAAGTGGCGGCCGCGCGATTTCTCGACACTCGTCGGCCAGGAGCACGTCGTGCGCGCGCTCACGCATGCGCTGAGCGCCAATCGGCTCCACCATGCGTACCTGTTCACCGGCACGCGCGGAGTCGGCAAGACGACGCTGTCGCGCATCCTCGCCAAGGCGCTGAACTGCACCGGGCCGGACGGCCAGGGCGGCATCACCGCCACGCCCTGCGGAGTCTGCGAGGCCTGCACGGCGATCGACGCCGGGCGCTTCGTCGACTACATCGAGATGGACGCCGCCAGCAACCGTGGCGTCGACGAGATGGTCCAGTTGCTCGAGCGCGCCATGTATGCCCCCAGCGCGGCGCGCTTCAAGGTCTACATGATCGACGAGGTGCACCAGCTGTCCACGCACGCGTTCAACGCGATGCTGAAGACGCTGGAGGAGCCGCCGGAGTACGTGAAGTTCATCCTCGCGACGACCGATCCGCAGAAGGTCCCGGTCACGGTGCTGTCGCGCTGCCTGCAGTTCAACCTGAAGCAGATGACGCCGGCCGGGATCGCCGACCGCATGCGCGAGATCCTCGCGCAGGAAGGCATCGTGGCCGAGGACTCGGCGCTGCGCATGCTGGCGCACGCGGCGCGCGGCAGCATGCGCGACGGCCTCTCGCTGCTCGACCAGGCGATCGCCTACTCGGCTGGCCAGGTCTCGCTCGAGGCGGTGCGCGGCATGCTGGGCGCCATCGACGAGACCACGCTGGTGCGCGTGCTGGATGCGGTGATCGGCCGCGATGCGGCGCGGGCCCTGGCCCTGGCCGACGAGATGAACGGAATGAGCCTGTCGTTCGCGCAGGCGCTGCGCGACCTGGCGAGCCTGTTGCACCGGATCGCGCTGGCGCAGCAGGTCGCTTCCGTCGACGAAGACGACATCGATGCGGCCGAGGTGAAGCGCCTGGCCGGCGCTATCGCGCCCGACGAGGTGCAGCTTTACTACCAGATCGCGCTGCACGGCCGCAACGACTTGCACCTGGCGCCCGATGAGTACGCCGGATTCACGATGACGCTGCTACGCATGATTGCGTTCGCGCCGCATTCGACGGCCGCCGCGTCGGCTCCGCGCGCGGCGCCCCTGACAGCTGCCACTGCCCCGCGCGCCGCGGTTCCGGCGCCGGCGCGAACGGCGGCTCCGGTAGCTGCCCCAGCGGCGGCGACCGTACCGCGGGAGGCCCAGCCGGCTTCCGCCGCGGCAGCGCCGGCGACCTTCGACGGCGACTGGCCAGCGCTGGTGGCACGGCTGAAGGTGGCGGGCCTGGTGAAGGAGCTTGCGCAACGCAGTGAACTGGTCGCGGCCGAGGGTGACCACTTCCGCCTGCGCGCGCCCCTGAAGACCCTGACCGAAGCCGGCACCGTCGAAAAGCTGAATGCCGCGCTTGCGCAGGCACTCGGGCGCGCGGTTCGTGTCACGGTGGAAGTCGGCAGCACGACGGGTCCGACCGCGGCCGGCATTGCGGCGCAAGCCAGCGCCGAGCGCCAGCGCCAGGCCGAAGAAGCCATCTATGGCGATCCCTTCGTGCGAGAATTGATCGACAATTTCGGCGCATCGGTCGATCCTGCATCGATCCGGCCGCGCGATGGCAACGACACGGGACCGAAGCGATGATGAAGGGGCAGTTGGCCGGCTTGATGCAACAGGCGCAGAAGATGCAGGAAG
>Ga0209254_10003557_pt1 | contig 14185 bp, 13 predicted proteins | sample FrelakmetDIP11DI_FD_187148 | JGI IMG/M metagenome (GOLD analysis project Ga0209254, IMG submission 187148) | Freshwater lake sediment microbial communities from the University of Notre Dame, USA, for methane emissions studies - DIP11 DI (SPAdes)... | ecosystem: Environmental > Aquatic >...
CGCTCTTCAGAATGGTATCCCCGAGATTGCAGAAGCCGCTCACCGGCATGGAACATTGCTGGTTCTGGATACCGTCACTTCCTTAGGGGGTATTCCAGTGGAAATTGATAATTGGGGAGTTGATATAGCATACAGTGGAACCCAGAAATGTCTCTCGTGTCCACCCGGACTTGCCCCGATCACAGTGGGTGAAGCAGCCCTGGAGGTGTTGCGTCATCGAAAAACGCCAGTTGCTAACTGGTACTTGGATTTGAAAGGTCTGGAAAAGTACTGGCTTGCCCCTCATTCTTACCACCACACAGCTCCTTGCAGCCTTCACTTTGCTCTTCGTGAGGGGTTGCGCATGGTTTTGGAAGAAGGTCTGCAGGAGCGTTTTTCACGCCATAGAATAAACGCAGAATACCTGTGGGAAGGATTAGAAACTCTCGACCTGCCTTTGTTGGTTCCCATCGATTACCGGTTGCCTACCTTAAGCACACCACAGCTACACCCTTCGATAAATGATATGGGAGTACGCAAACATCTTCTGAACGAATATAACATCGAGATTGCTGGTGGATTCGGCGAGTTGCAAGGAAAAGTTTGGCGTATTGGACTGATGGGTTTCAGCAGTCGAAAAGAGAATGTTGTATTACTACTTGCGGCCTTAAAAGAGATTTTGTCCAAGCCGTGAATCTTCTGAATCAAGCTGATTTCTGTAAATTGCTTTCACGAGATTTTGTAATGGTCATGTTGAAAACCCTAAGACTTTGTACTGCTCTTGTATTGTGAGTTAGACTGTGGCACAATAAACTAACCATGTCTCGCTGGATTCGTTTTTTGGTTGCCATAGCTGTTGGGATTGCCTTGAGCCTGGTTTATGGGTGGTTGATAAATCCTGTTGAATATGTGGATACGTCTCCGGACACACTTCGGATCGACTATAAAACTGATTATGTGTTGATGGTTGCAGAGGCCTTTAGTAAGGAAGGGGACCTGGCTTTGGTAGCCTATCGGCTGGCATTATTGGGAGATACATCACTCGTCGGATTAACACAGCAAGCGATTCATTTCGCTCAGAAAGCTGGTTACAACCAGAATGATATCGACTTGATGCAGAATTTGTTGAACGCCTTACGAATCCTATATCCGAATGAAGGGACACCTTATCCATGAAGGAGGAGGAGCGGGGGCATTGGTACTTGATCACCGGATTAGTAATAGGAATCGTCTTAGGTGTGATCTATACCTGGGTTATCCAACCGGTTGAATACATCGATACACCCCCTTCCTCGCTGCAGCAGGATTTTAAAGACCGGTACCGGTCTCTGATTGCATCAGCCTATTTAGCGAACCATGACTTGATACGTGCTCAAGCTCGATTGGAATTGCTTCAAGATGAAGATCCTCTCCGAATGCTATCTGAACAAGCGCAGCGGATTGTAGCGGAGAATGGCTCACCCGATGAAGTCCGAGCGCTTGGTCTGTTAGCGGTTGCTCTCAGCCAGGCATCACCCGAATCGAGCACCTCAACCTCCCTGGCGAAGGAATCAGCGCTGGCAAAGACCTCATCTCCTACAGGCTCGTATGTTTTCACACCGGCGATGATCCCACTCAAGACATTCACTCAAGCCGTTGCTTCTACAACTCCTAGTGAAATTCCAACTGTTGAAACTGTATCATCCACCTTGATTCTACCAACCCCCTCCAGTCCATCACCAGGAAATCCAGGAACACCCACAAACACCTCCCAACCCGCACCTTCTGTTACACCAATAGCTTCGTTTCTACCCAACACTACCCCTGGAGGCCCTTTTATCTTTCAAAGCCGGGAAGAACATTGTGAATTGAGTTTAGCTACACCGCTAATCCAGGTGGAAGCCTTGGATCGATTTGGAACACCGATCCCGGGTGTATTAGTCATCGTGACCTGGAAGGATGGCGAGGAGCGGTTCTACACCGGGTTGAAACCGGAGAAAAGTCTGGGATACGCCGATTTCTCTCCTACACCGGGATTGGTTTATGCAATTCGCCTCGGAGAGGGAGGTGAAGTCGTAAGTAACTTATCTGCCTTACAGTGCCTAGGGAGTGAGGGGGAGAGTTTTTGGGGAGCATGGATGCTCAAATTTATTCAGCCATAGGGCTATCGTTTTAATGTTTTATCCTTTTCGAAGGAGGCTAGAGTGAAACAAAAGACAAATCTTAATAATACCTTGAGAACGATCAGAATTATTGGATTGATTCTCATCTCACCAATTGTCATCTCAGCTCTCACCTGCAGTTTGCCAGTACAAGACCAGTCCCTGAAGGAAACTTCTATTGCACAATACATCCAGGCAACCCTTAATGCAGAGAAGGTTATGACTCTCGAGGCTCAGCATACCCAGAGCTCAATCTCAAATCCGACTTCCACTCAGTCTATAGGAACTTCCATAGATAGCACAATTCGAGCTCAGGAAGCCACTTTGAATGCTCATAATACCGCTCTAGCGCATAGTCAAACGCCAGGTTCTGAAGGACAAGTAACATCGACCACTCAAACACCTTATTCCTCAACAGTCACCCCCGATTCCATAAAGATAACCGAATGGAAAATGCAATCCTGGGTACCACTCTCTTCTGGGTGCAGACTAACAGATGAACCCTGTTGGAAATCGGTTCCAGTCGCTGATCTGGATGAGATATTAACCAGTAAGAACAGCGTCTATATCGACCCTAATTGGCAGAATCCCTGTCTTTCCTTTTGGCATCAGTCTGTAAAACGAGGTAGTGATAATAAATTTGTTGCAGAAATACTGGCGGGATTGAATGGGAAGTATGTCATTATCAAGAATTTAGATACTTTTGTTGAGAGTTGGAAGAGAGATTATGCTGATTTGGAAATGTTTGACGGGAAGGATATCACTTTCCACTTTGTCAGATATCCTGGAACGACCAGTTGGTATGTTCAGGAAGTAGAGGTTCTCGCGAATTGTCCAATCCCCTGATGAGCAAACCTCCTGCAGGTTTGATATTTGCAGGAGGTTGGTTTGATCAGGGCATGGAATTAATTTGAGCCCAATCATCCCCAAGAACGATGACGATATCTGCAGGATTGGTAGGATCGAAGAAATGGCGAACCCGGAAGGGGCTTATTTTCATCAAGTCTACCAGATACTTCGTGGAGTAAGGTTTGCCTGTGTGAAAGGTAATCTCTGTGTAAGGGTAGAGGCCATCCGCGTTTCCGGTCTCTACTACGTTGAATCCCATAGATTTTAGATAATCCGTAGTGCGAGCCGCTAAACCAGCGATAGAACTGCCGTTCTTAATGGAAACCCTGGCATTTTCCAGATTGATCAGCTCGACCGGGTCCATACTGATTGCCATGGGGCTAGCTGGTCCGGTTCCGGAGAAGATTTCGTCGCGCAACTGGCGTATTTTTTCAGTGAGAGGCTTCAGGACATCTTGAGTGCCATCTGGCGACTTAGCAAATGTGATCTGGTGAGTTCCAATTGCTGCTTGTTTGATGCTTTCTTCGGGGATTTGAGAAGCAAGCCAGGCAAGGCGGATAGCCTGGTCCAGGTTGAGATTGGTTCGAATTCCAGAAGAAACTTCTTCATAGAGAGTTGGAGCTTTGGAGATCAAGGTTGGCAACATGTCGTATTCCAGGATTCGCTTGCGAATGCTTAAAATCACCTGTTGTTGACGCTGAGAACGATCAAAGTCGCCTCCCTCTGTTTTTCGCAAACGAACATAAGCCAAAGCCAGATCGCCAGGGAGAGTATAATGACCTGGTTTTAGCTTTTTAATGTTGCCATCTCCCAAGGGATCAAGCTTGATCGGTTCGACAATGTCTACTTCGACCCCATCAATTTCATCAATAAACCGTACAAAAGCCCCAAAATCGACCTGAGCATAATATTCGACTGGTACTCCCAGCAACTCCTCGACAGTATCAGCGGCTAATTGAGGCCCGCCACCTGGCACTTTATAGGCTTCTCCCAGTTGGTAAGCAGTGTTGATCCGGCCATATTCAAATCCCGGGATGTTCACCCATAGATCTCGAGGGATAGAGAGCAACCCTGCTGTTCGGTTAATCGGATCTACGGTGAACAAGATCATGGTATCAGTACGTGGAGGGCCTTCTCCAGCTGCCCAATCCCGGTAATCCAGGCCCATCACTAGCATCGAAACCCGGTCGGCGCCATCCCATGGTGGGGGTGTGGGTCCGCCCACTGGTTGCAAAGGTGCAGAAAGATCGACAGTTGGAACTGCACCCGAGTCTCCAGGAGCTGGCGTCGCCTCAATAACAGTCATTCCTGGGAGATCTGTCATCTCCCATCCAGCGATGAAGTCTCGTATTGCCACGAAGGTTATTAACGCAACCATGAGAGTGGCAATCGCGAAGCCGATCAAAATAGCTACTTTCAACCACTTCATCGAGTTTGAGGTGGTTTTACTCGAAGGGGGTTGCCCGGCTTTTTTTGTGGATTCAGTTTGTGTCATGTTTTTGCCATGATTTTTCGGTGATAATATCACCTGTCAATTCCAAATATCATTCTCCAACTTTGTTCAGAAGGATGCATTCTCAGGGAGGCGATTATATCACGGTATAATTTCTTGATTGTGAATTTATTTTTATCTGAAGGATCATCTACTTTAGTGATTTTCCAACATTCTGGATAAAGTCATGTCATTATTGTCAGTTACTAATTTAACCAAAGCGTATGGGCTAAATGAAATCTTCAAGAACATTTCTCTAAGCATCCCTCGAGGGGGGCGAATTGCCATCGTCGGACCTAATGGTATAGGAAAGACCACCCTGCTTCGAATTCTTGTGGGATTGGAGGAACCATCTTCTGGAGAGGTTCAGAAATCCAGAAATCTCACTTTCGGATATTTGCCACAGGAAGCCTATCTGAATAGTGAACATACCCTCTGGGAGGAATGCCTTGTGGCTCTCTCTAATCTACGTGATTTGGAAGCTGAGTTAACTCGTCTGGAAATGAAGATGGGCGACCCTGACCAGGCAGAAGAGGCCTTGGAGCGTTATGGACGCCTTCAACCGGAGTTCGAGCTGCATGGTGGTTATATTTATGAGACTCGTATCCGACAGACGTTATGCGGTTTGGGATTTGAGACTGATGATTTCAATCGACCCATTCCACAGCTTTCTGGTGGGCAGCGCACCCGAGCTTTGTTGACTCGGCTGTTGCTCTCTGATCCTGATTTACTGGTATTAGACGAGCCAACTAATCACCTGGATATCCGAGCGGTCGAATGGTTGGAAGGATATCTAAGTCAATGGGAGGGCACAACCCTGATCGTCTCTCATGACCGTTATTTCTTGGATAAAGTGGTGGATCACATTTGGGAAATGAGCGTAGGTGGTCTGGAAATCTATCGTGGAAACTACAGCGCTTACCTTCAGCAGCGACAAGAACGTTGGGAACTCCGACAACAAATCTACGAAACTGAGAAAGAAAGATTGCTGAAGGAACTGGATTATGTAAAAAGAAATATCTCCGGGCAAAACGTATCACAAGCAAAGGGTAAGTTGCGACGCTTAAGTCGTGAAGTGCAAGCAATTGAAAAATTGGGTTTCGAAGTGTTGCAAAACCAGAGCTGGTCTGAGATCAGCCACCAGGTCGAAATCTCTAGCCACCCTTTAGGAGTTGCCGAGGTCGAAAATCGCATCAAGGCTTTGCGTGGTCCATCCAGGCGCCCGCCGCGTCTACAATTGCATCTAAAGGCAAGCCAACGCTCTGGTGACCTGGTATTACGCACCCGCGACCTGGCGATTGGCTACCCGGATGAAGGTCATCCTCTCTTTTATTCTCCAGATTTATTACTCAAACGAGGGGAATGCGCCGCTGTGATTGGTCCAAATGGAGCCGGGAAGACTACCTTCCTGAAAACCATAGTGGCACAGATGCCACCGTTGGAGGGTGAAGTTGTATTGGGTGCCAGTTTGCAGGTAGGTTACTTTGCTCAGGCGCATGAAGGTCTGTGTCCTGAGCGTTCGTTGGTGGAAGAGATTGAGAGCGTTGCGCCAGATATGCTCTTATCTGATATTCGAAATTATCTGGGACAATTCTTGTTTTCAGGTGATGATGTTTTCCAAAAGGTATCCACGCTCTCTGGAGGAGAACGTGGGCGATTGGCTCTGGCTAAGCTTTCCCTGACTCGCACCAACCTGCTCTTGCTGGATGAGCCGACCAACCATTTGGATATCCCCTCCCAGGAAACACTGCAGGATGTGCTTGCCAACTATCAGGGAACCATCTTGCTTGTGTCGCACGATCGATATCTAATTGATGCGTTAGGAACACAGATTTGGGAGATCCTATCTGATCAAAATGAGTTGCAGGTATTCGAGGGAACTTACACCCAATATAAGGAGTATGTCGAAAAGAAAGCCGAGGAGCAAAAGGTTGTAATTCCAAGCAGAGAGACTGTTACTAAGAAAGATCTCCAAACATCCACGTCTGCTGCAGTAATCCGGAAGCGCCGTGTCCGTTTGAAAGAAGTGGAAGAGCGAATTAACTTTCTTGAAAATCAGCTGGCTGTCCTGGCTCGTAAGCTTGAAAAGCCACCGATGGATGTGGGTAGTATCCAGCGATTGGGTCAGGAGTATGTGCAGACACAAGACGAATTGAATGGACTGGTAAGCGAGTGGGAGCAACTGCACATAGATTAGCTTGCAGCAGTAGAACCAGAGCGTACAGCTTCATCCCCATTGTAGCGGGAGATTTGGGGCCATCGACGGGCAATCCAAGCAACCGAGAGAATGCAGGCAAAACCTCCGCTTACTACTGCGAACGGGGCGCTAAATAACTGTGCCACAATTCCCGCTTCGATTTCCCCTAGCTGGGGTCCTCCCATGAAGAAAATCTGATTGATGCTGATCATTCGTCCTCGGATATAGTCAGGTGTCTGTAATTGGCGGATGGTGTTCCGAATGATCGTGCTCACCGAATCTGCCGCGCCAGCTAAAACCAGGGCAACAAATGCAAAAGCAACCGTCTTAGATATTCCAAATAAGATTGTTGCTATCCCGTAGATAACCACTGCGGTCAGGAAAACCGGACCTTGGCGGCGGATTTCCTTTAGTTGCGAGATTATCAAAGCGGCGCTCATCGCGCCAATGGATTGAGCCGCGGAAAGCCAACCGTACTCAACTGCCCCTACATGTAAAACATCGCGCGCAAAGATGGGCATCAAGGTGTTTGCTGAAGAGAAGAAAGTAGCGAAAAAATCCAATACCATCGTAGCCAGGATAATGGGTTGATTGATAATGAACAGGATACCTTCTCGAATGGAAGCAAGGCTAATGGTTACGCGCGATTCGGGTGAGTATTGCTGCTGCACCTTTCCCATCAATAATAACGCCCCTAGAACTGCCAGATAAGAAATGGCATTGATAAGATAGGTGTAAGGTAGTCCCAGGTAGGCAATCACCAGGCCACCTAAAGCAGGGCCGACGATTGAACCAGTCTGTAAAGCAATCGACATGAGGCTGAAGGCATTCGGTAGATCTTGGCCAGGTACAAGGTTAGGCACTAATGATTGTCGAGAAGGTGTATCGAATGCCACCGCTGTAGCTTGAACAGCAGTCAAGATATAGATGTGCCATAGTGAAGTCAGTTCTCTGAATGACAGGAATGTTAAAGCCAAGGCACAAGCAGACATGATAGTTTGAGAAATGAATACCACTCTTCTCCGGTCATATCTATCGGCAATAGCTCCACCAATCAATGAAAAGATCACGATGGGTATGATGCGTACCAGGCCTACTGCACCAAGGGCGATGGGTTGGTCGGTCAGAGTCCGGATATGCCAGAAAATCGACCAGACTTGCATCTGTGTTCCAGCCACGGAAATCATCAAGCCGATCCACAGCAGGCGAAATTGCCTATGGCGCAATGAAGGTGGAATGTGGATGAACATGGTTGTTCGAATTATCTTAAGCGAAAATTTGTTTTAATAGGCTTGGGTGGACAGATATCAATGAAATTAAAATGGAATCATCATGTTTCAGAAAGATAAGTGACAATATTCGACGATATATTTTTCTGTGATATGTAGCTTGCAGTGTATCGGATATCTCAAAATGAGAGAGTTACTATGGAAGTTACGCCAAGAGTTTCAGGTCCCCCAATCGCGCAAGTAGAGGAAATCGTAACCTACAGTGCGATTGCTTAGCTTAGCAATAGGAGGAAGGACGCGTTTAAAGTGACTACGTCGAATGCGATTGACTACATCGGAAACAAAAGATTTGGAGAAACCCTTATCTACACATTCCTCTGGACTGTAGCGCTGGTCTACCAGTAAATAGAGCAATTGATCCACTTCTGCGTAAGTAAAACCCAGCTCGCCTTCGTCAGTTTGTCCGAACCAAAGATCGGCAGAAGGAGGCTTACTGAGGATCACCTCGGGTAAGCTCATAGAGCCTGCCAGCTGTCGGACTTGGGTTTTATATAAGTCACCAAGGGGATTAATTGCACAAGCTGAATCGCCATATAGCGTGGTATAACCCAACAAGATCTCGGTTTTATTACCAGTTCCTATCACTAATCCGTGGAACGCTTCCGACTGGTCATACAAGATAATCATCCGGGCGCGTGCCATGATGTTTCCTCTTCGGACCTGGTTCGATTCAGGAAATCGCTCGAAAAGCGGTTCTACCATTTCAGTGATTGGCACTGTGAGTGACTTTACTCCTAGAATATCGATTACTAATTGAGCATGATCCAGTGAATCTGGGGAAGAAGATTGATAAGGCATACGTATTGCCAACACATTATCCGATCCTAGTGCTTCTGCAGCCAGGTAGCAGGAAAGAGTTGAATCGAGGCCGCCAGAAAGACCAATTACAGCGTGCCTGAAATCAGCTCGAGTGATTTCGCTCCGAATAAAACCGGTCAGGATTGATCGGGCTAAATCGGGATTGATTGTCAAGGAATCTTCGGAAGTCAAATCGATCATAGAATACCACTTGAAAATAGTCTAACCTTCTCTATTATTATACCCCTCCAAGTCCCCCCTAGAGAATCTGTGTAAGTATGCTCACTGGTTATCCAGTCTCTTATTTATTAAGATCCGGTTCAACTCTTGTAGAACCAACGCTGTGCGTTCGTCTCGCAACAGGGGTAATCGGGAACGTGTTCTATGGAGCTGGTTTAAATCAATTTCTACTAATGTCAAGGTTTCCTGGTAATAAGGAGCTTTCACTATCAAATTGCCATTAGGATCAAATGCCGTTGATCCTCCCCAGAAATTCAGACCATCTTCGTATCCTACTCGGTTGGAATGAGTGACAAAACTTGTGAATAAACTGGCGTAAGCCTGGTTTATATGTTCGACCCAGCGAGCTGACTCAAGTTGAACCTCGCTACCCAATCCTCTTCCTGGCGAAGCGGAGGCGAAAAGCAGAATGTCAGCCCCATCCAGCCAGAGCAGGTATGGAGGTGAAGCATGCCAGAAATCTTCACAGATTAAGATGCCCATTCGACCGAAGCGAGTATCGAAAGCCTGGACTTTATCACCCCAGGCAAAAAAACGTCCTTCGTCAAATAAACCATAAGTTGGCAAGTACACCTTGTGGTGAACATGAACAACCTGACCTCTCGAGAGGTAAGCAGACGCTATGAAAAACCGGTGCCATTGATCTTCATCGACAAAACCTACCACCAGATCTAAATTCTGACTGGCTTCCAAAAGAGCCGAGAATATTGGATCGTCGGCAGTGGGTCGATGAGCCACTGCTGAGGCCAGGTCTTGTAGGACGTATCCGGTCAACGAAAGCTCGGGAAATACGACAAGATCGGCGCTCATTTCCTTGGCTTCCTCCGCTAATTTAAGGTGCTTCTCAAGATTAGCTTCAACGTTACCTAAATGGGTATTGATTTGGGCAAGTGCCAGGGTTAATTTCATACTTTCTTCTTCCTTCTTCCATAAAGGATAAACAAAGAGACTAATCCCATTCCTGCAATGGCTAACGCCGCCCAGGCATCCAGGCGTAATCCTTGCCAGCTTAGAGCCGGGTCGACTCTCAATAATGACAGGCCAAAGGTGATCAGTGCCAGATTTAGCAATCCCAGGCATGATAATGTTCCCGGTTTGAAATTATTGCGCCTCACTGCGCGCTCGGAGGACCAGAATAGTCCAAGCGTGAAAACCGCTCCGATCAGTTGAATTGGGTAGCGGTTTTCAACCTGCCCCCATTCGTCTGCCGCAGGCACACCAAGAAAAGAGGAGGTATTTACACCATAAGCACATCCATCCCACCAACAACCCAGCCAGGCGGTGAGCGAGAGACAAGCTAGTAATGGGACCAGGGAATCGGCTAAGTCAGGGAATGGTTGATTTGACGCTCTTGCATAGAGCGCCAGGGCTATCAACCCACCGATCAAAGCTCCTGGCCAGGATAATCCTCCGAGGTTTACTTGAAGAATCTGGATAGGATAGTTTCTAAAATATTGCCAATTGAGGATTACGAACGCAAGCCTTCCTCCTGCCAGGGCACCCAATAAAGCCCAAATTCCGGCTTTTACCACATGCGATCGTTCTAATATTGTTGATTGCCATGCTGACCAAATTATGCCGATGAAAGCGCCAATAGAAAGGAATAAAGAGAATGTATAAATTGGTATTTCACCAGGTAAGTTAAAAGCAATCACATGATAATCATACCACGCAACCCAACCACGCCCAGGACTTCAGCCAAAAAAGGACTTCTCGAATAAGTGCTCTTCGACCCGGGTTTCAAATATTCGCCGGTTATGTTGAGAACATGTATAATACGGATACGAAATAATTTGTAATGGATTCAAAAGGAAAATAAAATGGAAATCCTACAAAATCCTAATGTCATCTATCTCATGCTGGCAGGGGGATTGATATTTGCTGTCCTGGCGTTGGTTTCCCCAGGTACTGGCATATTAGAGCTTGGAGCATTGTTCATTCTGGGATTGGCAGGTTGGGCCGTCATCCAGTATGACTTGTCTATCAACTGGCTGGCAATGTTCACCCTCTTGACGGGAATAGTGTTGTTTTTCGTTGCTGTGCGCAAACCAAAAGTGTGGATCCTGTTGCCCATATCTATCATCGCGATCGTTTTGGGATCTGCCTTTATCTTCAGTGGCCAGGAGTGGTACGTTCCTGGTGTGAATCCCCTTCTCGCCGGTGTGGTTTCGATCCTGTCTGGTCTCTTCTTCTGGATTGCAGCTCGAAAGGTGATCGAAGCTCGAAGCGTTCGTCCCAGGCATGACATTGAAGCGCTGGAAGGAACCATTGGAGAGGCAAAAACCGCGATTCATGCGGAAGGCTCAGTTCAAGTTGCGGGAGAACTGTGGAGCGCTCGGAGCGAGCAACCTATCTCAAATGGCGCTCGTGTGCGTGTAATCGCGCGCGATGGCTTTATCTTAATCGTAGAAGCTGACAAGCAAACTGATATATAATGCTAGAAAAGGAGGCATGCAATGGGTTCTGATCAATACATAGTATTATGCTTGGTTGGAGCAGTTTTCTTGGTAGTGTTGGTTTTTATCGCCAACGCAATCAGGATCGTTCCTGAGTACAATCGCCTGGTAGTATTTCGTTTGGGTCGCTGTGTGGGCTCCAGAGGACCTGGGATTGTGCTCTTGATCCCCATCATCGATCGAGCAGTTAAAGTAGACTTGCGAGAACAGGTTCGTGAAATCCCCCACCAGACTGCAATAACTAAGGATAACGCTCCTATTTCGATCGATTTCTTGTGGTATTTTAAAGTTCTTGATCCAACTGAGAGCGTTCTACAGGTTGGCAACTTCGAGATGGCAGCACAAGGCATGGCTACAACTACTTTGCGAGCGGTGATTGGCGGTATACCTTTGGACGATGTTCTTTCTGAGCGCGAGCATATCAATAACATGTTGCGCACCCGTCTGGATGAAGTTACCGAACGCTGGGGTGTGAAAGTCACCAATGTTGAAATCCGGGAAATTGTACCGCCGCGAGATGTTCAAGACGCCATGAACCGGCAGATGTCAGCCGAGCGCATCCGCCGTGCAGTTGTGACCGAATCAACCGGTACGAGAGAATCTGCTATCAACGTAGCAGATGGAGAAAAGCAATCCGCCATTCTACGAGCGGAAGGCGAGAAGCAATCCAACATCTTGCGGGCTGAAGGCGATCGCCAGGCGCAACTGTTACGCGCTGAAGGTTTTTCTTCTGCCTTGAATAAAATTTTTGAAGTTGCCCAGACAGTCGATCCGAAGACTATGACTTTGCAATACTTTGAAACCCTCAAGTCGATCGGTGCTGGTGCAGCCACCAAGTACATCTTCCCCATGGAATTCACCAGCATGTTAGAGGATTTTGTAAAGAGCCGTAAAGAGTAGAAGTCAAAGAGAAACTGTAGCAGAAGAACTACACACGCCAAGGGGCAGTGACTCTGCAACTGCCCCCATCTAATTTGTTAAGGGCAACGGGATATTCTTTGGCGCCTTCATCCACAAACCCCGAATCCAACGGAACAGATTCTGATAAAACGAACTACCATATTGAGCAGGCCAGCTGGAGAGATCTAAACGCCCTCCGACGCTTGGAACAGGAATGTTTTCTGAGGGACGCCTGGCCTCTTTTGGATTTGATCGGGGTCCTTGCATTTCCCAATGTTGTACGTCTGAAAGCTGTCCTGGATGAGGAGATGATCGGATTCGTTGCTGGGGATGTTCGTTCGAGTCAGGGACTTGCCTGGATATCCACCATTGCAGTGTTTCCCCGATTCCGTGGACGTGGAATCGGGAGAGCCCTGTTGGAAGCTTGTGAAGGGCGTCTGGAAGTCTCTCGAATACAGCTGAGTGTACGCATTTCAAACCAGGCTGCCATTCGTCTTTATGAAGATGCAGGTTACCATAGGGAAGGCCTCTGGTCAGGCTACTATGAGGACGGTGAAGACGCTCTTGTAATGCAAAAGGAGCGCTAGGAGCAATTGGAACTACTAGGGAGGAGGATATTGTAGATTAAAGGGGCGGCTTTGAGACTATAATAGGCACCAATGAAAGCCAAGGTTGATTTGACTCCAAAGCTCGTAACGCGGCGAGAAGATCTGTTGGCAATGCTGGAGGTCCTTCAGCGAGAGCCTTACCTGGCCGTGGATACAGAGTCAAACAGCCTATATGTGTATCGAGAACAGGTCTGCCTGGTCCAATTCTCTACCCCACAGACTGATTACCTGGTTGACCCCCTACAGATCAAAGACCTCTCTCCCCTCGGAATTCTCTTCGATAACCCATCCATTGAAAAGATATTTCATGCGGCTGAGTACGATCTTCTCTGCATGAACCGGGATTTTAAATTCCACTTCTCAAACCTTTTTGATACTATGGTAGCGGCGCGCATTCTAGGACGGGAAGACATTGGATTAGGCGCGATCCTGGAAGTGGAGTTTGGATTTCGCCAGGAAAAAAGATACCAGCGAGCTAATTGGGGGCAACGCCCGCTTCCCTCTCATCTCCTGGACTACGCACACATGGATACGCATTATTTAATCCCGTTGCGCCAACGACTTAACCAACAATTATCAGATCGAGAGCTTCTGCCTCTGGCGAAAGAGGATTTCATCCGTTTGAGCAAGATTAAATCCGATGACAACCCGGTTTTTGAGGGAAAGACTGTAGACCCATGGAGGATTGGTGGTTCGCGAGATCTGAATCCTCAGCAGGCTGCTGTTCTAATGGAGCTCTGCCGATACCGGGATCAGCTCGCCCGTTCTCTGAATCGCCCACTCTTCAAGGTTTTTCACGATCGAGTTTTGCTTGCAATGGCGAAGAAATCCCCACGTACCTTGGAGGAGCTTCACCAGGTCCCGGGTATTAGTGAATGGAGGCTCAGGCGCTACGGGCATCAGATCCTACAAGTTGTGGTTCGAGGTCTGAAAGCCAGCCCGCTATACCCTCCTCGTTCAATCCGGATGGACAATGGTGTGGTGAGTAGGATTGAAGCTCTACGAAACTGGCGAAAGAAGACCGCCAGGAAGATGGGATTGGCTTCAGATGTGGTGCTACCGCGTGATTTGATGATCGCCCTGGCAGAGAGCAACCCTAGAAATCCGGATGAAATGGCAGAGATATTAAGTGAAGTCCCCTGGCGCATGCAACACTATGGTGATGGCATAATGGAAGTACTTTTAAGTTAATTGTGGGTTCTATTCACAATCTCTTACGTCTTTCTAATTACCTCT
>Ga0209254_10003558_pt1 | contig 14185 bp, 15 predicted proteins | sample FrelakmetDIP11DI_FD_187148 | JGI IMG/M metagenome (GOLD analysis project Ga0209254, IMG submission 187148) | Freshwater lake sediment microbial communities from the University of Notre Dame, USA, for methane emissions studies - DIP11 DI (SPAdes)... | ecosystem: Environmental > Aquatic >...
GTATCCACCGCAGTATCTCGAAGGACTGACATCGCCGACATACTCCTGGTCGAGCTCGAGCAGCCCCCCGACCTCTCCGGTTACTTGAAATTCGCCAGTCACCCGACCTGGCTGTGCGTTCACCTGCGGCCGGCGTGCTGACCGAACCCCCCAGTACCACCCACGCCCAACCCGGCCGCCAACCGGCGGCATCCGAGGCGCGATCTGCGATCGCGCGAGCAGCCCCCAGGGAGCGTCCCCTCCCTCGCACCGACTCGCCCGAGCGAGCGGACGGGCGGGTTACAGGATCTCGACGTGTTGGACCAGCATGAACTCGCACGCTCCCGCGCCCGAATCGGTGCGCGTCAGCGACGTGCGGATCCGCATCCCGTCGTTGCGTGCACCATCCACCAGCAGACCCGACAGGTGAACCACCTGGCCCCCTCGGCGCAGCCGGGCGAGCTTCGAGGCGACGGAGGCATCGGCAGGAATGACGTGCGTGTTGGCGCTGTGTCGGGTCACCTCACTCAGGTCAATCGGCAGTGACTCAGTGACGGATCGCCATGAATAGAATCGCGCGCCCTGCGATACCTTGAGCGCCTTCAACACGCGATTGTCCGACATGGGGCCCCAGCCGAGCGCGAGGTCGAGCGGTGCCAGGTCCGCAATCGGATCGATGCGATAATCTTCGCGGCTGAGGATTCGCGCCGTGATGTCGTAGGTTGCTCTTGGCGTGAGCGTCCAGCGCCCAAGCACCACAGCAGGCGCACCGTTCGCATCGCTTTGCAGTGGTTCATTCGGCGCGATGGCCCCATCGGCCGGATGAATTGCCCGATGTTCCCACTGTCCCCACGCTTTCGACAGCACGGCGACGAATAGAACTACCCACACGGCACGTCGCCAATTCATGGCGATATGTTGGTGCAGGCACTCAAGGAGGGGTGTGACAGTTCTCCCGTTTCGCGGCGGGTGAGCGATTAGGACGGCATCTCCGCCGCAAGCGGGTCCGCAGGGGGCTCCGGATCCGCCTGATCTCAACCGAGATTCGGCGCTCGCTAAACCAGCCGCCGTTGTACGGCGGCCTCGGAGGACGCGCCAGCATTGCCGACGCGTCGAGGGCGCGACAACGCGACCGTCCCCCTTGCCTTTGATCTACTCCGCTGCCAGCAAACGCGTGCTGTTGTCCGAACCACCAAAGGTGGCCCGACGGGCGATGTTCAGAACGAATCGAGTAAACCTGCTGCCGTGGTACGGCGGCCTCTGAGGACGCGCCAGCATTGCCGGCGCGTCGACAAGAACCGCCGGAACGGTTCTTGAACCGCTGCGAGCGGGCCCGAAGGGGGCAAGGCTTGAGCCAGCCGCTCTTCCCTAGTGCTTCAAATCCTGCTTGACGTCACCGACCTTTGCCTGTGCCTTGCCGAGGTTCTTTTCAATCTTGCCTTTGTTCTCCAGTTTCTCGTTGCCCACGAGGTCGCCCGTAACTTCCTTGATCTTGCCATTCGCTTCCTTGGCTCGGCCCTTGAGCTGGTCCTTGTTTACGAACATGAGGTGCTCCTGGTAATGCAGGCTGGCAAACGGCCAGCACGTCGTACTGGTAGGTCGGACGGTCGCGGTAGGACACCACGAATGGGTCACTCGGGTTCTCGCCGTTGCGGCGATCGTCGCACCCAGTACTCAGTGGATTGGAACCTTCACGGTGCGGCCAACCACGGTGGAGTTGTAAGCCGGCTTATCCTCGACGTCAGTCCGCTGCACTACGGATGCAACAACGGGCCGGCGCCTCCGAGACGTGCAAAGGGGCGCGGCTATCGCGCCATCGCACCATGCGTTGAGTATTAGGCGCGTTCCACGGATTCGCGTCGCAGGCCGGATGGCTGCCCGACGAACCGAGTGCCGCACGCGTCGCCAGTAAGCTGACCGGCGAACGCATGCACCGGCTGTCGAACGTCTATGTACCCCACCGCACCGACAGGCGGGACACAGTTTCGGAGACTATCTACACCGCGTCGGGTCATGGCGGCAGGGCAGCGACCCTTGCTCCGGATGCGCTCCTCGCGACTGTCTGTGTGATTCGCGTGCATGCGACTCCGCGCATCTCCAAGTAGTTCGCCCACCGTCCGTCGTTGTGCATCCGCACGCGTGTTGCACGGTCGATGACGATGCGACCGCTCGGAAAATTCAGTGGAGACGAAAATGACTACCACAACTCTGGAACGCGAACGCAACAAGACTGCGAACCCGCCGCCGACCCCGGGTCCGCTCGGTGCGCATCCGGTTGGAACCGGGTTCGGCGCGGCGGCCGGTGGCGCCGCAGCGGGCGCACTGGCGGGAACGGTGGCAGGCCCGGTGGGCACGGTGATCGGCGCGGTGGCAGGCGCCGTGGCCGGCGGTGTGGCTGGTAAAAAGATCGCCAAAGCAATCGACCCCACCGCCGAGGAAGCGTACTGGCGCGAGAACTATTCGAGTCGTCCCTACGTGACCCGCGGGGCAAGCTTTGACGAGTATGGTCCCGCCTACCGCTACGGTGTCGATGCGTACGGACGCCACGAGGGGCGGTCGTTCGAACAGGCGGAACCCGAATTGATGCGCGATTGGGACCGCGCCAAAGGCACGTCCAGGTTGACGTGGGAGAACGCCAAGCACGCGACCCGTGACGCCTGGCAGCACGCCAGCGACTTCGTTGAACGCGCGACGCCTGGTGATTCGGATCGCGACGGGAAGTGAGGCGAGACCGCCTGTCCCGATGGGACGGAGATCTGACGACTGAGTGAGAACCATCGAGTGGACGCGCGACTCCGGCGCACGCCGGATCAAGAGTCCACTCGGTGTCTACCTGCGAAGCCCCGACTCTCTGTTAGCCAACACCCGGTGGGGAGACGATTACGGGGAGCATGTTTACGCTCTCTCGGCAGGAAGACTTTACCTCGCCACGGACGTCATTCCACGCTTATCGCATCGCCCCCCCTGACGGTCGATTACGACAAAGCAGTACTCCCAGTGGACCTCACGCTTAGGGTCCTTAACGACCGCGGGCGGTAGCCCGCGATAGACGGTCGCCTGGTAGAGCCCGGTAACGAGAGGAGTAGGCGAGCTATTGCATGAATCTGCGCAGCGAGTGTCCGATCGACAGGAGTTGCGGGGCTTCCATGCGCCCGATGACGTTGCGGATGACCGACCCCATCAGCTGCTGCACGCCCGTCATGCCGAGGCTGGCCGACTGCTCCACGACGAAGCCCGCTCTGGCAACCTTTAGCGGTTGAATGAAATAGTAGTCGAGACCACCGTTGATCAGTTCCACGGCGATGTCTGCCAGGCCGCCACGGTGCACGGTGGGATCCCGAGCGCTCTCCAGCGCCTTGAGCACCACAAGTGTCTTCTTGCGCAGTGCTTCGGAGTGATAGAAGCGCAGGAAGGGCTTGGACGAGGACTCCGACCCGGAGGCAACCGGTTTCGCGGACCGTGCACGCTTCGCGGGAGACTTCCTCTTTGACGGGGTATCCATGCTCAGCCTGCGTAAGAGACGAGCTCCGCGTGCATGCGAGCCGCCGCCGCCGGATCAGCCGCCGCTCGACGGATGAGCGCCATGGCGCCGGCCTGCTGCTCCTGGGTGGCTGACGCCTGCCCGTGCACTGCAACCGCGTATTCGCTCAGGTCCTGCACGAACACGCCGAACATCCGGTCGACGTGGCTTTCCTCGAGACCTGCGCAGGCGGCGGTGGTTCCGGTGCGTGTCCCGCCCGGGGCGCCGTCAATGGCCAGGGCCGCGGCTTCGGCAACCAGTTGGGCGTAGACGATCTGGGTGAAGATCTGCCCGACGTTGAGCAGGTAATCGAGGTCCTTGGCCTGCTCCCCGCGCGGCGCCGCCGTGGCCATCAGGTTTCCGAACGCCTGCACCTGGCTGATGAAGGTCGCGACGTTCGGCAGCCGCGCGAACCGCGCGAAGGCACCGCGCCAGTCCGGGAACCCGATGCGCGACAGGCCGCTCGCCGGCCCCTGTGCGAACAGGAAAGTGTCGTCGGCAGATTCGAGCCGCACCGGCACCGGTGCGTACTTCACGCCCTGTCCGGCACCGGCCGCCGCAAAGGCCGGCAGGAACTTGAGCACCAGCGCGAGATTGACGTGGACGGTCCCCTCCAGTTTCGGCAGCGTGCGGACGTGGCGTGTCGCCTGCTCGAAGTACGTGTCCTTCTCGAATCCTTTCGCCGCGATCACTTCCCACAGCAGATCGACCACGCGTTCACCCTCGCTGGTGACCTTCATCTTCGCGATCGGGTTGTAGAGCAGGAAGCGGCGGTCTTCGGCTGAGGCGCTGCGCTCGTAGTCCGAGCACCGCGCGCTGTAGAGCTTCATTGCGACCAGTCGGATGTAGGCGTCAGCGAGCAGTCGCCGCACGTGCGGAAAATCGGTGACGCGTGTGCCGTAGAGCACTCTGCGGTGGGCGTGCTGGATCGCCTCGACGAACGCATGCTCGGCGATGCCGATGCTGGCCCAGGCGAGCTGCACCTTGCCGACATTGACGGTGGCGAGCGCCGCATCCCACGCGGCCTTGCCCGTGTGCAGCACCTCGGCTGGGGTCACGGGGTAGTCCGTGAGCCGGAATTCCGAAACATACATCTGGCCGTGCACGACATTCTGCACGAGCGAGTATCCGGGATGCTTCGGGTCGGCCAGGAAGAACAGGTAATCATCAGCAGGATTGGCCGATGGTCCCTCCGGGCGCTGCACGCGACCGAACACCGACACGCGGGCGGCGCAGTTCCCGTTGCCGATGTAATACTTCTCGCCGCTGGCGCGCCAGCCGGTTCCGTCCTGGGTCAGCACCATGTCGGTGGAGTAGATGTCGGCCCCGTGTTCGCGCTCCGACAGTCCGAAAGCGAACAGTCCGCCCTGCTCGAGCAACTGGCCGACCAGACGCTTGGCCTCGGCATTCCCGCTCGTCCACACCGGCCCCAGGCCCAGCACGGTGACCTGCCAGGCGTACCAGTGCTCGAGCGAATACCAGGCCAGCAGCTCGCTCAGGTCGTTGTTGCGTGCAGTGTCCCAGCGGGCCGTCGTCGCTTCGCTGCCGCCGATCAACGTTCCAACCGCGGCCGGCGTTCCGAACAGGGCAAAAACACCGTCGCGGGAGATCATCGCCAGGAAATCGTCGTACCAGGTTGCGGCGTGGCTCTCCGCCTTCAGGACTGCGTGACCCTTGGCCTCGAAAAAGCGGCGCACGGCCCGCAGAGCGCGGCGAGTTGGTTCGTCGTAATGAGTAGCGTCGTACGCGGACGGGTTAAAGAGCAGCATGATTCGGTGACTCCGGGCGGCCGCACGGGCGGTTGCACCTGTTTTGACTACGCCGAGTCTACGCCGCACATCCGTGTGCGAGCATTCGCGCGGCATAACGAGACCGCCAGTCTCGATATCGCATCGATCCCTGCCCAACCACCGCGCCACGGCGCGGCTCCAAGGACGCGCCTTGATGATGGCGCGTCGAGGCGGCGTGAGCCGCCGTCCGCCAGGGTCCGGTAACCTCAGCCCTGCGCTCCGAACGCTGCGTGAAACGTCACCTGAGCCTGCGGCATTCGCGTGCCGAACGACAGGGCGAGGACGTACTCCGCCGGCACGCCGGGGTAGTTGAGCGAAGGCTCCGCCCGAAACCCGAATCGCTGGTAGTAGCTCGGATCGCCGACCAGTACGCAACCCGCCGCGCCGCGTGCGCGCAGCAACTGCAAGGCCTCCTGCATGAGACGCGAGCCGATACCGCGCCCCTGGTGCTCCGGCAGCACCGAGATCGGCCCGAGCCCGAACCAGCCTGCGGACCCGTCGGAGAGCGATATCGGCGACACCGCGACGTGACCGACCACCGCTCCGGCGAGCTCGGCCACTAGCGACACCGTGAGCTGCCCGGCCTGGCGCAGCGCCGCCACGATGAACTGCTCGGTGTGCGCGGCATGTGGGGCATCGCGAAACGCCGCCACCGTCACCGCCTCGATGGCCGCGGCGTCGGCGGAGGATTCCGGTCGGACGGTGATGCCCAGCATGGAAGTCTCGTATACGCGCCGAAGCAGGGCGCGTCGACACCTCGCAACCGTTTCTCGCCAAGCATCGCCAACCCGGCCTCCCACGGCACCACTATCTATACATACCCCGTACTAATGCGCCAGGTGTCTGTGGAAACTGAAGCCAGGGTTCGCAGGTGTCGGTTTGTTGCTGAACGTCGGTTTGTTGGGATTGCTAGTGGGCTGTTGTACGGAGTATGTATAGACTTTGACTTCGAATCCACCACCACGCCATCACCGTTGATCAGCACCGAACAGCACGCGCACAAGCTCGCCATCGCCGCCGCGTTGCGGAGCCTCGAGCACGCGCTCGATCGCTTCGTGGCCGCGCTCTCGCACCAGGCCGGACCCGTGAGCGCCGAGGGCGCGCGGTCTGATGCCGACGCACGTAGCCGCATCTGCGAGGCCTACGCCGCCATCGACTATGCGCAGGCCGAAGAGGCGAACCAGTCGCCGAACTGCTTGGGCGTCGTCGGCGCCAGCGCGGCCGTGATCGACCGCGCCGAGGCGGTGAACGAGGCCAAGGCCGAACTGCGCACGGTCTGCGCCCCGCTGCAGAACCTGCGCGTGCGCATTCCCGTCAAAGACGGGGAGGGCGGACGCGTCGTGAAATCCCTGCCCCTGGTGCGCGTCCTCCTGCGCGAGCTTCAGCGCAGCGACGTCAACCTGCTCGCGGCCTACCGCAGGATCCCCGTCCTGACCGGTCGGGTGAGCCGCGTCGCCTACACGCGGGCACTGACCCGCGCCGTCTATCGCAAGCGCCGCAACGAGATCGCCACGATGATCGAGGCCTCCGGCCGACTCACCGCCGCGGACGACCTCGAGCGCCTGCGCAAACTCCCCGCCCGCGAGACGCATCTCGCGCTCGTCAAACAGCACTACACCAACCTCCGCGCCAACGTCTGGTTCGACGGCCTCGACAGCCGCAACCGCGGTCGCCTGATGATCGCCGCCGAGCTGCCGCTGCTCTATCCCCTGGGCCGAAGCCGCCCGCTGCCCGAGATCCATTACCCGGGCACCGCGGGCGCCGAGCGCACCACGCCGGTCGCTCGCGCCGGCAAGCTCGAACCCGAACCGTTCCTCGAATCGCTGCCCGTGTTCCGTTACCGCCCGATCCCACGCCGCGGGCAGCGTCGCAGTCCCTGACCCGTCGGTCGCTCCGCACGCACCCTGACCTTGCTACCATCACCCAGCCCACGAACAGCATTGGAGATTGGTCAATGTCCGCACCCAACATCGCCGCCAAGGCACCCATCGCCGTCGACGTCGAGGGCGGTAAGACCTACTGGTGGTGCGCGTGCGGCCAGAGCAAGACGCAGCCGTTCTGCGACGGCTCCCACAAGGGATCCGAGTTCACGCCGGTGAAGTTCGAGGCCACCGAATCGAAAAAGACCTGGTTCTGCGCCTGTAAGCACACGACTCATCGCCCGATGTGCGACGGCACCCACAGGTCCCTGTGAGCGATTGCCCGGGCGGAATAGAGAACAGCGACAGACCCTGGTGCGCTGCTCGCGTGAAATCACTTGGAATTCCCATCTCTTTCCCCTAACGTCCGCCCCCGCGATCGCATTCGATCGCGTGCATCCGTCATTCAAGAGGTCATCGTTTACCCATGGCAAGAGCCAAGAAGTCCGTGAAGAAGCCTGCGAAGAAGCCCGCCCGGAAGGCTGCCCCGAAGGCCCCGCAATCGATCAAGAGCGTGCTGACCAAGTCGGCATTGGTCGCTCACCTCGCAGAGGCAGCGAAGGTTGCCGCCAAGGACGCGCGCGCATTGCTCGCTGCACTCGAGGACGTGATCATCGCCTCGATCAACAGGAAGGGCGCCCGCGTGTTCGTGCTGCCGGGACTGCTCAAGATCACCGTCACCAGCGTCGCGGCGAAGCCCGCACGCAAGGGAACCAACCCGTTCACCGGCGAGCCGACGACCTTCAAGGCCAAGCCCGCGACCGTGAAGGTCAAGGTCCGCCCGATGAAGAAACTGAAGGACGCCGCGAAGGCCTGACGCCGCGCGGTCGCAAACGGCTCGGGCGAGGGCGATCTGCTACGGTCGCCCTCGCTCCGCACTGACTCCACGCACCGCCGCACGCACAACGCTCCGCCGCTGTCGCCTCAGCGCGGACGCTCGGCGCCACCTGCTCGAACACCCACGCCCAACCGGCGCGCCCAAGCGCTTCAGAGGCGCGACTCCGTCGCGCGAGCTGCCCGGCAACGGGTAGCGTCCCCGTACGTCCGGCCGCACTCCCGACGGACCTGCAGCCCTTCGCGTATGTGCTGCATCGACCTCCACGAAGGCCGGTGAGTGCACACCGCCGCAGGAGACCGAAATCCTGGAAGTCGCAGCCGCAATGATGTTCCTCACCGCACGGGTCGGATTCCTCCTCCAGTTCGACCGCCAGACCGGGTAGCCGGGCAGGGCAGGCACCGCCCCGCAGCGCCCGCACGCTCACGCGACCTGATCCGGCCGCGGGTTCTTCGTGCTACCGGTGGCGATACCGCGCCACGAATCGCCGCAGGATCTCCTGCGCGTACGGCGTCGGCTGCACGCCGACCGCCTCGATCAGGCGCTCGGCTTCGTCGGGCTCGAAGTAGCCGTGATGCCGGTAGGCGCAGATACGCACCGCAAAGCCTTCGGGGTCCGCCTCCGGGTGAAACTGCATCGAATACACGTTCTGCCCGACGCGGAACATCTGCACCGGGCACTCGGCGCCGGTCACGAGGAGCGTTGCACCCGCGGGAGTCGCGTCGCAGGCCTCTTTGTGTCCGAGCAGCACGGCGATCCGGTCGGGGAACCCAGCGAGCAGCGGATCCCGCCGGCCGGCGTCGGTGAGATCGAGCACCACGACCCCCACGCGCTCGCGATAGCGGTCGGAGATCGGTGTTCCCAGGTACGCACCGAGCAGCCCGTTCCCCGAGCACGCCCCGAGGAACGGAAAGTCGCGCGGCACGAGTTCGTCGAACAGCCTGTTGAAGTCGCGCTCGATCTTGTTCTGGATCGCGGACTTCAGCCCCGGCGGTGTGCTCATGTCGAACGGGCTGCCACCGACGATCACCGCGCAGTAATCGTCGAGGCTCAGGTCCTCTGGAATGCCGATATGCTCGATGCGCAGCCGCCGGACGTCCCGCGCGTCGAGCCCGCCGTACTTCAGGATCGCGGCGAACTCCCCGTCGGAGGTGTCGTCTTCGGGCCGCAGCTGCAGGATAAGAAACGGCTTCGGCATGGCAACGATGATCGTCGAGACGGATCGAAATGCACAGTCTCCTGATCGCCGCGGCTGACCCCCAGTCCACCTCGGCAATGGACGTCGACGCCGGCAAGACCCACGGGTGGTGCGCCTGCGACCCGAGCAAGTCACAACCTTTCTGCGACGGGTCACACACGGGTTCCGAGTTCACACCAGTGAAGTTCGAGGCGACTGAATCGAAGACAGTCGGGTTCTGCGCCTGCAGGCACACGGCCCATCGCCCTCTGTGCGACGGCACGCACAAGTCCCTGTGAGCGGCTCGCCGCATCGACCGGTTGGCGGTCACCGCGTTCGCCGCCGGACAGGGCGGGACGGCCCGAATCGGTCGCCCCGGCCTCAACGGCCCTCGTCGCGCGCCACCCGTCTGCACCTCAAACTGCCGAGTGCCAGACCCGTCTCTCTGAGGCTCGCTTTAATCAAGCGGGCGAGCCGCCGCGGGCGGCGTCCACTAGTTCCGGGTGCCCGCACTTGAGTTCTTTGCCAAACCGATTCGCAGCGCGTTCCGTGATCGCGCGCGCTGCGACCCAGCGAGCGGATCCCACTCCCGATCACGATCCGGACGGTGCAGCGCTCTGCGCGAGCCGCCACCACGCCTCTAGATCCTCCAGACCCACCGTTACCCCTGGGTCGCTCAAGACGCGCAGCGTCGGCTGCCATCCCCGCCGCTCGTGCAGACCCGGCCCGACGGCCAGCGCCGCCTCAATGTACGCGTCGGCAAAGTAGGCACTGCGTGCCACGATAACGGGCACCCCCGCTGCGATCGCGGCGGCCGCCCCATCCGGCGAATCTTCGATCGCGAGCACCTGATGCGGGCTCACGCCCAGCGTCGCCACCGCACGCAGATAGACCTCCGGGTCCGGCTTCTTGCGCTCAACATCCTCGCCGCACACGACGACCGCGAACCCCTCGCGCCAGCGCGCCCCGAGCTGCACCGTCAGCAGCGCCTCGACATTAACCCGACTCGAGGTCGTGGTGATACCCATGGTCAGTCCGTGCTCGCGACACTCCCGCATCAGAGCCCTGACACCGGGACGCAGCGGTATGGCTCCGCTCTGCACCAGCTCGGCGTAGTACGCGTTCTTCTTGGCGTGTAGGGCGCGTGCCAGCGCCGCACGCTCATTGACGCTGGCGGGCGCCTCCGTCCGGCTCGCCATGTCGTGCATCAGCCGCTCGAAGCCGCCGCTGACGCGCAGCAACGGACCGTAGTCGCGATCATCCCAGCGCCAGGGCAAGCCACAGGCCTCGAAAGCGCGGTTGAACGCCACACGATGACCATCGCGCTCAGTTTCCGCGAGCGTTCCGTCGACGTCCCAGAGGAGGACTTTAGGCCGGGGGGCGGAACTCATCATCGTTTCACCCGAACACGAGCTGCCTGCGATCGCATCGTCGTCGCTCGTCGTCCACGCATCGGCCGCCTTCCCATCAAGTCAGCGCAGCGAGCGCCCGACGCAATAGTCGACCGCCAGCTCGGGCAACACCATGTCGAAGTCGCGTAGGATCTTACTATCCCGGTCTCCGGCCGGACTGGCCCAGCACTGGAGCCGCACCGGTGCGACGGGTCCCGGGCGGGGCGACGGAGATTCGCTTTTCTCGAATGATCTCATTCCGACTGGAGCGCGAGACTGGTACTGTCAGCACGACAAGTACGACTGCCCCAGTGTCGACACCCCGACAAACGGATTTCGACGCGCAATGAAGATCGACAGGGCGATACACCAAGCGTGGTGCCCATGGCTTCACAAGTGCTGGTGCGCGCTGCTGATCATCGGCTCGGTACTGCTGGCTGCCTGCAGTACGACGGTGACACCCGGTGCAAACGATACAAGCCCGCCCGAGATCACGTTCGGCTCGCTGGCGACAATTCCGGAGGCGACCGCGCTGCAGGCCGGCAGCTGGGTTCCGTTGAATGTGGGAACTGGGGGTTCCAACCCGTCTTTCCTCGCCCAGGCAGAAGATCTCGAGAGCGGCATCAATACGCTGAGTATCACCGCCCAGGTGCGCGTGTGGTGTGTGGACGACGTAGCCGCAGTGCGTCCGCAGCGACGGCTGGTGGAGTTTCCGTTGCAGACCTCGAACCAGTTCAGCGCCAATGCCACCCGACCGACTTCCGCGCTCGCCACCCTGGAAGTCCCGATGCCCCAAGTTCGTGCCAGCTGCACCGGGTCCGCTACACCGGTGCTGGAGGACTTTCAGATCGACGCCAAGGCCACCGCCACCAACAGCCGAGGGCAAACCTCGCGTTCTGGCGAACTGGGACTGGTGTATGGGCCCCTGGAGATTGCGGTCGTCGTGCACAACATTTGCATCTGGTGCCGCGATAACCCGACCCGCCTGACTAAGGGTTGGCCTCTACTATCGACATCGGATTTCAACAAGATTCATGACGATGCCGCCCACTACTGGGGCAAGCAAGACATTGTGCTGCTTAGTGAAGCCGCCAACCGCGCGGAGCTGGAAGGGATAGTCAACCGGATGCGCGCGACCGTGCCCGGCCCCGTGTATTTCGAGCACTTTGAGCAGACTGCCATCATCTCGCGCTGGCCGCTGCTGGCGCGGCGCACAAACAAGGACGACGGCTGGTGGACGTACGCCGATGGCAACCGCGCTTATCAGCCGAGCTATGCGCTGCGGGTCGTGGCCATGGTGCGCGGCCGTCCCTTTGACGTTTACTCGGTGTACTGGCAACACCAGCCGGCCCCTGCGGACTGGGGCGACCCACAGCCAAGCGCTGACTCGCGGCGGGCCTCAGCACGCTGGATGAAAGACAATTGGCAGGAGTACCGCGCCGGCGGCGGAGGGAGGATCGGCGGGCATGTGCCTCGCCTGATCGGCGGTGACTTCAATTCGGCGCGCATGCGCTTTGCAGACCCGACCTTGTCCAACGAAGAGCTGAGGGTGCTGCTCAGTGAGAACCAGATGGCGGCCGAACAGGCGCGGGTCTTCGATCACAACGTTCGCCCCAGTGAACCATGGATCGACCTGCTGTTTGTCAGTGGTCCGTGGAGGGCGGATGTGTTCACTGACATGCCCGAGCGTCGCAATGCGACCCTCATAGGCAAAGAGTTTTCCCTGCAGTCAGATCACCCGGTGCAGGAGTACGTGCTCTGGCGAGTGAAAGACTGATAGGGGGGCGGCAGGCGCCACTCAGCACCGCGTGCCTGCCAGAGAGAGAGAGTGACTCGGCGAGTAGGTCGTCTCCCGCTAAAGTTGCAGAGTATCGCGCGCCTCCTTGCCAACCCCGCCCGGAAAGCTCAAAGTGGTAGGGCGTACCAGAACCAAAAAAGAACGATCTTGCCGCGATCTCCTCCGATCCTGCAGCGATCATCCCTAAAGTACGCATAATAGTTCTTATGTTAAGTGAGATCCTATTTTCCCTGAGCCGGACCCCAGACGCCCATCCTTGAGCGAGCTGTCGCGCCTAAGGGACGTGCTCGATCTCACCTGGCCAGAAATCGAAGACCCGCCGCCGGAACCGGTGGCGGTCGCGACGTTGCAACCGACGGTGCACTCACCGGATGCCGGGAATTCTCAGGGCTGAGCCATGTAACTGCGGCATGGACTGCCATCACGCCACGCCATCGCTCGACCGCGCGAGAAGCAGCGCACCGGCACGCCGACTAGCCGATCTCGATGATCTGGTTCAGTGTCTCGCAGGCCAGCGCATAGGAATCCTCCGGCACCTTCTTCCACGGGTGCGGCTTAGCCTTGCGGGCGCGCCAGTCGAACGACTTCGGTTGATGTCCGAGGATGTAGCTGGTCGCACCCTTGGGACTCTTGAGCCTCACGGCGAATGGGTTGGTGTCGTTGTAGGCCGCCGTCGTCATCGGCAGCCCGATCACGATCCCGGTGCGTTCATTGAATTCCCGCGGCGACAGCACCATCAGCGGATGCCTGTCCTTCATTTCGCGACCCGCCTGCGGGTTGCAGTCGATCCAGATCATGTCGCGGCGGTCCGGGCACCAGGACTTGCGCGCCGCCATCAGAACACCTCGCGCCCGACCCGCCCGGTCGCCATGACCTCGCCGGCGTGCCGATCGGGATCAAACGCCGCCAGCTTTTGCGCGAGGCTGAGCTTCGGCTCGCCGATGGCCCGCACCAGCACATTGGAGTCCTGCGCAGAGACCTCGACCGGCTGGCCGACTTTGAAGCGCGCCGATCGGGCGATCTTCGCGGGAATGCGCACGGCCAGGCTGTTACCCCATTGCTGAACGGTCAGGGTCGCAGTCTTTGACATGTTCCACCTCGCACGTAGAGACAAGTATAGACGTCGCACGGCCATCGTCAATCGCGTGGTCCTTTCGCCAGCGGCGCTGACGCTGCGGCCGCAAGACTTGCGCCGCCAGAAATCCTCCCGATCCAACCCCTCGCCGGACCCGACCATCGAGGCACGCGCTCGATCGGCCCGTCAATGTGCCGGCGATCCAGGGGCGCTACGCGACATGCAACCTCGTTGCCCGAATCTGCCGTCCCCTCCCGAATCCGACCACCCGACCCCCGCCTCCCGGATCCAGAACCGCCACAGGCACGAACAAATGACACGCTGACACGATCCCTTGCCTGGTTCTGGAGTTCACCCGTGACCCGCCACTTGTCATTCACGCCCGCCACACTGGCGCTGGCCGTCCTGCTGGCAGCCGCACCCGCCGCCCTCGCGGCCAACTGCCCCGCCTTCCTGAACCACGACTTCAAGAAGCTGCATTCCTCCGACAGCGTCAACCTCTGCTCGGCCTACGCCGGCAAGCCGCTGCTGATCGTCAACACCGCCAGCCACTGCGGCTACACGCCGCAATTCAAGGGCCTCGAGTCCCTGCATCGAAAGTACCGGGAACGCGGCCTGGTCGTGGTGGGATTCCCATCGGACGACTTCAACCAGGAAGCGAACGACCAGGCCGAGACCGCCGACGTCTGCTACATCAACTA
>Ga0209254_10003559_pt1 | contig 14184 bp, 15 predicted proteins | sample FrelakmetDIP11DI_FD_187148 | JGI IMG/M metagenome (GOLD analysis project Ga0209254, IMG submission 187148) | Freshwater lake sediment microbial communities from the University of Notre Dame, USA, for methane emissions studies - DIP11 DI (SPAdes)... | ecosystem: Environmental > Aquatic >...
GGCGCTCGCCTTCGGCGAGCACGATCCCGAGTTCGCCGAGTGGATCGACGACGCCGAGAAGCGTGCGAGCCTGGTCGACGAGTTGCCGGTGGCGGCGGTGCTCATCTATCGCTTCTGGCGCGACCGTCGCCGCACGGCAGACACGCGCGGCGACCGCACGCGGCGCGACGCGCCGGACGCCGCGGCGCGCAAGGCGCGCCAGCGCCTGCACTGAACGGCGAGATCGGACGCGACTTTCGCAATCGGGGTCTGACCCCGATTTCGCATCCCCGCTTCCCGGCTCGCACCGCTAGCAGGGCGGGTAGCGGGTGCGCCAGTAGTGCGACGCTTCCGTGTCCTCGACGAATTCGCCGATCGGCCAATCGGGCCAGGTGGCGAGGTCGTCCGCAATCGACGCGATCTCCGAGCCGAGCTCGAGGCCCGACAGCCACTTGCGCGGCACGTTGTCGACGCCGTGCAGCGCGCCGAGCAGGTTGCCGGCGATTGCGCCGGTGGAATCGCTGTCGCCGTCGTGGTTCACGGCGAGCAGCACTCCGCTCGTGTAGTCGGTCGCGGCGAGCGTCGCGTAGAGCGCGATCGCGAGGGCCTCCTCGGCGATCCAGCCCTCGCCGAGCGTCGCGATCCGCGCCGCGGTCGGCGCGCCCTGCCGCGCGAGCGCGACCGCCTTGCCGATCGCCTCGCGCGTCTCGCTGCCGAGCGGGCGCTTCGCGACCAGCGGGATGACCTCGTCGATCGCGTCGTCGACTTCCCATTCGCGTGCGAGCAGCGCCACGATCGCGGCGAATGCGCCCGCCGCGGTCTGCCCCGTCGGATGCCCGTGCGTGAGCGCGGCGAGCTCGCAGGCCAGGTCGAACGCGCGTCGCGCGGCGCGCTGGTCGGTCGTTCCCGGAGCGCGTGCGCAGAGGAGGCCCGCGGGCGCGACGCGCATCGCGCCGCCGCAGCCCTTGCTGTCGTTCCTTGCCTTCGCGCCGAGCAGCGGCATCGCGGCCAGCGCCTCGATGCACGTGTGACCGGGCACGCGTCGCGCGCGCAGCGCCGCAAGGCCCGCGAGCACGCCCTGGTCGCCCGTGGTGTCGACGAGCGGCGAGGGATGATCCTGCTGCGTGGCCAGCCATCGGGCATAGGCGTGCGCGACGATCGCCGGGACGTTCGCGGTGCCCTCGAGCGCCGACTTGACGTGCGCGCGCAGCAGGCCCTCCGCCGTGTAGAGCGTCATCTGCGTGTCGTCGGTGATCGCGCCCTGGCGGTCGAACGCGGTAGTGTAGTCGACGACCCCCGCCGGTCCGAAGCACTCGCGGATCTCGGCCAGCGACATGAACTCGACCGGCGCGCCGAGCGCGTCGCCGACCGCGCCGCCCAGGAGGCACCCCCGCCAGCGGCGCCGGACCGGATCAGGGGGCGGGGGCCGGTGGGCCTTCTCGCCCGTGAGCGCCGCGCCGAGGCTCCTCTGCAGGTGCTCGGTCATGGCACGAACGCCGGCGTGCGCGGCGACGGCGACGGGGGAACCATGCGGGACATCCGTGGAGTTTTCGCGCCGGGTCGCGGGCGGTCAAGCCGTGCCCGCCGCGCGGTGCCTACTGGCAGGCGGTGATGCCGCCGTCGACGTAGATCACCTGTCCCGTCAGGAAGGCGGCACCCCTCGACAGGAAGAACAGCACCGGCGCGGTGACGTCGTCGAACTCGGCGACCCGACCGAGTGGAATGCGCTCCAGCAGCCTGCGCTTCACGTCGGGATCGCGGAACCAGTGCTCGGCCATCGGCGTGCGCACGACGGTCGGGGCGACGCCGTTCACCGTGATGCCATGCGGCGCGAGTTCCACCGCGTGCTGCTTCACCAGCATCACCACGCCGCCCTTGCTGCCCGCATACGACGCATAGCCGCGGTCGCGCAGCGCCAGCTGTGCGCGCACCGACAGCAGGTGCACGTGGCGACCGCCGCGGCCGGCGGCCACCTGCGCTCGCGCCACCGCCTGGCCGAGGAACATCGCCGCGCGGTAGTTGACGGCAGTGACCCGGTCGAAGCTCTCGGGCGTGGCGTCGAGCAGGCGCTCCTCCTCGAACAGGCCGAGCGAGTTGACGAAGAGGTCGACGCCCCCGCCCGCGGCGGCAGCGTCCGCGACGGCGGCGCGGAGCGACGCCACGTCGGTTGCGTCGAAGGCGTGTGCGCTGGCCTTGCCGCCGGCCTCGGCGATCGTCGCCGCCAGCGCGGCGAGTTTCGCGGGATCGCGGCCGCCCAGGCCGACGTGGACGCCCACCTGCGCCAGGGCCCGGGCGATCGCCTCGCCCAGGCCGCCATAGGCGCCGGCGACGAAGGCCGTGCGGCCGGCGATCTCGAAGAGGGGATGCGCGTGCATGGTGCAAGCGTAGCGCGAAAGCGATCCTGGCGTGCAGGTGGGCGACGCTTCGTGCGGGGGGACCGCCGCGTCCACCCGGCGGCCGCGGCGTATGATCGCCGAGGAGCCTGGGGGGCGACGAACGATGGAGCACACGGCGACGATCGAGTGGACGCGCGGCGACGCCGCATTCCTCGACCAGAAGTACTCGCGGGCACACCGCTGGCGGTTCGACGGCGGCGCAGTGATCGCGGGCTCGTCGTCGCCGCACGTCGTGCCTCTGCCGCATTCGGACCCGGCCGCCGTCGATCCCGAGGAGGCCTTCGTCGCCTCGCTTGCCGCGTGCCACATGCTGTGGTTCCTGTCGATCGCGGCGAAGCGGGGCTTCGTCGTCGACGGCTATGTCGACGACGCGATCGGCACGATGGCACGCGTGGCGAAGGGCAGGCTCGCGATCACCGAAGTGGTGCTGCGGCCGCGCGTGCGCTTCGAGGGAGCGGCACCCGACGGCGCGACGTTCGAGGCGATGCACCACGCGGCGCACGACGCCTGCTTCATCGCCAACTCGGTGAAGTCGGAGGTGCGCGTCCTGCCGTCGCTTGCGTGACCCGCATCGCGCCGGCTCTGACGCGGCGCCGCGCCGCCGCGGTCGCGTGTTAGATTGCGGGCGCCATGCGTTTCGGTCCCGACATCCTGGCCCGGTGCGACGCACTCGCGGCGATCAGCGAGGATCCGGATCGGCTGACCCGCACCTACCTGACGCCGCAGCATCGCGCGGCCGGGGAGCGCATCGCCGGCTGGATGCGCGAGGCGGGCATGCAGGCGCACTTCGACGCGCTCGGCAACGTCGTCGGGCGCTACGCCGCCGCGCGGCCCGACGCACCGGTGCTCGTCACCGGCTCGCACCTGGACACGGTGGTCGACGCGGGCCGCTACGACGGCATCTTCGGCATCCTCAGCCCCATCGCCTGCGTGGCCGACCTCCACGCGCGCGGTCGACGCCTGCCCTACACGCTCGAGATCGTCGCGTTCGGGGACGAGGAGGGCGTGCGGTTCGGCGTCTCGATGCTCGGCAGCCGCGCGCTCGCCGGCCGGTTCGACATGGCAGCGCTCGAACGGCGCGACGCGAACGGCGTATCGATGCGCGAGGCGCTGCTGGCCTTCGGCGGCGACCCGGCCGCCATCGCTCCGCTGGCTCGCCGCGGTGTGGCCGCCTTCGTCGAGACGCACATCGAGCAGGGGCCGGTGCTGCTCGACGCGGGCTTGCCGGTAGGCGTCGTGACGTCGATTGCCGGTGGCACGCGCCTCCGCGCGCGCGTCGCAGGCGTGGCCGGCCACGCAGGTACCGTACCGATGCCGGCGCGACAGGACGCGCTCGCGGCCGCCGCCGAAATGGTGCTCGCGATCGAGCGCCACTGCGCCGAGCGCGCCGACGCGCTGGTCGGCACCGTCGGCAAGCTGGCGGTGGCAGGCGGCGGCGCGATCAACGTGATCCCCGGCGCGGTGGAGTTCACGGTCGACCTGCGTTCCGGCGACGACGCCACGCGCCGCACCGCGCTCGCCGCGGTCGAGACCGAGTGCCGCGCGATCGCGGCAAGGCGGCGTGTCGCGCTCGCCTGGGAGCCGTTCTTCGAGCTGGCGGCGGCACCCTGCGACGCGCGTCTGCAGGCGCAGTGGGCTGCCGCGGTGGCCGCGCACGGCGTGCCGGTGCGCCACCTGCCCTCGGGTGCCGGCCACGACGCGATGGAATTCGCGCAGCTCGCCCCGATCGCGATGCTGTTCGTCCGCTGCGGCAACGGCGGCGTCAGCCACAACCCGCGCGAGACGCTCGCGGCGGAGGACGCGGAGCTCGCGACGAGCGTGTTCCTGCACTTCCTCGAGCACTTCGATCCCGCGTCGCTCTCCGGCTGATGCCATGAACTCGCGATTCATCGCCGAACTCGACGCACGGGTCGACGCCGGGTTCGCCGACGAGGTGGCGTTCCTGCGCGAGCTGGTGCGCGTGCCCACCGACACGCCGCCGGGCGACAACGCGCGCCATGCCGAGCGCGCCGCGGAGCTGCTCGAGGCGATGGGCCTCGCGGTCGAGCGTCATCCCGTGCCGGAGCCCGAGGTCGAGGCCGCGGGCCTCGTCTCGGTGACCAACCTGATCGTGCGCCGCCGCTTCGGCGACGGCCCGGTGGTCGCGCTCAACGCGCACGGCGACGTGGTGCCGCCGGGCGAGGGCTGGACGAAACCGCCGTACGACGGGGTGGTGGAGGACGGGCGAATGTACGGCCGCGGCGTGGCGGTGTCGAAGTCCGATTTCGCGACCTACGCGTTCGCGCTGCGCGCGCTCGAGTCCGCGGCGCACGAGCGCGGGATCCGGCTCGCGGGTGCGGTCGAGCTGCACTTCACCTGCGACGAGGAGGTCGGTGGCGCGCTCGGCCCGGCGTGGCTGCTGCGCCACGGGCTCACGCGGCCCGATCTCGCGGTCTGCGCCGGGTTCTCGTACGCGATCGTCAACGCGCACAACGGCTGCCTGCAGCTCGAGGTCACGGTGGAGGGGGTGGCGGCGCACGCGGCGATGCCCGAGAGCGGCGTCGACGCGCTGAAGGCGGCGCACGCGATCCTCACCGCGATCTACGCGCTCGCGCCCGCCTACGCGGCGCGCCGCTCGGCGGTGGAAGGCATTTCCTCGCCGACGATCAACGTCGGCCGCATCGAGGGCGGCACGAACACCAACGTCGTGCCCGCGAAGGTGGTCCTGAAGCTCGATCGGCGCATCATCCCCGAGGAGGATCCCGCCGCGGTCGAGGTGGAGCTTCGCGAGGTGATCGAGCGTGCGGCGGCGTCCGTGACCGGCGCGCGCGTCGGGATCCGCCGGCTGCTCCTCGCCCGTCCGCTCGTGCCGCGTCCCGGGCACGAGCGCCTGGCCGCCGCGCTCGCCCGTCACGGCGCGCGCGTGTTCGGCGCGCGCATTCCGGTGTCGGCGTCGCCGCTCTACACGGACGCGCGCCTGTACGGCGAGGCGGGGGTGCCGGCCGTGCTCTACGGTGCGGGACCGCGGACGATCCTCGAGGCCAACGCGAAGCGCGCCGACGAGAACCTGCTGCTCGACGACCTGCGGCGCGCGACGAAAGTGGTGGCGGCGACGCTCGCCGAACTGCTCGCGCCCGGCGCGAGCTGACGTCGCGCATTGGCAACGCGGGAAGCGGGGCGGCGCCCGTTGTGGAGCGCCGCCCCCGCGCCCGCGCAAGGGGGAGGGTATGCGCGGACGCGACCATCGTGCAGCGCGATCAGCCGGCGGGCTTGAGGAGGCCGCGCCGCTCCATGCGGTCGCACGGGTTGACGCGGGGGCCCGGGCCGGGTTCGACGCCGCGGTCCTTGGCACGAGCGGCCATCTGCTCGCGGTGCTCGTCGAAGTACGCCTTGCACTCACCGACGGTGGTGAAGCTGTGCATCTTCTGGCGATGCTCGGCGCGTTCCTCGTCGGTCATCAGGCTGCCGTGTGCGCCGGCGCCACGGCCCATGCCCCTGCCGTAGCCCATGCCCGGACCGTAGCCCGCGCCGGGGCCGTAGCCCTGTCCGCCCGCGCAGTCCTGCGCCTGCGGGCAGCCCGCGCCCTGGCCGGAGCCCGGTCCGGGACCGTAGCCGCCCCCGGGCGCTGCGAATGCGAGCGTCGCGGCGAGTGCAGCGGCGACCGCGGTGATGGTGAGGGAAGTGCTTCTCATCGTCGTCTCCAGTTCCTCGGGTCCGTTCGCGGCACCTGCTGCCGCGATTCCACGAGGCCCAGTTTCCGCGCAGCCGAGGCCGCGACGTTGACGCGCGTCAACGCCGCCGGGGCGATTGCGTAACGACATGTAACCGTTGGTTTCGACCGTTTCGAACACCGTGTCCTGCCGCGACGGTTGTATCCGAATGTGACCTGCGGAGCTGTCATCCGTCGCGTGCTGACCGTGGTCGGAAACGCCGGATTCGGGGCGCAGCGGCCGCAGGGTGGCCGGCAGGAGAGGGCGGCTTCCGCGGCAGGGGTCACGAGGCTTGTCACGCGGCGCCTGACGGCGTTGGGAGTCACCGTGCCGCCTGCCGCCCGTCGAAACCCGCCGCGGACCTGGTCCTGCGCGCAGCAGCCTGGCCGGCGTCGGCGGCCGGAGGTTGTGACGCAATGGACTGATCGGTATGAATTTTCCGCCGATTCGTCGACATGGGCGGCAGCGCGCGCCCTCCCCAATGGTCGGCGTTGGCACCATTGTTGCGTCGCGGGGGTTCGCTTGTGGCTGGATAGCCGTTTGTTTCCCGTGGCGCCGCCGTTCCGCGGCGGCGCGCCGCACGAACCCGATGCCAAGACAAGGACCGTAAGATGACCACCCGCCCGCTCCGCCGCCCCCTGCTCGCGGCTCTCTCGTTGGCGATGCTTGCTTCGCCGCTCGCCAGCGCCTCGGACAGCACGACGGTCACGATCAATGCGACGATCGTCGGTGTGTGCAAGTTCTTCACGTCGTCGCCGACGATGAACATCAACAACACCGGCACGGGCAGCAACATCGACCCGAGCCTGACGGGCGACGCCACCGGCAGCGCGGCGATCACCTACCGTTGCTCGAACGGCACGACCCCCGCGTTCACCGTGCCGACCACCGCGACGATCTCGTGCACGACGTCGGGCAGCTGCGGCTCGTCGACGATGGCGCCGTCGATCACGTCGACCGGCGGCGGCAACGGCACCGGCATGGGATCCGGGCAGGAGAAGACGCTCACCGTCACCGGGACGATCACTGCCGCCAACTACCAGAACATGTCGGTCGGCGCGTACTCCGGCACGATGACGGTGAGCATCGCTCCCTGACCGCGACGCGGCGGGTGTGCAGGCGAAGGCCGTCGTCTGCGGCCTTCGTTCCCATCCGAGGCGACGTCCGTGCACGCCCGCAGTCTCCTCGCAGGCACTGTTCTCGCCGCGCTCGTCGCGACGAGCGGCGACGCCGGCGCGCAATCGTGTCGCTTCATCAGCGACCCCGGAGGGATGGGTTTCGGCGTCCTCGACCCTTCGCTCCCGTCGACGCGCACCGCCACGACCACGACGCGAGTGAACTGCGGGAACTCGGGCGTGACGCCGATGTGGCGGTTCGCCGGTGCCAACGGCAGTGCGCCCCTGCGCATGAGGCACTCGAGCCGGCCGGAATTCATCCCCTACACCGCGGCCGCCTCGTTCGTCGGCAACGTCGGCATCAATCAGTCCTGGCGCGTCACGGCGACGGTCCTCGGTGCCAACTACGAGAATGCCTCCACCGGCACGTACGCGGACCAGCTCACCATCACGATCCTGCCGTGAAGCCGCCCATGAAGGCCGACCGCTTCTGCCGCGTCCTGCCCGTTCTGCTCGGGATCACGCTCGCCTGCGCGCCGCTCGCGCGCGCGGGCGAGTTCACGGTCAACCCGCTGCGCGTCGCGCTCGACCAGCGCAACAAGGCTGCCGAGGTCGTGATTCGCAACGACGACGCGACGCCGCTGCGCATGCAGGTCCAGGCGATGGGCTGGAGCCAGGACGGCGAAGGGCGCGATCGCTACGAGCCGGCCGAGGGCCTGCTCTACTTCCCGCGCGTGCTCGAGATCCCGCCGGGCGAATCCCGGACCGTGCGCGTCGGTGTCCGCGCGGCTCCGGTCACCCGCGAGGAGGCCTACCGCCTGTTCCTCGAGGAGATGCCGCCACCCAACGCGCCCGCGGCGGCGCCTGGCGCGTCGCTGCGGGTGTTCCTGCGCGTCGGGGTCGCCGTCTTCGTGGGACCGGCGTCGCGAGCGACGGCCGCGGAGACCGTCGAGCTCGGCGTGCAGCGGGGTACGGTCCGCTGGTCGGTGCGAAACACCGGCAGCGTGCACGTGCGCGCCGATCGCTTCGAGCTGGTCGGCTACGCGAGCGACGGCTCACGCCTGTTCGCCCACGAGATTCCCGACAGATACGTGCTCGCGGGCGTGACGAAGACCGTGCAGCACGACCTCGGTCCCGAGATCTGCGCACGGCTCGCGCGCCTCGAGGCCGCGCTGCAGGCGGAGGGCGTCGAAGCCAGGCGCAGCCTCGATGTCGCTCCGCGCTCCTGTCAGTAGGCCGGGGAAGGTCCTCCACGCCGTCGTCGTCTGCGCCGCCCTCCTCGTCGCGCCCGGCACAACCGACCCGTCGCGCGCGGCAGCGATGGTTGCGGCCGCCGCCGAGGCCGGGTCCGAATCCGCGAGCAGTCCGGAAATTCCGCGGACGGCCTACCTGCCGCTGATCGCACGCACCCGGGTCAACGGGGTCGGCAACGGCGACGTCGCGGTGCTGCGCGGTCACGATGGCACTTTCCTCGTTCCGCTGGTCGAGTACGTGCGCTGGGGCACGTCGCCGCCGCGCTCGGCGATCCGTGTCGTCGGCGGGGAACGCTACGTTGCGCTGTCCGCCGTCGACGGGCTGGTGTCGCGGTTCGACCCGGACACGGTCACGCTCGATCTCGTGTACGCGGCCGCAGCGCTGCCCGGGACGCGCATCGACCTGGCGCCGCCGCGCCGCAGCGGCGTCGTGCACCCCGCGGACACGAGCTTCTTCCTCAACTACGCACTATCGGCGTCGGGCGACGCCGACTTCGACGACCTGCGCTACCAGGCGACGACCGAGTTCGGCGCGCGCGCGGGCAACTGGCTCCTCTACGGCACGTCCGACGCCACCTGGGGCGACGGCGGAGCGACGGGCTTCACGCGCCTGTTGACGAACCTGCAGTACGACGACCGCCCCAACCTGCGCCGGCTGACGCTGGGGGACTTCTTCACGCCGACGTTCGATCTCTCCGGATCGGTCCCGATGGGAGGCCTGAACCTCGCGAAGCTGTACTCGATGGACCCGAACTTCGTCCAGTATCCGACGGCCGCTTTCGCGACCGAGGTTGCGCTGCCGTCGACGCTCGAGGTGCGCGTCGACGGCAACCTGGTGGCGCAGCGCAACGTCAGGCCCGGGCCACTCGACGTCGCGAACCTCACCGGCGTCACCGGGGCGCGCCAGGTGACGCTGGTCGTCCGCGACCCGTTCGGGCGCGAGCAGGTGCTGCAGCAGCCGTTCTACTTCGCGACCAATGCCGGGCTCGCGCAAGGGCTTCACGAATACAGCTACAGCGTCGGCTGGCTGCGCCGGGACTACGGCATCGCGAGCAACGACTACGGCGATCTTGCCGCGGCCGCCTTTCACCGCTATGCACTGACCGATCGCTTGACGCTCGGACTGCGCGGCCACGCCACCAGGGATCTCTACAACGTCGGTCCGTTCGGCACCTGGCAGCATCCCAACCTGGGCGTCTTCGGTGCCGGCGTCTCGGTCGGCGGCCGCGACGGGCGCAGCGGCCCGGGGGGATCGCTCGGCTGGACCTACGCGGGGACGGACCTGGGCTTTGCGCTGGGCGCGCGCTACCTGTCGCGCGACTACGCGCAGCTCTCGGACTTCGTCTCGCCGATTCGCCCGCGCCTCGACACCTACGCTTCGGCGTCGGCGTACTCGGCGGCGCTGGGCTCGCTCTACGCGACCTACAGCGCGATCAGCGCGTGGGAAGGGCCCGAGTCGCGCCTGTGGAACATCTCCTACACGCGCAGCTTTCTGGCCGGGAAGGCGTTGCTCACGGCAGGCTACATCCGCACGATCGAGCCGCAGAAGGAGGGCCGCTGGGCACTGTCGCTCCGCTACTACTTCGATGGCGTCACGTCCGCGGTCGCATCGGTTGGCGCGGTCCGCGGCGAACTGGCCGCGGCGGCGACGCTCGAACGCACGCTGCCGCAGGGCGAGGGCGTCGGCTACTCGCTCACCGCGGGCCGGGGCATCGACGGCGTCGGCGCGGGTTTTGGACGTGGCTACGTGCAGGCGAACGGAGCGCGAGCGACCATCGGCGCCGAGTACGCGCGTACGAGCAGCGACGAACGCGCGCCCGGCATCGCCCGGGTCTTCGTCGCCGGCAGCGTGGGTGCCGTGGAAGGCACGTGGTTCGCGGCACGCCCGGTGCAGGACAGCTTCGCGCTGATCCGCCTGCCGGGGGTGGCCGGCGTCCCGGTCAGTGCCAACGGATGGTACGTCGGCGACACCGACGGAAACGGCGCTGTCGTCGCCACCAACATCGCGTCGTACTACGACAACTACATCAGTTTCGGCGGCGGGGCGCTGCCGCTCGACTACCGGTTCGACACCTCCGAAACCGTGATCTCGCCCCCGGCGCGCAGCGGCACCCGCGTCGAGTTTGCCGTGCGCCGCCAGCACGCGCTGACCGGCGTGCTCGTCGAGTACCGCGACGGGGCTGTGACGCCGCTCGAATTCCGCGAGATCGAGCTCGCACGCGACGGTCGCGCGAGCGCCGGGTTCACGGCCCGGCGCGGCGAGTTCTACTTCGACGACGTCGAGCCCGGCCGCTACCGGCTGCGGCTTCACGACGACACGCCCTGCGCCGCCGTCGTCGTCGTGCCCGACGGTGCGGGACCGATGACCGACGTCGGGCGCGTGGTGTGCGAGCGTTCCGGAAGCTGAGGGAGCTCCGCGCAACCTCGCGGCGCGCGACCTAGCGTTCGACCAGCAGGTCGTGCGTGTCCGGGTGGCGCTTCATGTACGCGCGCACGTACGAGCACGCGGGCTCGACGCGCAAGCCCTCGGCCCGCGCGTGCGCGAGCGCCGCCTTGACCATCGCGCCGGCGATGCCGCGCCCCTCGAGCGCCGGCGGGACCTCGGTGTGGTACAGGCGCATGACGCCGCCCGCAAGCTGATAGTCGACGCGGGCGAGCGCGTCGTCGACGGCCGCTTCGAAGCGGCGCGCGGCGGCGTTGTGGCGGATCTCGGGAAGCGTGTCGGTCATGGTGGAGTGGCCGGGTCCTGGTTGACGGTGGTTGCCGCGGCCAGGAGGCGCGGCGTCAGCGACGCTGCTCCTCGTCGTCGCGGTCCCAGGCTTCGTTGCGTTCCGCGAACGTGGCGCGTCGCCGCTCGGCCCACTCGCGGTAACCGCGCGGAAAGCGCGCGGCGAGGAACATGCGCAGCAGCACGCCGACGACGAAGAGCGCGATGCCGCCGAGGACGAGCGCCGGCAGCCAGTCCGCGAATGCCTCGCCGGCTGCGCGCGCAGGCGCGGCGGCGAGCGCAGCGAGGCACGCGATGGCAACGACAGGAATCCGATGGTGCGTCATGGCCTGCGCGAGGTTGGGTGCGGACTCTCGATGCTACCGCGCCGGAGCCCTGCCGCACAGGCGGGCCGCGTGCCTGACTCAGCCCGCGCGCGGATCGAAGCGGTACGCGTCCATCGCCAGCGCGCCGTCGACGATCTCCCGGTGCCCACGCGTCACGACGGGATGCGGACCGGCGGCGGCGAGTGCGACCAACACGGGCAGGAAGTGCTCGTCGCTCGGGTGCGCGCGTTCCGCAGCCGGCGCCCGTTCACGCCAGTGCGCGAGCGCCTCGCGGTCGTCGTCGGCCAGGCGTTGCGCGAGCCACTCGGCGAACGCCGCCACGTAGGGCAGCGGCGACGGGGTGCGCCGCTGCATCATCCAGTCGCGCAGGTTGTGCGTCGCGTGGCCCGAGCCGACGACCAGGATGCCCCGCGCGGGCAAGTCCGCGAGCGCCGCGCCCAGTGCGAGGTGGTGGCGCGCGCCCCGCGCCGGCTGCACCGACAACTGCAGCGTCGGCACGCCGGCCGCGGGATGCATGTGCAGCAGCGGCACCCAGGCGCCGTGGTCGAGCCCGCGGCAACCGTCGATCCCCGCGGTGATCCCCGCGGCTTTCAGCGTCGCGGCGATTTCCGCGGCCACCGCCGGGGCACCCGGCGCCGGGTAGCGCAGCGTGTAGAGGACGTCCGGAAAGCCGCCGAAATCGTGGAGGGTCTCCGGTGCGGCGCTGCCAGTCAGCATCGGCAGGTCCGTCTCCCAGTGCGCCGACACCACGAGGATCGCCCGTGGCGCAGGGATCTGGCGGGCGAGCGCCGACCACGCCGCGCCCGCGGCGCCGGGCTCGACGGCTGTCATCGGCGAGCCGTGCGAGAGGAACAGCGTCGGCAGTCGTTCGGTCATGGGCGACGCGTTCGTCACGCCTTGCCGCCCGACTCGGCGCGACGTGCCTCCTGCACCGAGGGTCGCGCGCCGATGCGTTCCATGTAGGCGACGAGCGCGGGCCACGCGGAGAGGTCGACCTTGAGGAACTTCGTCCAGCCGAGCAGCGTGTACAGGTAGCAGTCGGCGATCGTGAACGCCGTGCCGGTGACGTACGGATGCCGCGCCAGCGTCGCGTTGACGTACTCGAAACGCTTGCCGAGGGTGGCGACGGCCTTGTCCTTCGTCGGTTGCGGCGTGTCCGGGTACCACAGCGGACCGAAGCCCTTGTGGATCTCGGTGGCGATGAAGTTCAGCCACTCCATCAGGTGGTAGCGCTCGATCGTGCCGAATGCCGGCGCGAGCGTCCCCGGCTTGCGGTCGGCGATGTACTGCAGCAGCACCGCGACCTCGGTGAGGCGCGTGCCGTCGTCGAGCTGGAGCAGCGGCACGTAGCCCTTGGGATTGATCGTGTAGTAGTCGGTGCCGTCGGCGAGCTTGTGGGTGCGCAGGTCGACCTTGATCGTCTCGGCCGGGATGCCGGCCTCGACGAGCGCGACGTGGGGCGCGAACGAGCAGGCGCCGGGGGCGTAGTAGAGCTTCATCGTGGATTCCTCGGGATGGTGATGGAGCGGGGTGGAGCGTTTCGCAGTCGGAACGGACGCGAGACACGACCGATCATGCCCATTGACTGGCGAGAGATAAAGTGGCGAAAATGAGATTGATTGTTGCGTCAAGAGGGATGATCTACGGACCGCTTTCTCGCCCTCGGTGCGTTCGCGAAGGTCGTCGAGCAGGGCAGCTTCGCCCGCGCGGCGGAGCGCCTCGGCATCTCCACCTCTGCGGTGTCGCGCCACGTGGCCGATCTCGAGGCGCACCTCGGCGCGCGGCTGCTGCACCGCACGACGCGCCGGCTCTCGCTCACCGAGACCGGGCGCGCCTTCCACGAGCGCGCCGTGCAGCTGCTGGCCGATCTCGAGGAAGCGGAAGCCGCGGTCACCGAGAGCGCGCTGGTGCCGCGCGGCACGTTGCGGCTCACCTGTCCGATCACCTTCGGCGAGCGCCACCTGGCACCCGCGATCGCGGCGTTCGCGGCACGCCATCCGCAGCTTCGCTTCGACGTCGATCTCTCGGATCGGGTCGTGGACCTGGTCGACGAGGGCTGCGACCTCGCGGTGCGGATAGGCTCCGCCGGCGGCGCGACGCTGATCGCCCGGCGCATCGGCGAAACGCAGCTCGTCTGTTGCGCGGCGCCGTCCTACGTCGCGACGGCCGGGGCGCCCGCGACGCCCGGAGATCTCGCCCGGCATCCCTGCCTCGCGTACACGTACCTGGCGGAACCGGACGTCTGGCGGTTCACCGACGCGGCCGGCACGACTCACGAGGTGCGCGTGTCCGGACCGCTCGACGCGAACAACGGGCGCTTCCTCGCCGCACTGGCCGGCACCGGCATGGGTGTGGCGCTCGAGCCGGACTTCATCGTCGGCGACGACATACGGTCGGGCCGGTTGGTCGCGCTGCTGCCGGGCTACCGGCCGCCGGCGTCGCCGATCTACGCGGTCTACCCGAGCCGGCGGCACCTCTCCGCCAAGGTGCGGCTGTTCGTCGAGTTCCTGGCCGCGCGATTTGCCGACAGCGCGCCCTGGTCGTTGCGCGCGGGCGAAGCTCGCGGCGGTTAGGGCATTTGGATCTTGCCGCCGCCGCCGAGCCCGCCGAGTCCGCCAAGCCCGCCGCCCTTGAGCGCGCTCGCGGTTCCGGCGGGTGGAATGACGAGCCCCGAGCTCTGTTGGCGGCGCAGCTCGGC
>Ga0209254_10003560_pt1 | contig 14184 bp, 6 predicted proteins | sample FrelakmetDIP11DI_FD_187148 | JGI IMG/M metagenome (GOLD analysis project Ga0209254, IMG submission 187148) | Freshwater lake sediment microbial communities from the University of Notre Dame, USA, for methane emissions studies - DIP11 DI (SPAdes)... | ecosystem: Environmental > Aquatic >...
CAGTAGCCGTGGAAGGCACAGTGCTCGAACCAGCCGCCGGGCACCGTGACGCCGGTCGGGGGCTGCGCGGGCGGGCAGTAGTCGATCTGCCTCGCGACAGGCGTGATCCAGATCGCCGTGGCGCCCAGGCTCGCGATCTCGTCGAGCTGCGCGGTGAGCCCCACGAGGTCTCCGCCGTGGAACCCGCCCGGGTTGGCACGGTCCACATTCGTGTTGTTGGCTGCCGAGCCGTCGGCGAAACGGTCGAGGATGACGAAGTAGAGCACCGCGTCGGACCAGTCGCGCTGCGGCGTGACCGACGCGCGGCCGGTGGCCGGCGCCGTCGTCTCCTCGGGCGTGCCAGCGCAGGCACCGAGCAGGAGCAGCGCAAGCGTGCCCGACAGCATGCGGGCCGAGCTGCTCAGCCCGCGCCGCGCGATCGTTCCCTGGTCAATCGCCTCGCGCATCTCCCCGCGCCCGACCGTATTGTTGTTGTGCCGCGGCGATGCGCCGCAAGCCGTCGGAGCGTTGCACGGTGCGACGCAAAAAATCAACCCTGAACAGACCCTTGGCACACCACTCGGAGACCGCGCCGAAGGGGGCGGCGCCCGCGAATGATCGGCGTGTGTCAGAAGACCGTGTAGATCAGCGAGGCGAGCGCCGACTGCTGGCTCACGACGACGAGTCCGCCGAGCAGCGCCAGCACCAGGATGATGGGCAGCAGCCAGTACTTCTTCCGCACTCGCATGAACTGCCACAGGTCGCGCAGGAACTCGCCCATTCAGAAAGGCTCCTCGAGCCGCACCGTGTGATCGCGGGGCACCTCGATACGATAGCTGTCGGCCGCCGGTTCGAACCGCGTGACGTACTGCAGGCGACCGAGCCGGCGCAGCAGCCATCCCACCGGGGTGAGGATGCCAAAGAACACGGCGCCCAGCAGCAGCCACGTGTTGGCGATGCCGAGCACGCGCGCGACCGGCACGAAGGCCCGGTAGACGGGCAGGATCGCCCCTGGCCACACCAGCGCGAGCGTCGCGAGCAGCCCGCCGGCCACCAGTGGCCACGCCGGACGCGGGCGGTCGCCGAGCCACGGCAGCAGCGCCCAGAAGATGAGCACGAGCAGCAGCGCGAGGCCGAGGCCGAAGTGGCGCAGTTCGCGGGTATCGCGGCGGGTGAGCTGTCGCATCGGCCTAGTCCGGATCGAACACGCGGCGTCCCGCGAGCAGTGGATGGTCCACGGGCTGGCGGGTGCGCTCCAGCAGGCAGGATCCCATCACCAGCAGGTCCATGCCCGTCGCCATGAAGCAACGATAGGCATCCGTGGGGCTGCAGACGATCGGCTCGCCGCGCACGTTGAACGAGGTGTTCACCAGCACCGGCACGCCGGTATGCGCCTCGAAGGCCTGCAGCAAGCGGTGGAATCGGGGATTGGTGCGCGCATCCACGGTCTGGACGCGGGCACTGCCGTCCACGTGCGTGACGGCCGGCAGCGGGGAACGCACCGCCTCCAGGCGCTCGAGCCCCTGAGGGGAACTGCCTGTCCCGTCCGCAGGTGCAGCCTGCCACTCCCGCACCCGGGCGACGAGCAGCATGTAGGGGCTCGGGCGGTCGATATCGAAGTACCGCGACACGCTCTCGACGGGCACGGCCGGGGCGAACGGGCGGAACGATTCGCGGAACTTGATCTTGAGGTTGAGCGTGCGCTGCATCCCGGGATTGCGCGGGTCGGCGAGGATCGAGCGGTTCCCAAGCGCGCGCGGCCCGAACTCCATCGGCCCCTGCATCCAACCGACAACGGCGCCCTCGGCGAGTCGCGCGGCGATGCGCTGCGCCAGCGACTCGGGCTCGAGCTGCTCGTACGGCAGCCCGTGCTCATGGCAGAACTGCCCGATCTGCGCATCGCTCCAGGCCGGCCCGAGGTACGCGCCGCTCATGCCATCCCCCGCGGCACCCGAAGCGGCCCGGGCGCCCCCGCACCGGTGCCAGGCGAGCAGCGCCGCGCCGAGCGCGCCGCCGGCGTCGCCAGCCGCCGGCTGGATCCAGAGGTCGTCGAAGATCCCTTCTCGCGCCAGCAGGCCATTCGAGACGCAGTTGAGCGCGACGCCGCCCGCGAGACACAGTTGCCGTTCGCCGGTCTCGGCCCGCAGCGTGCGAGCGAGCCGCAGCACGATCTCGTCGGTGACCTGCTGGATCGAGGCCGCGAGATCCATCGTGCGCTGGTCCACGGGCTCGTCGGGACGACGCGGCGGGCCGCCGAAGAGGTCATGAAAGCGCCCGGTGGTCATGCGCAGGCCCGTCGCATAGCCAAAGTAGCGCATGTCGAGGCGGAAACTGCCGTCGGCCTTCACGTCCACGAGGTGCTCGCGAATCAGCCCCACGTAGCGCGGTTCCCCGTAAGGGGCGAGGCCCATCATCTTGTATTCGCCCGAGTTCACCTTGAAGCCGGTGTAGTAGGTGAAGGCCGAGTAGAGCAGGCCGAGCGAATGCGGGAAGTGCAGCTCCCAGCGCGGCTCGATCTTCGTGCCCGCGCCGACCCACGCCGAGGTCGTGGCCCACTCGCCCACGCCGTCGAGGCACAGCACGGCCGCGCGCTCGAAAGGGCTCGGGTAGAACGCCGAGGCCGCGTGCGAAAGATGGTGCTCGCTGAACAGAAGCTTCGGCAGTCCGTCCGCGCCGCTGGCGAGCCCGCGCAGCTGGCGGCGCAGCTCGGACTTGAGCAGCAGCTTCTCCTTGAGCCAGACCGGCATCGCCGCGACGAACGAGCGCAGGCCGTCCGGCGCACAGGCGAGGTAGGTCTCCAGCAGTCGCTCGAACTTCAGGAACGGCTTGTCGTAGAAGACCACGGCTTCGAGGTCGGCCAGTGCGAGTCCCTGCGACTCGAGGCACCAGCGCACGGCCTGCGCCGGGAAGGACGCGTCGTGCCGGCGGCGCGTGAACCGCTCTTCCTGTGCGGCCGCCACCGTGCGCCCGTCGACGACCAGGGCCGCCGCGGCATCGTGATAGTATGCTGAAATTCCTAGAGTTCTTCGCACGCGCGCTCCCCGGCGGACCGCCGGCAATCTATCATCAACCAACCGTGGCCAGACGAAAGCGGCACCAGCAACCGGCGACCTCGCCACCGCCGCAGCCCCCCGACGCGCCTCCTCGCTCCGTCCCGGCCGGACCGGGACGTCGGCGGCTGTTCCTCGCGATCACGCTGCTCGTGCCGGTGCTGCTGTTTGCCGTCGCGGAAGTGGCGCTGCGCACGGCAGGTGTCGGCGCGCTCGAGCCCTTGTTCATCCCGGTGCCGCAGGCGGCGGGTTACCTGCAGCCAAACCCGGCTGTGATGCAGCGCTTCTTCGGGGACCCGCGCGACGCGCCCGATGTCTCCATCGACACGACGTGGTTCCCGGCGGAGAAGGCCCCGGGCACGCTGCGCATCTTCGTGCAGGGCGAGTCGAGCGCCGCGGGCTTTCCCTACGGCCGCTTCGCCTCGCCGGGCGCCCTGCTGCAGCAGCGGCTGCAGCGCGCGTACCCCGACCGCAACGTGGAGGTGATCAACACCGGCATGGCGGCGGTGACGAGCTACGTGCTGCTCGATTTCGCCGACGAGATCATCGCCCGGCAGCCGGATGCGGTGGTCGTCTACACCGGGCACAACGAGTACCTGGGCATCGGCGGGGTCGGCTCGACCTTCGCCGCGGCGCGCTCCCCGGCGGTGGCGCGCGGGATCGCGACCCTGCGGCGCCTGCACCTGTACCGGGCCCTGGAGCGCGGCCTCGGCTCGATCGCGGCCGGCAGAGAGCCCCTCGAACGCAGGGACGGCACGCTGATGTCGCGCGTGGCCGCCGAGCGCTCCATACCGCTCGACTCGCCGCTCTACCAGCGCGGCCTCGAGCAGTTCCGCGGCAACCTCGAGCGACTGCTCGCGAGGTACCGCGCCGCCGGCATCCCGGTGTTCATCGGCACGCTGGCGAGCAACGAGCGCGACCAGCCGCCGTTCGCGGGTGGCGCCGCCGACGGAGATACCGCGCGGGCCCGGTTCGCGCAGGCCCGCGCGCTGGACGCGGCCGGCAACTTCCTGGCCGCGCGCCGCGAGTACCTCGCCGCCAAGGACCGCGACGAGTTGCGCTTCCGCGCGCCGGAAGCCATGAATGACCTGATCCGCGAGGTCGCCGCGGCCGAGGGCGCCACCGTGGTGGATGTGCAGGGCGCGCTCGCCGCCGCGTCCCGCGACGGCGTCATCGGCGCCGACCTGATGCTCGAGCACGTGCACCCGAACGTCGAGGGCTACTTCCGCCTCGCGAGTGCGTATTTCCCCGCAATCGTACAGTGGGCAGGCGCGCCCTCCGTCACCGTGGACGATGCCACGGCGCGCCGGGAGATCCCGGTGACCGAGGTCGAGCGCCTGCACGGCGAATACCGCGTCGCCATGCTCAAGAACGACTGGCCGTTCGTCGCGGAGCGCCGCCCGACGTCGCTGCCGCCTCCGGCGAACCGGGTGGAGGAGATCGCGCAGGCGTGGCTCGCGGGCCGCCTCGACTGGCTGCGGGCGATGTGGGAGGCCCTGGCGTGGTACCAGCAGCAGGGCAATGCGACCGAAGCGGCGCGGGTGGCCGTGAACCTCGCGGACGCTGTGGTGGATGACGCAGGCCGACAGCACGCCGCGGGGCTCGAGTTGCTGAAGGCGAACGAGCCGGCGCGCGGGGAGCACTACCTCGGGCGCGCCGTCGCGCTGGACGGCGCCCGGCTGGAGTACCGGCTGTCGCTGGCCCAGTCGCTCTTCATGCAGGGCCGCGTGCAGGACTCGATCGCGGCGCTTGAGGCGGCGGCGCAACTGGCGCCCGACGACCCGCGCGTGCGGTACTGGCTCGACGAGATGCGGCGCGCGGCGGCGCGCTGACGCCGGTCAGCGCCAGAACTGCCCGATCTGCTTCACGACGCGTCGCTTCACTTCCCGTCCAGTTCCCCAAGTACCGAGACGGCGGTCGGGTTGCCCGGTTCCAGCTCGAGCACGCGCTTCAGCGCAGCCCGGCCCTCGTCCTCGCGACCGGACAGCAGCAGGCCGTGCGCGTGCACCAGCCAGTGGTTCACCACGCCCGGCTCTATCCGCACCGCGCGGCGGGAATAACGCACTGCCTCGCGGGCACGGCCCAGTTCGATCAGCGCCGCCGCGGTCTCGAACTGCAGCGACCCCGAGAAGGGAAAGGCATCGGCGAGGATCGCGGTGACCTGCTTGTAGCCACGCTTGTCGCCCGATGCCTGGTAGTGACGGCGCAGCCTGTCGTGCGCCGCGGGCCACGAGATTCGCTCGTGATACATCTCCTGCGCCAGCCGCTGCGCCTCGGACGCCGGCGGCGGCAGAGCCGGCGCGCTGAAGCTCGGCTTGAATGGCCAGCCGGCCACGATGCGCAGCGCCTTGTAGTCTCCGAGGTACCGGTCGATATCGCTCACCGGCATCCAGGCGCGGGCGTCGGCTTCACTCAGCTCGGCGGTCGGCGTACCGGGCAGGCCCTGCGCGACCAGCGCGTCGTAGAACGCGTCGGCCAGCAGGAAGTAGCCGTCGAGGTTCGGATGCACGTGCTCCAGCAGCAGACTTTCGCCGATCAGGCCGTGCTCGCTCGCGGCCTCGAAGGCCGCGCGCACGTCGACGACCGTCGCGCCGCGGGCCTCGGCCACGCGCCGGATCACCTCGTTGAAGGCGGATGGCGCGCGGAAGCGCAGCGGGTCGAGGTCGCGGGCCCACGCGTAGCCCTGGCGGGCGGAGTCATGGTTCCCAGCCTGTTCGTCGTCCTGCGCCGCGAGGTAAGCGATCCGAGCCGCACCGGCGGCCTCGGTCTCCACCCCGGCGAGCACGGCAAGCGGCACCTGGTCGCGTTCGTTGCTCACCAGCGTGCCGATCAGCACCGGCACGCCGGCGGCGCGGTACTTGCGGAGCAGTCGGTCGAGGTTGTACTCGAACTGACGCGCGCCCCTCTGAAACTGCTCCGAGTTGAGGGTGATCGAGCGGTCGCCCGCCACGCGCGCCATCAGCGACTCGTCGGTCGACAGCGCCGGTGCCGACGGCGCGGGGCGCCACCGCGCGTAGGCGCGGCTCATGAGCTGGAACAGGCGCCAGTCGCGCACGGCGAGGAAGGCACGTGTCAGGGCTGGCGAGGCAGTGAGGCGCATTGCGGAGCCAACGCCGAGGAAGCCGAGGAACTCGTTGTGGCCGACGTACACCAGCACCGCGTCGGGCTGCTGGGCGATGATCTCGTCGGCGAAGTCCTCGAGCGCGTAGGAATTGACCGCCGCCATGGCGGTCGAGACGACCTCGATCTCGCGATCGGGAAACGCCTGCTCGAGGCGACGGTCGAGCACGCCGGCCGGCGCCGCGCTCAGGCCATACGGGAAGCCGGCGGCACTCGACTCGCCCTGCACGAACACCCGGAAGCTGCCCGGGGGCTTGCTGGCCACGAAGTAGGTGGTCTCGATGCTGACGTTCGGCGCACGCGCCGGGTCGGTGAAGAAGCGCGTGACGACGCGCGGATTGGCCTGCATATAGCCCGCCTGCTGCGGGCTCGGCATGAACAGCGGCTCGCGATCGTGGCCGAAGCCCGTCAGCCGCAGGCCGAGTTCGGCACCGGCGAGCAGCGCGAACGGCAGCGCCAGCATGATCGTCCACAGCGCGACGCGACGGCTGCGCGAGGGCGCCGGCGGCTCAGCCGACACCACCGAGGGTTCGGAGTTTTGCTGCCGCTCCTCGCGCTTCGCCCGGCTGCTGCGACCCAATCGACGTCACCTACAAATGAACCGGCCTGGCACCCTTGCGGGTGCCAGGCCGTGAAGTTTGCGGCAATCAGAGACGGATCGTCACGGGCCGGTGACGAGCAGCGTCCCGTCCGCCCTGGTGAACTTGAACCGGTAGGTTCCGCCCGACGTCGGCGCCAGGACCAGGTTCTTGTCGCCGGGACACGCCATCGCAAACGGCGATCCGATTGCGACTTCCTGACCCTCTGTCGGCCAGCCGCAGTTGACCTTAGACCAGTCCGCACTCGCGATCTTGAACTGCTGCGACCCCGCTGCGACGTCCTTGTTCAAGCGGTAGGTCCCGAAGCCAAGGTAGTTCATCTTGTTCTGGTCACCGCGCGTCCAGTCATTACCCAGACCGCGCACGTACACGTTTGTATCAAGCGCGTCATCTGGATCGCTGACCGGCGCTGGCTCGATCAGCAGCGTCAGGGCGGACGAAATCGTGCCTTTCACGGAGAACACGTACTGGCCTTCGGCGGCAATCGTCAGCCCGAGGTCGGAGGGCCCTGGGTCCTCTGCGGCGCTCGTACGGCAATCCAGCGCCAACTCCTGCCCGACCACCGCCGAAGTGCTGCCATTGGGCGCGCCTCTCGGGCCGCCGCAGTCCAGAGACGTCCAGTCGGACGTGGCAACCTTGAACCGGTAGGTTCCCGCCGCGACGTCGCCGACGGACGTGTAGATGCTCTCGCCGTCCCACGCCATCGGCTGACTCTCGCCCCAGCTGTTGAAGCCGCCGCGCACGAACAGGGTCAGGTCCCTGGAGGGCGACGTGCGGGTCACCGTCAGCACCGGATTCACGGTGCTCGTGGCGTTGAGGCTGAAGGTGTAGTTGCCGTTTCCGGTCGCCTGCAGCGACATGTCCTTCGACCCATCGCCGTTTGGCAGCTTTCCGCAAATGAGCGTGATCGGCTGGCCAAGCAGCACCGGAGCACCCGAGACCGACGCACCGCAGTCATAGGGCACGGCGTTCCAGTCGGCGCTCGCGATCTTGAAGTTCGCCGGGAACGTCACCGGCGCCGAGACCGAATAGTCCTTGACGCCGAGGAAGTTGAGCTTGTACGCGGCGGGCGGCGGGTCGGCCCAGCCGTTGAAGCTGCCGCGCACGTACATGTCCACCGGGAACGGCGCGCACGACTTCTGGTCGGCCCGCTCGAACACGGCGGTTGTGCGCGCCGGCACGTAGAAGCCGTCAGCGTCGTGCCTGGCGGTCTTCACGACCGGATCGGTCGAGTCCTCGAGCACCGGGTGCAGTGTCCAGTTCTCGCCGCCGAACAGGTTCAGCGTCTGCGGCCTGTTTGAGGCATTGAAGATCGCCATGACTGCACCGCGGTCCGGAGCGGCCTCGCCCGGATTGGTGCAGCCGTCGATCTCCATGGCGACGAGGCCCGGGATCTGCGTCGCACCGGTGTTGCGGAACTTGACGCGCAGCTGGATCTCGTCTGCATCACCGAGCCGGAACAGCTTGGAGCTCCTGCGGATCTCCAGCATGTCGCGCATGTGGTCGAACGCGCGCTGCTGGGCCGCCGTGTCAGGCCGCGGCACAACCTGGTACTTGCCCTCGAGGATCGGCCAGTTGGGCTCGTTCTTGTCGGCGATCGGCAGGCCTTGTGCCCACTTGGTGCCGCTCAGCGTCCAGTCGAGCTCGTTGAACCAGTCGCCCGAGTCGTACGAGTCGCGGTCGCCCGACTTCGAACGCAGGATGTCCGAACCGGCGTGCACGAACGGAATGCCCTGACCGAGCAGGATCACGGCCAGGCCGACGTTGTGCGCGCGCACACGGTCCGAGAGCGACGTCGCGTCGGGATGCCGGTAGGCGCCGAGATCCCAGAGGGTCTGATTGTCGTGCTTCTCGACGTAGTTGATCGCTTCCTCGGGGTCGGCCGTATAGCCGGACTCCTGGCCGAAGTAATCGACGTCCGCGCCGGTCACGGTCGTGCCCGCGGCGCTCTGGAACTGGTAGTTCCTCAGGCCGCCGGCCAGCCACACGCGGATGTTGTCGGTCGAGGTGATCAGCGCCTGGCGTTCCGCCGTGCTGCCCGTATTGGCCGAGTTCGGGTCGTAGAACTGGCCGTTGATGAAGCCCTGGTTCCTGACGAGGTTTTCGCCGCTGTCGCAGCAGCCACCGCCCTTCAGCGGATCGCGAATGCGGTCGCTGAAGCTGCCGATTCCAGTGCCGCCGAGGTTGGCCTGACGTGCGGCCTTGAAACGCTTGTCGTTGTATATCGCCCAAGCGTCATTGTTCCAGCCTTCGCCGTAGATGTACACGGTCGGGTCCAGGGCGCGCACCGCGTCGCGGAACCGCTCCATCGACGCCAGCGGGTGGAGCGACATGATGTCGAAGCGGAAGCCGCTCACCTTGTAGTCGCGCACCCAAGTCACGCCGGTGTCGATCATCAGCTTTTCCATCATGCGGAACTCGGCCGCGGTGTCGTCGCAGCAGGAGTTGCGCAGCACTCCGCCCGAGGTGTTGTCACGCCGGTGGTAGTAGCCGGGAACGACCTTGTCGAGCACCGAGCGCGTGTTCTGCCCGGAGGCGTTGGTGTGGTTGTAGACCACGTCCATCACGGTGCGCAGGCCGATGTCGTTCAGGCCCTTGACCATGCGGCGGAACTCGCGGATGCGTGTCTCGCCGTTCGGATTGGTCGAGTAGCTGCCCTCGGGTACACCGAAGTGGTACGGATCGTAGCCCCAGTTGAAGCCGTCCAGCTGGCGCATCCAGTTGGTGATCTGCTGCGGACGCGTGAGCCAGCCAGCCGCCACCGCGTCGTCCATCGCCCTGCGGATGGACTTTCCCGGGTCCGTGACGCACAGGTTGGCCGCTGCCGGGTTGGCGGCGCAGAGCTTCTCGACCGGGTCATCCAGCTCGACGCGGTCGTCGCGGTTCTCCTTGATCGTGGCGATGTCGAACGCCGGCAGCAGGTGCACGTGCGTCAGGCCGGCTTCGGCCAGCTGCTGCAGGTGGCTGCGCCCCCTCGTGCCCAGCAGGTCGAACGCGGTGAACTTGCCGACGTGCGCGCCGTCATCGATGGCGGCAACGGTCGGGTCGGCGATGCTGAAATCGCGAATGTGCAGCTCATAGAGCACGCTGTCCTCGGGCGCCGCAAGGTCCGGCACATCGAGCGCGTCCCAGCCCTCGGGCTTCAGGTCCGCGTCGTCGAGGTTGACGAACTGGCTGCGCACGCTGTCGGTCGAGAGGCTGACCGAGTACGGGTCTGTGACCTCGTTCGAGACGATGGCGTTCGACGCGTAGTTGGGCGAGTAGACGCGCAGCGAGATCGTGTAGAACTTGCGATTCCAGCCTGCATTGCCGGTCACCCGCCAGATACCGGTCGCCTCGTCGAGGGTCATCGGCACCGTCTCGAGTTTGGTGCCGTCCGCGTCGTAGATGTTGACGCTCACGCCCGGCACCTTGAGTGCCGTGGGTGCCCAGACGGCCAGCGACGGCACGCCGCCCTCGTAGCTGACGCCCAGCTTCGCGCCATAGGCCGCCGCCGCGTACAAGTCGTCGAGCGCGCCGGAGGTCTGCACATAGGTGGCGGACAGCACTACGCCGTTCGAGCCACGTGCGGCTGCGACCAGCTGGCCCCGTGCGATGTCCTTGGCGTTGGCGGCAGCGGCGCCCAGGCTCCAGGCCTGCAGTGCGTGCAGCTCGTTGTTGAACTCCGGCTGCGGATTCGTGGTGCTCGTGAGGGTGATGGTCTGGAACGTGCCCGTGAAGCCTGAAGGCCCCGTGCCCAGCGTGGCGTCGGGCGAGTAGAGCAGCTCGACTTTGGCCGTGCCGGCCGGCGGTGTATAGAGCAGCGTTCCCGCGTTCACCCAGTGCGCGGCGGCATTCAGGATGGCAGGCGGTGGCACCGGCTCAGCGCCGGTGGTGGCGTACCTGGTGCCCGAGTATGCGAACACGTTTTCGGCGCCGCTGCCGCCGTTGAAGATGATGGTGTCGCGCGTGCTGCCGTCCGCGTTTCTCACGGTCATGGTCGCGTTGGCGAACGGAGTCACCTCGACGTCCCGCGCGACGCAACTGTATGCAGAGCCGGCGGGTGCCGCGACGCAGGGATAGGTCTTGCCATTGACCACGATCGTGGCGCCCGTGACGCTGCCGCTAGGCAACGTGTAGAAGATGTCGACCTTCTGCGTCGCGAGCGCGAACTGGGCGTTGGACGTCCAGGCAAAGTCCTTGACGCCGATGTCGCCGTTGGTGCCGAGGTTCTCGATCTCGATCTTGTAGACGCGCGGCTCGCCGCCCGACTTCGCGACGTCGACGTTCAGGCTGCCGAGGCCCTGCTGCGTCTCGACGCTGGTCACCCCGACCGTCCCGACCACGGTCACGTAGTGGACGCGGATGACGGTGCTGTCCTCCACGGGCTCGGGTTCGCCGCCGCCGTTGCCGGTGTCCTCGGTGACGGTGAGGGTCGGGTCGCCCGTGACGTCCAACGTGAATTTCCACTTGGCCGTCTTGGGAATATCGATCCTCAGGTTGGGCGTGTTGTCAGCACAGTTGAGCGCGTAGGGGGTGCCGACCGCGACTTGCGGGCTTGCTCCCTTCTGGCCGCAATTGGTGCTGGCGGACCAGCCCTGATCCGCAATCTTGAATGGGTAGGAACCGGCCTCGAGGCTGAACGAGCCGGCCTTAACGTCCGCCGCGACTTCCACCAGCTTGTAGGGCGCCGCCTTCACCGGATCGAACGACCCGCCGGGGGGCGTATTAGCCCAATCGTTGAAGCTGCCGCGGACGTAGAGGTCTACGTCGAACGGCGCTTTGACCGCCTGCAGCGAGATCTGCCCCGACGCACCGGTCTTTTGCGCACCGCTGCCGACGCTGGCGGCCGGGTTGAAGGCGTCCTGCGTCGAGAACTGGACCACGTCGGCCGGGGTGCCGAATTCAACCACGCCTGTCTGGCCCGGCTTGATGATCCATGAGCCCGCACCGGCGTCGGTCGCCGTGCCGCCCGAGAACCGAGCGTGGGTCGGCGGCGTGCCGCTCACAAACCAGGTCGTGTCCGAGTTGAAATCGAACGTTTCCGTCGCCGCTACCGCTGGCGGCGGCGTGGGAACCGAGCCACCCTGGTCGAGGTCGGCGGAGCCACTGCTGCCACCGCCGCAACCCGAGATCAGCGCTGCGGATAGGAGAGCGGGCACGGAAAACTTCAGCAAGTCTCGGAACGAGCGCGACATGGACACACTCCTGGTCATGCGGCCGAATACGATGCGCCGGCGGACACTCCGGCATGCCGGCTGACTGAGGCCGGCCGCGTCACGCACCGCGTGACGCGAGGTGATTCGTAGTTAGTCACGTGCAAACGTGAACACTCCCCTACCGAACGGACGTCTGCGCCCGGTCCACTGCCATGATTGTGCTGTTACCGGCGCGGACTGGCCGGGACGATGCCACCATCCTTGGTGCGAGGCAAGAGCGGGAAAGCCTGTACAGAGAATGTCCGGGGCCGGGGCGGCCGCGCACCGTCGCCGCACACTTCAGGCGTCGGACGCGGAGCCCTGTGATTCCAGCAGCACGGTGCTGCGCGCCTCGAGGCGCAGTGCGCCTTTGCAGCGCACAATCCGCGGCTCGCCCTCGCCGTCCGGGGACGCCGTGTCCAGCACGAGGCGCCACTCCCGGCCGTTGATCGCATCCGGGAGCGTGATGCTTGCGGCGGCGGCATCCGCATTGAACACAGCGAGCAGGTCGCCATTGCGGCCGAGGCGCGAATCCACGGCGCCGGTCAGTCGCAGTGCGAGGCAGCGCAGCGACGGATCGTTCCAGTCGCGCTCGGTCATCTCGCGGCCCGACGGGTGCAGCCACGCCACGTCGCGCACGGCAGCCGAGCGCTGGGTTCCCTTGAGGAACGTGTCCCGGCGCAGCCATAGTCGCGAGCGGCGCAGGTCGGTCAGCAGGCGTACGAACCGCAGCAGCGAGGGAGAACATTCCAGCAGGCGCCAGTCGATCCACGTGGTCTCGTTGTCCTGGCAGTAGGCATTGTTGTTGCCCGACTGCGAGTGCCCCATCTCGTCGCCCGCGAGCAGCATCGGCACGCCCTGCGACAGGAACAGGGTTGCGAGGAAATTGCGCATCTGGCGGGCGCGGAGCTCGAGCACCGCCGGGTCGTCGGTGGGGCCCTCGACGCCGCAGTTCCAGCTCAGGTTCTCGTTGTGGCCGTCCGTGTTGTGTTCCTGGTTCGCCTCGTTGTGACGCAGGTTGTAGGTGACCACGTCGCGCAGCGTGAAGCCGTCGTGCGAAGTGACGAAGTTGATGCTCGCCGTCGGCTTGCGACCATGATGACGGAACAGGTCGCTCGAGCCGGCGAAGCGCTCGGCAAAGGCGCCGACGAGGCCCGGGTCGCCCCGCCAGAACGCGCGCACGGTGTCCCGGTAGCGGTCGTTCCACTCCGACCAGCCGGCCGGGAAATGCCCGAGCTGGTAGCCCCCCGGGCCGACGTCCCATGGCTCGGCGATGAACTTCACGTACGCAAGCACCGGATCGGAGCGCAGCTCGGCGAAGAAAGGCGCGCTGGCGGTGTAGCCGCTGGCGTCGCGGCCGACGACCGGGGCGAGGTCGAAACGGAACCCGTCGACGCGCATCTCGTCGGTCCAGTAGCGCAGGCAGTCGAGCACCAGCGCGCGCACGGCCGGGTCCTCGAAGCGCACCGTGTTGCCGCAGCCCGAGAAGTTCTTGTAGTGCGCGCGGTTGTGCGCGAACAGCCGGTAGTACGTCGCGTTGTCGATGCCCCTGAGGCTCAGCGTCGGGCCGCTCTCGTTCCCCTCTGCCGTGTGGTTGAACACCACGTCGAGGATCACCTCGAGCCCGGCGTCATGCAGCGCCCGTACCATGGTCTTGAACTCGACGACGGGATCGACGACTGCATAGCGCGCGTCGGGCGCGAACCACGCCAGCGGGTTGTAGCCCCAGTAATTGGTCAGGCCCTTGCGGACCAGGAACTCCTCGCTGACGAAGGCCTGCACCGGCATCAGCTCGACGGTCGTGACGCCGAGCGAGCGCAGGTGGTCGATCACGGCCGGCTGCGCGAGGCCGAGGTACTTGCCCCGCAGGTGCTCCGGCACGCCTGGGTGACGCTGGGTGAATCCCTTCACGTGCAGCTCGTAGATCACCGTGTCGCGCCACGGCACGCTCGGCGCGCGCACGCCGCCCCAGTCGAACGCCGGATCCGTGACACGCGATTTCGGCACCCAGGGCGCGCTGTCGGTCTCGTCGGGCAGCCAGTCGTTGCCGGGCTCGGCGCCGCGCAGCGCGGGGTGCCAGGTGAGACCACCCTCGAGTGCGGTCGCGCAGGGGTCGACCAGCAGCTTGGCGGGGTTGAAACGGTGCCCCTCGCCGGGCTGGTAGGGGCCGTGCACGCGATAGCCATAGAGCGTGCCCGCGCCGCCGAACTGCGCCGGCAGCAGCCCGTGCCAGATGTCGCCGGTGCGCGAGGGCAGCTC
>Ga0209254_10003561_pt1 | contig 14182 bp, 14 predicted proteins | sample FrelakmetDIP11DI_FD_187148 | JGI IMG/M metagenome (GOLD analysis project Ga0209254, IMG submission 187148) | Freshwater lake sediment microbial communities from the University of Notre Dame, USA, for methane emissions studies - DIP11 DI (SPAdes)... | ecosystem: Environmental > Aquatic >...
CGGGGTCAGCGGCGCCCACGCCAGCACTGCGATCAGTCCGACCCACAACATGAGCAGGAGTGCGGTCGCGACGACTGCACCGACCACTGTGGTGAGCAGTCTCCTGTCGCGTTTCACGTCCTAGCCGCCAGCAGCTCACGCACCTTCTGTACCAGTTCCTTGGTCGAAAATGGCTTGGTGATGTAGTCGTTGGCGCCGAGCGCAATCCCCTTGGCCACATCGGTGTCGCGGCCCTTTGCCGTGAGCATTAGGATAAGCGTGTCCTTCAGGTCGTCGTCGGCACGCACTTCCTGGCATACCTCGAAGCCGGTCTTCGTCGGCATCATCACGTCGAGCAGCACCAGCGTTGGTCGTTCGCGCCGCAGCGTTTCGAGCGCCTCGGCGCCGTCGCGCGCCACGCTCACCGCGTAACCCTCGCGTTTCATCAGGTATTCGAGCGAGATCAGGATGTTCGGCTCGTCGTCGGCAATCAGGATCTTGCAGCTCATCGGGTTTCTCCGGGCACAGTCGAGGCGGAGCTCTGATGGTGGCTCCACGGCAACTCGAAGGCGAAGCACGCGCCACGCCCTGGTGCGCAATGCAGCCACAGGCGTCCGCCGAAATGCTCGACGATCTGGCGGCTGATTGGCAAGCCCAACCCGGTGCCCTGAGGCCGTCGCAACGCATCGCCGCCCTGACGGAACTTCTCGAAGATCAGTGCCTGCTGCTCGTCTGGCACTCCTGGACCGTTATCCTGCACCTCGACCTTGATGCCGTGCGCGTCAGATGTCAGTCGCATCTCGACGCGACCGCCTTCGGCCGGCACGAACTTGGCCGCGTTCGACAACAGATTCAGCAATACCTGCATCAGCCGGTCGGAGTCGGCCAGCAGCGTCGGCACCTGTTCGGGCATCGTCAGTGCCAGCGTCGCACCGCGTTCGTGGAACATCTCGCTCGTCGTCTGCGCGGCCTGTGTCACTAGTGCGCGCATATCCACCTCGCTGTTGCGCCACTCGACACTGCCGGACTCGATCTTGGCCATGTCGAGAACCTGATTGACCAGCCGCGACAGACGCTCGGTCTCGGCGACGATGATGCCGAGGAACTGCTGGCGCTGTTCAGAGTCCATCGCGGCCTCCTCGACCATCAGTTCTGCAAGGGCACGGATCGAGGTCAGCGGCGTGCGCAGTTCGTGCGTCACCGACGACATGAAATCGTCCTTGAGCCTGTCGAGGCTCTTCAACTGCTCGTTGGCAGCGCGTAGCTCGGCAGTCGCACGTTGCAGTGACAGCGATTTCTCTTCGAGCTCGCGCGAATAGGCACGCAGTTGCGAAGCTTCGTCGAGGATGCGCATCACGTCGTCGAGTTCGAGCGCTTCCTCCTCGACCGCCGAAGCCACCATCACACGTGCCGACGCGCTACCGATCGCGCCGGCGAGCTGCGTTTCGACGAACTGAACCAATCGCGCATCGGGCGGAATCTGTTCGATGCGCGCCGCGCCTACCCTAGTCGCGTAATCATCGAAGATCCGCCGCGCCGGCTCCATGCCGAGAAAGCGACCGACCAGAGCCAGCAGCTTGGATACCTCGGCGCGGCCACGCCAGAACACCGGGCCATGCTTGCCGCTGCCGTCCTGGGTGCGGGCAAACACGTCGACGAACAGCAGCGCCTGGCTGGTTTCCTGCGCGGACGGTGTGCGCGCGAGCGACACGACTACGTAAGCGCCGACGTTGGCGAGCAGGCTCCAGAACAGTGAATGTGTCAGGCCGTCGAGGCCGGCCAAGCCGAACAACTGCTCTGGCTTCAACAGCGCGATTCCCCATGGCCCGTTCGAGACAAAGTCGGTCTGCCACCACCCCGACTTGGCGATCGACGGCAACATCAGCGTGTACGTCCAGAGCCCGAAGCCGAGCAGCAGACCCGTCAGCGCGCCGCCACGTGTGCCGCCCCTCCAATACATGCCACCCAGCATTGCCGGCGCGAATTGCGCCACGGCGGCAAAGCTGATCAAGCCGATGCTGACCAGGGCGTAGGCCTCGCCAGCGAGGTGGAAGTACAGATAGCCGAGCAGTAGCACGGCAAAGATCGCCGTGCGCCGGATGCCCAGCAGCACGCCCGTGAAGTCGCCGCCGCTGCGACTGCCAAAGCGGCGCGTGCGCAGCAATGACGGCATGACCAGGTCGTTGCAGACCATCGTCGATACGGCGATCGTCTCGACGATCACCATGCCGGTGGCCGCTGACAGACCGCCGATAAAGGCGACCAGCGCAAGGAGTGGCTGCCCCACCGCCAGGGGCAGCGACAGTACGAAGCTGTCGGCGTTCACCTTTCCGGCACCGAAATGCAGCAGCCCACCGACCGCGATCGGCAACACGAACACATTGATCAGCAGCATGTACATCGGAAACGCCCACGCTGCACGCTTGAGGTGATGCTCATTGACGTTCTCGACCACCATCACCTGGAACTGCCGGGGCAGGAAGATCACCGAAAGCATTGAGAGCACCGTCAGCGCAAACCACTGCTCGTAGGCAAAGCTCTTGCCTTGAGTGAGGCTGAGCAGATTCTTGACATCGGGAACCGCAAGCGCCCGGGCGAACAAATCGCCCGGACCACCGAACATTCCCCAGGTCACGAATACGCCGACGGCCATGAAAGCCAGCAGCTTGACGATCGACTCGAATGCGATCGCTGCGACCATGCCCTCGTGCCGTTCGGTCGTGTCCAGGTGCCGGGTGCCGAACACGACGGTGAAGCCTGCCAGCAGCAGCGCAACGTACAACGTGCTGTCGCGCCACCAGTCGCCAACCGCTGGAACACTCTGTCCGAGCGGCGTGGTCAGCAGCGCATATCCGGTCGAGACGGCTTTGAGCTGCAGTGCGATGTACGGAACGATCCCGACCACGGTGATCAGCGTCACCAGCCCGGCCAGTAGCGGGCTCTTGCCGTAGCGGCTGGCGATGAAGTCGGCAATCGAGGTGATGCGGTAAGTCTTGGCGATGCGGATCATCTTTCGCACCACCATCCACGCCAGCACCATAGCCAGAGTGGGTCCGAGGTAGATTGGCAGAAACCAGACACCACCCGAGGCAGCGCGACCCACGCTGCCGAAGTAGGTCCAGGCGGTGCAGTACACCGCCATCGACAGCGCGTAAATCCAGGCGTTATCGATGAGCGAGCGTCCCTGCTGTGCGCGCCGGTCGCCGACCCAGGCTACCGCGAACAGCAGCAGCAGGTAGGCGAACGAGGCGAAGATGACCAGCGGGGCCGCGAGCATCTCTAGCGATCGACGCGCTCGACGGTCCAAGCCAGAGCCGCAATCAGCACACCCCAGCCAATGAAGAGCGCCGCGGGAAACAGCGGCAGGCCAAACAAGGAGAGGTCACGGTCCCACAGCGCCAGGAGCGGAAAATTGAACAGCCCCATGCCGCCGAAGAACAGCGCTACCAGGCGTTGCATACCCAGACCCTTGGTCACGGCCGCCTCCTCGTCAGCGGTACCGATTGTGCCGCTTCGCAGCCAACATTCCGATGTCGGGACCGAACTTCAGTTCAACGTACAGAAAGAAGTGGCCCCGCTTGGGGGCCACTCTCCTGTCACTGCCACGAGCCATCAATCAATGGGCCGTCGCCTTCGCCGCCAGGATGCCGGTGGTCTGGCGGACGTACAACTCGTCCCACATATCCTCGGAGCGTTTGTCGCGGTACAGCAGCGAGCCGAGAATCACCGCAAGGAAACCCAGCGGAATCGAGATCAGGCCGGGGTTGCGGAGTTCGAACAGCGGCTTCTCCAGGCCCATGATGCTGGTGTCATCGCCCTTGAACTTCTCGAGGTTCGCTTTCGCGGCGGCGACGGCCTTGTCGACCGCGGCCTTGTCTCTTTCAGCCTTGGCGATCTTCGCCGCATCTCCGGAAGCGAGCGCCTCGGTGATGGGCGCCATCCTGGCCGGTGCGCCGTCGACCACTTTCTGTGCGGCCGCCTTCACCGCCTTCGGATAGGTCAGATTTGGCGACACCATGACGAGGCCGATCGCAGCGACCGTGCCGACAATCATGCCCAGCACGATGCCGCCGGTGTTGCAGCGCTTCCAGAAAAGCGTCAGCAACACACACGGGAAGTTGGCAGACGACGCCACCGCGAATGCCAGCGCTACCAGGTGCGCGACGTTCTGGCCCTTGGCCGAAATGCCGATGACGATCGCCATGGCGCCGACGAAGATCGTGGCGATCCGCGCGGCCTTGACCTGCTCCTGCGGCGTCACGTGTTCCTTGCGGATCACTCCGACGTACAGGTCGTGGGCCATCGCGCTGGCCGCCGCCAGCACCAATCCCGCGACCACGGCGACGATCGTGGCGAATGCAACGGCCGAGACAAAGGCCATGAAGAGGTTGCCACCCAGCGAGTCCGGGCCACCGCCCAGGGCTTGCGCCAGCAGCGGATTGGCCATGTTGCCGCCCGGATCGATGCCGGCGATCGCTGGGGCACCGACTTTCATCGCTGCGCCCATGCCGAGGAACAGCGTCAGCACGTAGAAGCCGCCGATGATGGCCATCGCCCAGTTCACCGAAGTACGTGCGGCTTGCGCCGTTGGCACCGTGAAGAAACGCATCAGGATGTGAGGCATGCCGGCCGTGCCGAACACCAGTGCCATGCCCAGAGAGATCTGGTCCAGCGGCACCTTGAGGAACAGCCCTGGCTCGAGGAAGATCTGGCCAAGCTGCGTGGCAGAAAGGTTCGTGGCCTTGTCGCCGATCAGGGTGGCAACGCGGGCCTGGACCTTCGCGTCGCCGACGACATTCGTGAGGAAGTCGCCGAAGAATCCGTACTGGCTCCAGACCATGATCACCATCAGGATCGAGGCGGCCACCAGCAAGATGGCCTTGATGATCTGAACCCATGTCGTCGCGACCATGCCGCCGAACAACACGTAGGCCAGCATCAGCACGCCCACGGTCATCACCGACACTTCGTAGTCGATGCCGATCAGCGTCTTGATCAGCACGCCGGCACCGACCATCTGCGCGGTCAGGTAGAAGGTGGACACGGTGATGGTCGAGATCGCGCCGACAATGCGCGCCTTCTTCGGGTCGTTGCGGTAGGCCAGGATGTCGGACAGCGTGTACTTGCCGATATTCCGGCACGGCTCGGCGATCACCAGCAGCACGGTGATGTAGGCGACCAGCCAGCCCACCGAGTACATGAAGCCGTCGTAACCGTAGAGCGAGATCAGGCCGGCGATGCCAAGGAACGAGGCGGCCGACAGGTAATCGCCCGCGATGGCCCAGCCGTTCTGCAGGCCGGACACGCCACCGCCGGCCGCGTAGAAGTCCGCCGCTGTCTTGACGCGCTTGGCCGCCACGAACGTGACGTACATTGTCACGGCGATGATGGCGCCGAAGACGAGGAAGGTCAGCCATTTCCACTGGTCGGCGACGGCACCCTGCGCCAGCGCCGGCATGGCAATCAGCGGCAGCGCGAGCGCGCCTGCCGCAATGAGGAGGACGCGTTTCTTGTCCATGGCTTATCTCCCGATCTTGTCAGCGTCGCGGACTAGTTCGGCGGCCATCGCGTCGAACTTCTTGGCCTTTGCCGTGTAGTAGAAGGCAATGCCCCAGGCAACGATGAACTGCGAAAGCGCGAACAGGATGCCGACGTTGACAACGCCATAAACCTTGATCTTGAAGAGGTCGGTGAAGTAGGCGGCGCCGATGGGCAGCAGGAAGTAATAAATCAGCGAGAAGACCATCAGGCTGGTCAGAAACGTGACCTTCTTGGAGTGCAGAGTCTGAAAGCGCGGGTCTTCATCGATCGCCTTCCAATTCAGGGGCGGTCGCGGCGCCTGTGCAGCAGGCGTTGCAGCGGTAGACATGGTCTTTTCCTCCCAAGGAAAATTATTATGGTCGCCGTTCGTCCGCGGTCGCCTGGTCCGGCCTGTCTGGAGGGCAATGCCGCGCTGTGTTGTTATCGGCGTCGGGGACGATAGGCGCCGAAGCTGTCGTCGGGCTTACGCCGGCAGCCTCCTTTTGATCTAGGTCTAGGTTTGCCCTCCCGCGTCTTGGACGTGTGCAGTGCAGCAGTGGAGACTTGGCCGCGTACGATTGTGCAATGGTGAAAGGTTCGAGCGCTTCGCGCGGACTGGTCGTCGTCCCGTCGACGCGCCGGGACATCGATGCCATTGCGCGAGCCTGCCGCAAACTCGCTACCCGTCGCGCGCTGATCTCCGCGGGGGCCTCGGTGGTGCCGGTGCCTGGCCTCGACGTCGCGGTCGACGTGGGTGTGCTGCTGTCGATGATCGAGGACATCAACGCGGCGTTCGGCCTGACCCCGCAGCAGATCGAGCGGCTTGCGCCACGCCGCAAGGCTTTTGCTTACAAGGCGGTGATGGCGGTCGGAAGCGCGATGGTTGGGCGCGTGGTGACCCGCGAACTTGTCATCCGGCTCCTGAAGACCGTTGGCGTCCGCTTGACCGCCAAGCAGGCGGCCAAGGCGGTGCCGTTTGCGGGCCAGGTGGTGGCAGCGTCGCTCAGTTTCGCGGCCCTGAAGTATCTGGGCGAACGCCACATTCACGACTGCGTACAGGTCGCCGACACGCTGCTCGAGCTCTCCGGCCCGGGTGGCCGGGTGTAGAAACGCATCGGGCCGGTTGGCCGGCCCGATGCGCGCTGCGGTTTCGCTTAGACGATGCCGTCCTTGGTCAGTGTCGTGACGATCAGCTGCACGAATTGATCAATCAGTCTCTGCACGTTGTCGTACCCGGTGGCCGTCGTGGTCGCAGCCGACCAGAGCACGGCGGCGCTCCTGGCGTCGAAAACGCGAGTGTCAGCATGGACGTTCTGGGTGGTCGTGACGCTCGGCGGAATCGTGGTGGCCCACATCGTGTTGTAGTAGCCCGCCATGCCGCCCCAGCCCGGTCCCCAGCCTCCGCCCCAACCCCAGCCTGGCCCCCACCCGGGTCCCATCACCATGCCGGGAGAGACGTTGACCTGCGTCGTCACGTTGATGATGCGCGTGACCATTGCGTGTGACACGCCAGCGTCGGCGACTGCGCGACGCAGCCGCTCTTCGGTGACCGGACCATCTTCCGGCAGCACCGTGTAGGAAGGCACGGCCCGCACACCGAGTGCAGTCAGCGCCGCGACCATGCGGTCCTCGTAGATGCGTCGGCTGGAGGATTCGCGGACGGCGCCCATGACCATGACGTTGCGCAGCGGACGCTTGCCGGCGTACTCCGGATTGACCCATTGGGCATCGAGTGTGGTCGGCGTCGCGCAGCCCAGAAGCAGAGTGGACGCGGCCAGGAACAGAGCAGTGGCAAAGGTTTTCAGCATGTCGACTCCAACGTGTCCAGGACGCCTGCCAAGGTATGTCGAAGGTTAGCGCAAGCGTCGTCGCGTGGGCTCGCCTGTCGCCGGCACTCGCTGCTGAGGCGGCGCCGTCAGCGGCCGCCAGCCGGCCCGAGCGCTTCCTGCTCCATCCCCAGGTAGGTGCCGTAGGCATTGATCCGATTGGCCGCGGCGAAGGCCGGGACTTTCTCGAAACGCGACCAGTCGACGGCCGCGTACGCCTCGTCGAACGGCACCAGGTCGCGTGCAGCCTGGCCCATCGTCTTGCGCAGGTACTGCAGGTAGTCGCGGGTCAGTGCAATGTCCGGCGCGGGGTCGCGTGACGCAGCGCCGTGGCCCGGAATGACGACCACTGGCTTGAGCGGCGCAATGAGGTCGAGCGTGGCGAGCCAGGAGCGCGTGTCGGCATTGCCGACGAACGGAATGCGGCCGCTGAAGTAAAGGTCGCCCGCCAGCAGCACGCGATCATTCTCCACCCACAGCATGATGTCTTCGGGCGAGTGCGCGCCGCCGACATCGATCAGTCGAAAGCGCATGCCCCCGCGCTCGAACGCAAATTCCTTGCTGGCCGGGAAGTCGATCCAGCGGCTGGGCGCCACCAATCTGGTCTGATCGTCGACATAAGGCCAGAGGTCGCGCCGCCGCTGCTCCAGCCGTTCCTGCGCCTGCGGCGCGGTGAGTGATGCGCGTCCCCGGGCGCTGGCCCAGACCTCGACCTCCGGGCCGGTCAGTGCCTGCAGGCCATAGAAGTGGTCGGCGTGGAAGTGGCTGACGATGACGACGCCGATCGGTTGAGTCGTGACAGCCGCGATTGCCCGTTTCATCGCGGCACCGAGTTCAGGCGTGCCGAGGGCATCGAACACGACGACGCCAGCGCGCGTGACGACGAAAGCCGCATTCGAGTTGAAGGCGCGGTTGGCGGTCGAGGCCATGCTCGGGTCGCCCTGGAAATACCAGACGTGCTCCGAGGCACGGATCGGCGTCAGGCTCTGTTGGGCGAGCGCGCTACCGACCAGAAGAACACAAGCTGCCAGCGCGAGGCCGCCGTGGAGCAAGCGATGGCAAACGGTCATCATCGGTCGTAGCGGCCGAGCCGCACCTGGGTATTGCCGGGCTTCAAATGGCGCATCGAAGGCATGACCAGCACGGTGTCATCGTACGGCGCCGACCACACAGTGTCACCGTCGCGCGCGATCGGGGTGCCCGCCTTCGGCACGATGCCGAGGCCTTCGATCGGTACCAGAAACTCGAAGGCCATCGAACGGGCGACCACCGGCTCGGTGACGCGAACGACGCGCTGGGCGCTCGGCAGCGGCAGGGTCAAGCGCGGCGCGACGCGGTCATAAGGAACGCTGCCGGTGGCGGCGAGGAAGCGCAGCGTGGTATCGCGCGCGACAGCGACGGCGCGCTTTTCCCAATGCTGGCCGCATTCAATCAGCAGCGATTGCCTGGGGCTGGCCGGATCGTTGAAGCCGCCGCGGTCGCGCATCCGCAGTCCCGCCGGATGACCCGTGTCGATCAGCAGATCCGCTGGCAGGCCGACCTTGCGCGCGAGTTCGAGATGCTTGTCGACCATGCCGCAAACCATGATCGGGGGGCCGGGCTCGTGCATCGAGTGCAGGTCGAGCAGGAAGTCCGCTTCATCGACGAACGGCCGCAGCTCGCGTGCCCGCCGCAGTTCCGCTGAATCGCGCGGCCCAAGAAGCACGTCGTCGGCCCAGACGCGGTTGTAGTCTTCGGCGATGTAGCGCGAAGCGTCGGGGTCGTCGAAGTCAAAGCGTGCAAAGGCCTCGACGTTGGCAAACGCGATGATCAGCTTCCCTGCCTGCGGGAGCAGCCCGCTCTCAAGCACCTCGATCAGTGCGTGCGCGCCGCAGAACTCATTCCCATGCGTCAACGCCTGGAGCATCACGTTAGGCCCGGGTCGGCCCGAGTCGAAGCTGTGCACGAACTCGATCCCACTCGAACTGGCGCGGTACGGTTCGATGTCCGGCGGCCGGACCTCGATCGGATGATGTTCAACCACGGCGCATTTCCTTGTCGATGTAGTCGCGGATTGCCTCGAGCATCAGCTGAAGGTTTCGCTGCAGTGGCGCGAAACCGGCATGCCGGGAGCGCACCGCCTCGTCCATGTAAAGCCGCTTGTTGATCTCGACCTGCAGGCTGTGACGGCCACGACCCGGGTCGGAGTAGGCCCGCACCAGTTCGACCCCCTTGTAGGGGTCGTTGAGGTTGACCACGTAGCCCATGGCGACCAGCGTGGCGCGAACGAACTCGGTGAAGGCCGGATCGCAGGTCGTGCCGTCGCGATCACCGAGCACGAAGTCGGCACGCGCCGTGCCTACGCCGCCTTCGCCCATCGCGCCCGCGACCGAGTTCATTGAATGGCAGTTGAGGTGGTAGACCACCCCGTGCTCGGCATATGCAGCGTCCAGAAGCTGACTCAAGGTGCGGTGGTACGGGGCATGGAAGCGGTCGATGCGGGCCTTGACCTCGTCGACACGCAGCTTGCGGGAGTAGATCGGCCGGCCGTCGTCCAGCGTGCGCCAGATCAGCGCCTTGCCAATGCTCGCCTTGCCGCTGGGCACGTAATCGTGAGGCCAGCTTCCTCCCTCGATCAGGTGCAGATCGATGTCGCCCTGATGGCGATTCGGATCCAGATAGGTGCGCGGGTAGCGTGCCGCCAGCAACGGCACGCCGCGCTCGACAGCCGGCAGATACAGTTCATCGACGAAGCAGTCTTCGCCGTCGCGCAGGTCAAACTCGGAGACCACCGCATCGAAATCCGCAGGGAAATCGAACCCCGAGTGCGGCGAATCGAGGACCAGCGCGACCGGCGGTCGGGCCGGTCCGTGCAGGGTCAGTGCCTCAGTGGTCATCGACATGGCGGATCAAGCGTCGTGGTCCATCAGTGCTCGTTCAGGTGGCACGCCGACCACCGACCCGGGCCGACCTCACGCAAGGCCGGCGCCTGCGACGAGCATCGCGGCATCGCGTGCGGGCAGCGCGGATGGAAGTGACATCCGCCGGGCGGCGCGAGTGGCGACGGGATCTCCCCCTTGATCGGCACGAAGGTGCGGCGCCGGCGATCCAGCCGCGGCACCTCGAACAGCAGGGCCTGGCTGTAGGGATGGTTCGGGTGGGCAAAAAGTTCCTCGGTCGGCGCCATCTCCACGATGCGGCCGAGGTACATGACGACGACCCGGTTCGACAGGTGCCGCACCACGCCGAGGTCGTGGCTGATGAAGAGATACGTCAGGTCGTAGGTGTCGCGCAGATCCATGAACAGGTTCAGCACCTGCGCCTGGATCGATACATCGAGCGCCGCCACCGCTTCGTCGCAGACCAGGAACTCGGGTTTGACGGCGAGTGCCCGAGCGATGCCGATGCGCGCCCGCTGCCCACCGGAAAACTGATGCGGGTAGCGCGGCGCAAAGGACGGGTCGAGCCCGACCCGCTGCAGCAGCTCGGCGACGTAGTCACTGACATCCGAGCGGGTGACGATGCCGTGCACGCGCGGCGCCTCGCCGACGATGTCCGTCACCCGCATGCGCGGATTCAGCGACGCGAACGGGTCCTGGAAGATCATCTGGATTGGGCGCCGCACACCCGGATCGGTAGTCAGCGGCTCACCGCGGTAGCGCACGGTCCCCTCGCTCGGCGCGTGCAGGCCGCAGGCCAACCGGCCGAGAGTCGACTTGCCGCACCCCGATTCGCCGACGAGCCCGACCACTTCCCGCGCGTCGACATCGAAACTGACACGGTCCACGGCGTGCACGGTGTGATCGCTGACCGCCGCCCCGAGCGCGCGCGCCAGCTTCTCGATCGCGTCCAGCTTCTTGCTGAAACGCTTGCTGACCGCCTCGATCCTCAGCAGCGCGCTCACGCGAGCTCCAGCGGATGCACGCAGCGGACCGACCTCCCATCGGTCGTTTCGAGCACGGGCGGCGTCGCGCACTCTGCGTCGGCTCGATCGCAACGTTCGCGAAACGCGCAGCCCGGCCCGAGTCGCAGCAGCGACGGTGTTGAACCCCGTATCTGCCGAAGCCGGGCGCCGGGTTGGGTCGCCGCGGGCACTGAATCCAGCAGCCCCCGCGTGTAAGGATGGCGCGGTGCATCCAGCACGTCGGCGGCGTCCCCCATCTCGACGATGCGCCCGGCGTACATGACTGCAATGCGGTCGGCGAGCCCCGCAACGACCGCCAGATCGTGCGTGATCCAGATCAGCGCCGTGCCCGATTCCCGTACCAGCTTCTGCATCTCGTAGAGGATCTGGCCCTGCACCGTGACGTCGAGCGCGGTAGTCGGCTCGTCGGCGATGATCAGATCGGGCTTGTGCAGCAGCGCGATCGCAATGGCGACCCGCTGGCGCATGCCGCCGGAAAACTGATGCGGGTACTGAGCGAGCCGCTCAGGGGCCGAGGCGATGCCGACGCGGCCGAGCGCTTCGATGGCGCGCTGTCGGGCCGCTTCTCGCGTTGTGTCGTCGTGCGCAAGCACCGTCTCGACCATCTGGGTCTCGATCGACAGGACCGGGTTCAGCGTCATCATTGGGTCCTGGAAGATCATTGCAATCCGCTTGCCGCGCAGGCGCCGCAGCGACTCGGGCGCTGCACCGACGAGTTCCAGGCCGTCGAATTGCAGGCTGCCGGCAGCGATTCGGCCCGGCGGGTCGATCAGCCCGAGGATCGAGAAACCGGTCACCGACTTGCCGGAGCCCGATTCGCCCACCAGGCCGAGCACTTCGCCGCGCGCGACTTCGAACGAGACATCCGCGACGGCGGGCAGCACGCCATCGCGCGTTGGGAATTCGGTGCGCAGACCCGACACCTTCAGCAACGGCCCGACCCGGCTCATCGCGAAAGCCTCGGATTCAACACATCGCGCAACTGGTCGCCGACAAGGTTGATCGCGAGGATCGTCAGCAGCAGCGCGACCCCGGGATACACGCTGATCCAGTACTTGCCCGACATCAGGACTTCGTAGCCATTGGCGATCAGCAGGCCCAGCGACGGCTCCGTCGGCGGCAGACCGAGACCGAGGAACGACAGCGTGGCCTCGAGCGCAATCGCATGCGCCACCTGCACCGTGCCGACAACGATCAGCGGCGGCAGCGAATTCGGCAGCAGGTGCCTGAGGACGATGCGCCAGGCGCCGAGCCCGAGCGCGCGCGCCGCCTCGATGTACTCCTTGTGGCGTTCCACCAGCGCGGCAGAGCGCGCCGTACGTGCGTAGTAGGCCCACTGCACGGTAACCAGCGCAATGATGATCTTGTCGACACCCTTGCCAAGAACCGCCAGCAGGATCAGCGCGACGAGGATCGCCGGGAAGCCGAGCTGGATGTCGACGATGCGCATGACGATCTGCTCGAACCGCCCGCCGAGGTAGGCGGCCAGCACGCCGATGACTGCGCCCAGTGTCAGCGCAATTACGCCGCTGGCGATACCCACGTAAAGCGACACACGCAGGCCGTAGAGGATCGCCGAGAGCATGTCGCGCCCCTGGCCGTCGGTGCCGAGCCAGTAGGTCATGCCGTCTGCGGCGGTGGCCCCCGGTGGCAGGCGCGCGTCGAGCAGGTCGAGCTTCGCCAGGTCATAGGGATCTTGCGGCGCGATCCACGGCGCCAGCAGCGCAATTGCCACGATCACGACCAGCAGCGCCAGTCCGATCAGCGCCAGCCGGCTTTCGGCGAACTGCCTGCGGAAACGCCGCCACGGCGTCTCGACCACCGCTGCCGGAGCGACGACGGTGCTCACCCCTTCACCTCCGAGAGGCGTACGCGCGGATCGAGCACTGAGTACAGGATGTCGACCACCAGGTTGATCAGGATGAACATGAAGACGACGACCAGCAGGTAGGCGACCACGACCGGCCGGTCCAGTTGGAAGATCGAATCGATGACGAGTTTTCCCATCCCTGGCCAGGCGAAGATCGTTTCCGTCACCACCGCGAACGCAATCACCGATCCCAGCTCAAGTCCCACCACAGTGACCAGCGGAATCAGGATGTTCTTCAGCAGGTGCACGCCGATGACGCGTGTGTTGCTGAGCCCCTTGGCCCGGGCGAACTTGATGTAGTCAAGCAGGCTCTGCTCGCGCACCTGGGCGCGCGTCAGCCGGATGATCAGCGACAGCTTGAAGAGGGCCAGGTTGATCGCTGGCAGCAACGCGTACCTCAGGCCGTCCCAGTTGAAGATCGACAACTGCAGGCCGAAGACGTTGGTCGTCGGTCCGCGACCGGTGGAGGGCAGCCAGCCCAACGTGACGGCAAACACGAGGATGAGGATCAGTCCCACCCAGAAGGTGGGCAGCGAGAAGCCGAGGATCGACCCGGCCATGATCATCTTGGCAAGCGGGCTGTGGGGTCGGAGCCCGGCATACAGTCCCAACGGTATGCCGAGCACGACTGCAATCACCATCGCCAGGAAGGCGAGTTCGAGCGTCGCCGGCATGCGCTCGAAGATCACCTCAAGCGCCGGGCGTGCGTAGACAAAGGAGTTGCCGAGGTTGCCGGACAGCGCGCCGCGCAGGAAGCCGACGTACTGCTCGTGCAGCGGCTTGTCGAGGCCGAGCGCCTTGGTGGCGCGATCCTTCTCGATCTGGTCGGCCGACGGGTTGACCAGGATCTCGACCGGGTCGCCGATCATGAACAGGCCGCCGAACACCAGCACGGAGGTGATCAGCAGCACCAGCAGCGTCTGCGCCAGACGCCGAAGGACAAACACCGTCATGGCGCGCGCCTCGTCAGCCCAGGTTCCCGGTGCGCTGCATCCATCGTGCAGTTGTCATCGCGGTCGCCGCCCAGCCGCCCGAAGGCGGACGCGCAGACTCTTACGCCCCGAGTGCACGTGCGGCCCGCAG
>Ga0209254_10003562_pt1 | contig 14182 bp, 13 predicted proteins | sample FrelakmetDIP11DI_FD_187148 | JGI IMG/M metagenome (GOLD analysis project Ga0209254, IMG submission 187148) | Freshwater lake sediment microbial communities from the University of Notre Dame, USA, for methane emissions studies - DIP11 DI (SPAdes)... | ecosystem: Environmental > Aquatic >...
TGGCGGCACCGCGCCGGCACAGGTCAGCGCGGCGATCACGCGCGGCCGCGGCCGCCTCTGACAAAAGCCCCATGCGAGCCGGAGGCAGGACGATCTGAGAAGGCTGCCTATACTGAAGGGTATGCAGTTCCCAGCTTCGATCACCGCCGATGACATAGATCGCAAAGCGCTGCGTGCGCTGCGCGAACGATTGATGCGCCTGTATCGTGAGCGGCTAGCAGCGCTGCGCGCGCAACTCAACCCAGGGCACCGCGTCTTCATCGACGCATTGCCGCTGCTGCTGCACAGCAACCACGCGGCACTCCCCGGATTCATCGACTTCGACATGCCCTGCGGCATCGAGCACTACACACCCGAACGCGGCGAGATCAACGCCGTGCGCAAGATTGCACTGTCGTTCACCCAGGAACGCTTCGTCGAGCGACGCACGCAGATTCAAGCGCTCTACCTGAGCGCGCGGATGCGCGAAGACGCTGTCATCACGCTTACGTTGAGTGTGTTTACCGCGATGGGAAACCACGCAGCCTTGCAGGCCAAACTCGCCGGCATCGTTCGTTATGCAGCTCAGCAGGGTCTCGCGCTGACCACAACTCTGATCGATCCCGTCGAGGCGCACGCCGGGCGCGGCAGCCACAGCACACCGTGTCTCGCGCGCGACGAGTTCTATCGATCGGCCATTCTGTTGGCGGGTCGCTACCCGATCTGGTGGCTCGTTCCGCCACAGATGGAAGCTCAGCACGACGCCTATTGCGCCCGACTGAAAGCTCAGCGATTCATCGGGCGCGACGAAACCCTCGATCTGGGCCCAGCGCGAAGGATTCCCCGCAGCGAGTGCCTGCACGCCGGCATTACGCACCTCGACGCGGCGCTCGCCGCCCCCTACGCACACCTGCATGTGCTGATGCTCCTCGAGTCCTACGCGGCCGATGCGGCCGTACCGCCGCTGGCGCACCTGTACAAGAGCCGGGTCTGGGACAACGCTGCCGGGATCGATGCGGTGACGCTGGCGCACGACTCGATCGCCACTCATCTGTTGCTGCGGCAGGAACCGGATAGATTGCAGCTTGCTCGGCATTGCCTGCTCGCAACCGCCGCCGACGGGTCGACATTAGCCGAGACCGCCACGTCGTGGGGATGGAGCGAGGCACAACTACGCCACGCCCGCAGCAATGGCGAGCGAACCATCACCGAACTGCAACGCGAAAATGTCCGCGTGAATGGCGAGCTCGAACGCGCGCATCGGCAGCTGATGCAACTCGCGTCCCTCGAGACCACTGTGTCGCCGCAGCAACGCGCCCAGTTGGCCAAGCTCGGCAGCCAGATCGCCCAACTGACCGCGCAGCCCGAGGGCGTGATCCCCCGCATCAATCCGGCATTGCTGCCGCAACGTATCGCCGGGATGATTCGACTCGAGACGTACAATCGCGGCTGGCGCCTCAACGACGGCGTCGACAACGTGTTTGCAGCACCGCGGCTGGTAGCGCTGTTGGTATGGGCGCACCTGCACAAGGTCAATATCGATAACCTGCGCATCAGCGATGCAATCCTTCGCCAAGGATGTGCACGCATGCTCGAGTTTTTTGCAGAGCACGCTCGAGTCTCCGCCAGCAGCGACACGTCAATGCTGGTTATCAACGCCGAAGAGTCGCCGCCGCCGGTCCTGAAGGCGCAAGGCGACGCGATGGTGACCGACTGGGACGATTCGCTGGATTTCAGCGGGTTCCACACGAGCCTCGTCGCAAGCGTCGACGTTGTGGATGTGCGCAGCGGGGTCGCCTCCTGCGCGTTCTACAGTGGCGACGATGGTCTGATCGAAGTTCTGCTGCGGCTGCTGACGCCGCCGCTCGGCGCCGTACGCCTGCGCTGCATCGGTGGGGATCGGCGCCGCGCGATCGAGGAGCGGATCGGAGCGCTGATCGACCAGCTGTCGACAGCATTCGGACACCATCCGCGAGTGGCACGTTTTGTATTCGCGCTGGCGGAGGGATTCGTCATCCTCGAACGCACGAACGACAAAATCTCATCGGTGCGCTGTCCGAATGAAGATCAGCTGTTCGAAAGGCTCGCGCTGCCCGCGACGGAGGCGCCGGGCATTCGCGTTGATCCGCGCAATCCCCGCCTTAGTGCGCTGCATCTATTGTGCAAACTCGGCAGCGACGAACGCGACGCACTGTTGGTTCATGAACAACGCACGACCGTCAGCGTCCTGTTGTTGACGCACGAAGGCACGATCCATCGATTCGAACCGCCGCCGCGCCCCGCACAAGAGATCGCCGAGAGCCTGTCGACGTTTTTTGCACAACGGCACGATGCAGGCAACCGCACGCCCGACATTCGCGTCGCGAAGGGAAGTTCGCTGTGCGAACTCACGCCGCCCGAAGGCCGGCTGCCGACCATGGTGACCCTCGAGCAACAGCGCAATGGTTCAATCGAGGCACGCGCCGGCAACCAGCGGTGGTCGACCAACGTCGTCGACGCCAGTGTGCTCGATCGACTCGCGTCGGCAATCACCGATCAGCATCTGAAGACTGCGCGTTATCCGGGATATGTCGCGTCGTTGCAGACCACGTCTAAACCGGCGAGCCTGGCCGCGTTGTTGGACGAAAAGTTCGCGATCGAGCGACAGTTGGCGCGGCGCCTGAAACTTGCCTAGCGTGTATACTTTCGCGCTTCATCATCGGCGGACATTCAAGGCGTGCGATTTCTCATGGTTGCACTGTTGCTACTCATGGTCGCGACTTGCGGCCAAAAGGGTCCATTGCGGCTCCCGGACAATCCACCGCCAACTCCCGCGAGCACCCTGTGAGCGTCGTGTTGGAGTTTCGTGCGGGCGTCGCACACGTCGAGGACGTATCCCTGCGTGAGATCGCGCAACGCTGTGGCACACCCACCTACGTCTATTCGCGCGCCCACTTCACATCCCAATACACGACCCTCGACGCCGCACTGGCACCGTTGCCACATCAGATCTGCTACGCGGTGAAGGCAAACAGCAACCTGGCGGTGCTGAATCTATTCGCTTCGCTCGGAGCCGGTTTCGACATCGTCTCCGGCGGTGAACTCGAACGCGTAATCCGCGCGGGCGGCGATCCGTGCAAGGTGATCTTTTCAGGCGTCGGCAAGTCCGGCGCCGAAATCGACTTCGCGCTGAAACAGGACATCCGCTGTTTCAATGTTGAAAGTGCTTCAGAACTCGAACGGCTCGAACTCCACGCGCAACGCCTGTCACGTCGCGCGCGGATATCCGTTCGCGTTAATCCCGACATCGACGCCGGCACACATCCGTACATTTCAACAGGCCTGAAGACCAACAAGTTCGGCGTGCCGCGCGACGAAGCGCTGGCAATGTACCGACGCGCATCCAACTCTCAATGGCTCGACGTGATCGGCATCGACTGCCACATAGGCTCACAGATCGCGACGCCCGGACCGCTGATCGAGGCGGCTCAGCGTCTGCTCGAGCTCGTCGATACGCTCGAAAGCGAGGGCATTCGAATCGAGCATCTCGATATCGGCGGCGGACTCGGCGTGACCTATCGCGACGAACCGGCATTCGATGTGGTCGGCTATACGCAGCAGTTGAAACGCCTCCTGCAGGGGCGTTCGCTGACCGTATCCGTGGAGCCTGGTCGCTTCCTCGTCGCCAATGGCGGGCTGTTGCTGACCCGTGTCGAATATCTGAAACCGGCGAGTGCGCCCGACGGACGCAGCTTCGCGATTGTCGACGCCGCAATGAACGATCTGATCCGACCGACGCTGTATCAGGCGTGGCACGGGATCAGCACCGTCGAAGCGCCGACGCGCGGTGGCGTGCAGGCGAACTGGGATATCGTCGGTCCGGTGTGCGAGAGCGGCGACTTCCTCGCGCACGATCGTGCGCTCACGCTCGTCGAAGGCACGCTGCTGGCAATTCGCAGCGCGGGCGCTTACGGCTTCGTCCAGAGCTCGAACTACAACAGCCGCAATCGCGCCGCCGAAGTGCTGGTCGATGGCGCAGCGTTCAAGGTTGTCCGCAGGCGCGAAACCGTCGCAGATCAGCTGCGCGGAGAAACAGCGACCGCTGACGAACCCGCTGATCCGCACATCGCCGCGTCCTTGCAATACGAGGTCTAGTCGATAGGCTTTTCGAACATGCAGATCCAATTCAGCAAAATGCACGGGCTTGGCAATGACTTCATGGTCATCGATCAGGTCAGCCAGGACGTGCACCTGACCCCGGATACGATTCTGCGTATGGCAGATCGCCACACTGGCGTCGGCTTCGACCAGCTGCTGTGCGTCGAACCGCCGACCGACCCGGACAGCGACTTCCGCTATCGCATATACAATTCCGACGGCAGCGAGGCAGAACAATGCGGCAACGGTGCGCGCTGTTTTGCGAAGTTCGTCGTCGCCAAACACCTGTCATCGAAAACCGAGCTGCGCCTGCAGACAAACGCCGGGGTCATCGTCACTCACCTGCGTGACGACGGAACGGTCGAAGTCGACATGGGCGTGCCGAGCACGGTGCCGGATGAGGTCCCGTTCGTCACGGACCATGCGGCCATCAGCTACCCGATCACGATCGGCAACGAAACCGTCGAGGTCGTGCCGATCTCAATAGGCAATCCGCACGCGGTGGTGTTCGTCGATTCGGTCAGCGAAGCGCCGGTTGGCAGGTTGGGTCCAGTCCTGATGCGCCACGAACGGTTTCCCCGTGGCGTCAACGTCGGCTTCTGCCAGGTGATCGACTCGGGCTTTGCGCGGTTGCGGGTTTATGAACGCGGTGTAGGCGAAACCCGTGCGTGCGGCACCGGGGCCTGCGCTGCTGCGGTGGCCGGCGTGTTGACCGGCCGCTTTGGTGAACGCATCAAAATTTCGCTGCCCGGCGGCAAAGTCAAAATCAGCTGGGCCGGTGCTGGACATTCCGTCTACCTGCTCGGGCCAGCCTGTTTCGTCTACGAAGGACACATCGAGCTATGAAAGCAGAAGCCGTCAGCGTCGACCCGCACGACGAAGATACCGTCACGCGTTATCTGCGCGAGAATCCGGATTTTTTCGGCCGCCACCCGATGCTGTTGACGGATTTGAATCTGCCTCACGATTCCGGCGAGGCCATCTCTCTGGTCGAGCGCCAGGTCGCCATTTTGCGTGAGCGCAACATCGACATGCGCCGGCGCCTCACCCATCTCGTTGGCGCGGCAAACAACAACGATACGTTGTTCGAGAAGACCCGCAGATTCACGCTGCGGATCCTCGATTGTGACAGTCTGGCCGCCATCGATGGTGTGCTCGCCGATACGTTGATCGACGATTTCGCGGCGGAACATGCGCGCTGCTTCGTTTCGCATCCCAACAGTTTCCCGACGGGCCGCCATCTGATCTACACCGGTTCCGCTTCCGAACTACCGCTGGTCCACCTCACGCAGACCACCGGACTGTCTTGCGGCATGCTGCGAGCCGACGAACTTCAGAAGCTGTTCGGCGATGCCGCCGGCGACGACGGATCCGCCGCGCTGATTCAACTGCGTCACGGCGAGCTCATCGGTGTTCTTGCGATCGGCAGCCAGGATCCGATGCGCTTCAGCCCCGAGATGGGAACGCTGTTCATCCGCTATCTGGGCGACGTTTTGTCGCGCGTCCTGACGCGGCTGCTGACGCATGACGACCGACGCTGAAGTTGAGCCGCTCGAGCACGACATCACTCGATACGTCGAGCATCTGCAGCATGAAAAACAGTACTCGGCGCACACACTCGCAGCGTATCGTCGAGATCTGGCCGCATTCGCCGCGAGCCTGGATGTCCGGCGATGGAGCGATGTGCGCTCGGCGCACGTACGCAACCATGCTAGCGGCCTGCATCGACTCGGCAAGGCGACCCGAAGCGTCCAGCGTGCACTTTCGTGCGTTCGCTCATTCTTCCGCTATCTGGAGCGCGCGCGCCTCGTGCAGGGGAACCCCGCCAGCGTCGTGCGCGCACCAAAGTCGCGTCGCAAGCTGCCCGAACTGCTCGACACGGATCTAACGGCTCAGCTGCTGAACTTTGTGCCGCGCAATGCGCTCGAGCTTCGCGATGCCGCAATGCTCGAGCTGTTTTACGGCAGCGGACTACGCCTGGCGGAGCTCGTCGCCCTCGACGTCAAGGATCTCGACCTCAACGAAGGTTTCGTCACGGTCACCGGCAAAGGCCGCAAGGTTCGCCAGGTACCCCTCGGCTCGTATTGTGTCCGTGCGTTGCACGCGTATCTCGCGCAGCGCGAACAAATGGATCCGTCAGCGCCGGTTTTTTCAGCGCGCGGTAATGCTCGGATCGGTCGGCGCACCGTACAACAGCGTCTGAAGCAGGTCAGCGCACGCCAGATCGGCACGGATGTGTTACATCCGCACATGCTGCGACACAGCTTCGCCAGTCATCTGCTCGAATCCAGCGGTGATCTGCGCGCCGTGCAGGAATTACTCGGGCACGCCGATATTTCGTCAACTCAGATCTACACGCATCTGGACTTTCAACATCTCGCGAAGGTCTATGACGCGAGCCACCCACGCGCGAAGCGCACATAGCCGATGCCGCGTATCGAAGTCGTAACATTCGATCTCGACAATACGCTCTGGGACGTCGATGAAGTAATTCGCAATGCCGAGCGCACGACGCGGGCATGGTTCGACAGCCACGTCCCCGAACTCAACACGACGCTCAAATCAGAAGACTTGCTGGCCATCCGCCAGCGCATCGTCGCCGAGCGGCCGCAGTTGACCCACGACCTCTCGCGCTTACGTCAGGAAGTATTCGCACAGGCCATCATGGCCGTTGGCCGCGATGCAGCCGAAGCGCGGCGGCTGGCGCACGAAGCGTTTCAGGTGTTTCTGGACGAGCGCCACAAGGTCAGCTTTTTCGAAGACGCCCTGGAGATCCTCGAACGATTGGCCCGACGCCACCACTTGGGCGCATTGACCAACGGCAACGCGAACATCAGCCGGCTCGGGCTCGACCGCTTCTTCCGCTTCGCATTTTCCGCAGCCGACGTGGGTGCCGCGAAACCGGCGCCACAGATGTTTCATGCAGCACTGGCACATACCGACGCACGCGCCGACCAGATGATTCATATCGGCGACCATCCGATCGACGACATTCAGGGCGCCCACGGCCTCGGCATCGCGACGATCTGGGTCGATCTGACGCAGGATCGGGAAATCGCTACGCCACCTGCAACCCGGATCGTCCATCGCCTGAAGGACATCCCGAACGCAATTGCGGAGATCGAAGGCTAGGCGCCTGCTTTTGCTAGCGTGCGTGCGCGGCAACGTACGCCTTCACGGCTGCCGCACTCGCAGGTAAGACCGTGCGCCGAGTCGCAGCACCCTTAAGCGCATCGAGGCTTGCGTGGCGCGCGACGGGTTTACCGATCGCGGCATCGACAGATTCCGGAAACTTCGCCGGATGTGCTGTCGCCAGACATACCATCGGCCCGTCGACCGCAAAGCGCGCGGCGGCGGCAATGCCGACCGCAGTATGCGGGTCAACGACATAACCATGGCGCCGATAGACGTCCTTGATGGTCGTCATGGTTTGTTCGGTGCTTACCGCCGTGGCCACGATATGGCGATCGATCGGCATGGTGCCGGTCAACGTTGCTTCGCCGTTTACAGTGAACGATTCCATGAAGGTGCGCAGTTGTGCGCTGTCACGATCCATCCGCAGATACAGATACCGTTCAAAATTGCTGGCGACCTGAATATCCATCGATGGACTGATCGTCTGATGTACATCGCCGCGTCGATACACGCCGGTGTTGAAGAATACCGACAGGATGTCGTTTTCATTCGTCGCGCAGATCAGTCGATCGATCGGCAGGCCCATCTGCAGCGCAAGATAACCCGCGAAGATGTCGCCGAAATTTCCGGTGGGTACGCTGAACGACACGCGCCGCCGGCCGCCGTCATCGAGCGCGAGCGTCGCGTATATGTAGTAGACGATCTGCGCCAGCAAACGCGCCCAGTTCACCGAGTTGACTGCACCGAGTCGATGCCGCGCCTTGAATGGCAGATCGTTGAACGCCTCTTTCATGATCGCCTGACAGTCATCGAAGCTGCCCTGGATCGCCAGGCAGTGCACGTTTGCATCGATGACCGATGTCATCTGCAACTCCTGGAGCCGGCTGGTTCGACCATGCGGATACATCACGAAGATGCTGATCGCATCCTTGCCACGCACGCCCGCAATCGCTGCACTGCCGGTATCGCCGCTGGTGGAGCCGAGGATGTTGAGCGAACCGCCGCGCCGCTCGAGGATGTAACTGAAGACATTGCCCAGAAACTGCAGCGCGATGTCTTTGAAGGCGAGCGTCGGTCCGTGAAACAGTTCGAGTACCGTCTGCTCGCCGAGTTTGTGAATCGGCGTTATTTCCGCGGCGTCAAAACCCGCATAACTGCGCTGCAACAGTGTGCGCAATACGTCGACGGGAATGTCATCGACGAAGTGCGCCATGACTCGAGCCGCCAGATCGGCGAATCGCAGCCCGCGCCAACTATCGAGGTCTGCGCGTACATCGGGAATTCGTTCGGGCACAAACAACCCGCCGTCTTCGGCAAGCCCGGCGAGGACAACATCCTGAAAATGCAGCGGCGCCGCGCGGCCCCGGGTACTCACGTAACGCATCGGGCGATCAACAGTTGCGGAAACGTGGCGTCATTCTAACGTAGTCGCACGACCTCGCTGATCGCAGCCGTAGCGGATGCGTTCAGATTGAACCGCGTCCGTAGTTGCTTTCGGGTTTTTTCGGGGGGTCGGCACGATGGTCGTCAGCGACCTTCTTTATCGAGCCGCCACGCGCAAGAAAAGCTTCAACGTCGGCTGCGATCGTGTTGCGCAGTGCGGCGCGCGCAGCGGATGAGTGCACTTCCTCTGGTTCGACTTTGCGAGCGCGACTGGCAGGCGCGGCGCCAACCTCTTCGTCGGCATCCACTGCATCCGCCTCAGCGACCGCCTCGGTGGCGTCGTCAGCGTCATCGCCTTCGAGTTCTTCCTCTTCTTCCTGGGCGAACTCTTCGTCTTCGTCAGCCATTACCCACCTCGTTGCCGCTCATCGGTCTGCCACATTTCGCACGGAGTATTTATAGACAAGATTCACGCGAGCGCAAGAACGAAAAAAGGGCGTCGCTGGACGCCCTTGTTCGATTCAACGCACCAATGCTTCGTTGTTGTCTGTTCCGCCCAACCGACAGCGCGCTCGAGCTAGACCGCTTCGGGTCCCGTCTCGCCGGTGCGGATGCGGACCACCTCGTCGAGCGTGGTGACGAATATCTTGCCGTCGCCCACCTTGCCGGTGTTCGCTGCCTTGGTGATTGCCTCGAGGCATTGATCGAGTGCGCTGTCGTCGATCGCAACTTCGACTTTGACTTTGGGCAGGAAATCGACGACGTATTCAGCCCCGCGATAGAGTTCCGTATGGCCTTTCTGGCGGCCGAAACCTTTGACCTCGGTCACCGTCATGCCGTGCACGCCGATATCCGAGAGGGCTTCGCGCACATCGTCCAGTTTGAACGGCTTGATGATTGCAGTAACGAGTTTCATTGCTTTGTCTCCTTGGTGATCCGCAGGTGCACGGGCGCGCGTCAGTGTCGAAGCCGTGGACGATCGTGCACCTGGGATTCTCCCCTAATTAAAGGCTCTTCGAAATCGAGAATACGGCGGTCGCGGCACAGAGATCCTCGTTGCCGAAGCAGCTTGCGTCATCGTCGAGATCGGTATCGACGTACGCCAGCGCCCAGTTCACCCCAAGCTGCTTGGTCGACACGGCAATCTTCCAGTCGGTGTAGTTGTCATCGCCGATGGGATCACCGTTGACGTCGGGGTCGAGATTGAGGCCGGCCTGCAGCTCGTCGAACGAGTTGTAGGCCAGATGGAAGCTCAGCGTCACGTTTTCGATCGGGTCGAAGCCATAGTCGACGTACGTGTAGAAGAACTCACCGCTCTCGGCGAAATAGTCATCCGAGTAGTTCAGACCGACCTTCACGCCCTTGAACGTCACGCTGCCGTAAACCTCCGTGTAATCGTAGTCCGTGCCAGTGACATTGTCCTTCGGATAGCCGTAGTACAGCAGGCCGATGTCGTAGCCGACGTCCTCGTTGAACGTGCCCTTGAATCCGCCGTAGTAGTCGGTCTCGATCTGACCCGCATTGCCGAGGTTCACGTTCGACGCCCAGGCGCCGACGTAAAAACCCATCTCGGTCGCGAAGTCGAAACCACCCTGAATCGCGGGTGACAATTCGCCGTTCAATTGCGAAATTCCGCGGAACCGATAGTCGGTCGCCAGCGTCACGTTGCCAGCCACTTCGGCGGCACTTGCAGTCACCGCGCTACCCATCAGGGCGGCGCCAAGAATCAGGCTCGTCAATCTGCTCATTTTGTTAACCCCTATAAAAGCAATCTGTTGAGACGTTCACCAGGCCGCCTCAAACGAGATAGCGGCTCGAACGCCTGCAAAAGAGCAGGTTTCGTGCCACCGCGCTAACCGACTGTTTTGGATCGTTAAATCCCAGAGCTTTCCGAGCAGCCGCCCCATCCAGGGGCATCACATCCCTCAGAGTCCTGACGATCGCACCGAAAAAGCGCGTCGATGGGGCAATGACACGCAGGAGCTGGCGACATCGTCCATTAGGCGGCCGTGAATCACCTCGCTACCATGCGCATCTCACCGAAGCGTTGGATCGAACCATGGCTGCTGACCACCCACTCTCGGATGCAATCGAAGCACTGACGGCAAAGCTTGCCGATGCGCTCGCCGGCGTTCTGCCGGACGGCGCGGACTGGCGCAGTCGTTTAGCGCCCGTCATCGAGGCGACGTTGAGTCGACTCGAGCTCGTCCCGCGCGAAGACTTTGAACGCCAGCTCGCACACCTCGAAAGTTTGGCTCGCGACGTTGCCCGACTCGAGGCGCGGATCAGCGCGTTGGAGCCGAATAAGCCCCACTGAACGAGCGAAGCCAACGCGAGTAACCGGCATGTCGAGCGCGCATCCCGTGGCCGTAGTATCACGTGCGGAACGCGGCATCGACGCGCCGGAAGTCGTGATCGAGACGCAGCTGGCGGGTGGGCTACCCGGATTCGCAATGGTAGGGCTCCCCGAAACCGCGGTACGCGAGGCGCGCGAGCGCGTCAAAGGCGCAATTCGGGCCAGCCGCTTCGCATTTCCCAAGGGCAAGATCATCGTCAATCTGGCGCCCGCCGATTTGCCGAAGGAGGGGGGTCGCTTCGACCTTGGCATCGCGCTCGGCATTCTCGCGCGGACCGGCGCATTACCCGCACAATGCCTTGCGCGTTTTGAAGTGATCGGCGAACTCGGTTTGTACGGCGAAATCCGCCCCGTGCGCGGCGCGCTGTCCGCCGCCATCGCTGCCGGCAACGCCGGTCGCGGGATCATCGTGCCGTTGCAGAATGGTCATGAAGGCGCGCTCGCGCACGGCGTGGATGTTCGCGCGGTACAGCATCTCGACGAAGCGTGCGCGTTGCTGCTTGCTCCAGACGGCCCGATCGGTCGCAGAAGCGACTGCATCGCGTACCCGGCGCCGTTGCAACTCGAACTCAATGACGTCAAAGGTCAGCCTGGCGCCAAGCGCGCCTTGGAGATCGCGGCTGCCGGCGGACACCACGTGCTGCTGACCGGCCCACCGGGCACCGGCAAGACCATGCTCGCCGAGCGTCTCACAGGCCTGCTGCCACCGCTGAACGAGGCCGACGCGCTCGAAGTCGTGCGAGTGCATTCCGCGTACGGGAGCTTCGACCCGGGCCTTTTGCACGGCGCGCGCCCTCTGCGCGCCCCGCATCACACTGCATCTGCCGCGGCGCTGGTAGGCGGCGGCGGGCGGATACCGCGGCCCGGTGAGATATCTCTGGCGCACAACGGCGTGCTGTTTCTCGACGAACTGCCGGAGTTTGATCGGCGAGTCCTCGAGTCGCTTCGCCAACCACTGGAATCCGGCTCGATCGAGTTGGCGCGCGCTCGCGGTCGCGTCCGGTATCCGGCCCGGTTTCAACTGATCGCCGCGATGAATCCGTGTCCCGCAGGGCGCGCCTGTGGCGTTTCCGACTGCGTGTGCACGGCGGACCAGCAGCGCCGCTATCGCAGTCGGGTATCCGGTCCTTTACTGGACCGCATAGACCTGCGGGTCGACGTTCCCCCGATCGGCAGCGACGTATTGTTTGCCGCGCCAACCGAAGCTGCCGACACCGCGCAGATGCGCGCACGAATCGTCGCCGCCCGGCACACCCAACTCGGGCGTGCGGGCAAGCTCAACTCAGCGCTGACGGCGCCCGAAATCGATACCTATTGCGCGCTCGACCGCGCCGGACGTCAGCTGATGGGTCGCGCGATGGATAGACTCGGCTTGTCCGCGCGCGGAACCCATCGGGTGCTGAAAGTCGCGCGCACGCTGGCGGATCTTGCGGGCGTCGCACAGATCACGACGCAGCACTTGGCCGAAGCGATTGCGTTTCGCGAGGTGCCCTTCGACTATTGAGCCTTCGACATGTAGGCGACGCTCGCTTTCAATTCGTCGTCGGTGCAGTTCATGCACGTTCCTTTCGCCGGCATCGCATTCAAACCTTTCGTGAGGCTGGTCCAAATTGCGTCGTCACCCTTCGCGAGCCGCGGCGCCCATTCAGCCGCAACACCAAGCTTCGGCGCGCCACCGACACCGGTTGAGTGACACGCGAAGCAGAACTGGTTGTACACCGCATCGCCCGACCGCGCAGCACCGCCCGATGCGGCCGCCGCAGTCACCTGCCCACACGCTTCGCCGGCCTTGCACAATTGGCCAGCCGGCTTCAGACGCGCGCTGATTTCGTCGTTGGTGCCCGGTGGAACGCGGTCCGCGAAGGCCAATCCGGCGGCAAAAAGAGTGATGAGGGCAAGAATCTGCTTCACGATCTGCTTCCTGTGAATTGTCTCGAGTCGGGGGGAAACGGGGCGCGAAGATTATAGCCAAGTCATTCGGGGCTCGCGAGTCGCGGCAATCGATTGGGGGCAATCGTCTGGCGGTTCGTCGCTGCATCACGCCGTTGCGTTGAACAGCTCCCGACCGATCAACATTCGGCGGATCTCGCTGGTACCGGCACCGATCTCATAAAGCTTTGCATCGCGCAGCAGGCGGCCGGTCGGGAAGTCGTTGATGTAACCGTTGCCGCCGAGCGCCTGCACCGCTTCGAGCGCCATCCAGGTCGCCTTCTCGGCCGCATAAAGAATGCACCCGGCCGCATCGAAGCGGCTGGTGCGCTCCTCATCGCACGCACGAGCGACCGAATAAACGTAAGCACGGCACGCATTCATTGTCGTGTACATGTCCGCGACTTTGCCCTGCATCAACTGAAAGTTACCGATCGGTTGGCCGAACTGGTGGCGGTCGTGCAGGTACGGCAGCACCACGTCGAGGCACGCCTGCATGATGCCGAGCGGGCCGCCCGCGAGGACCACGCGCTCATAGTCGAGCCCGCTCATCAGAATCGATACGCCTTGCCCGACGCTGCCGAGGATGTGCGTCTTCGGTACCGGGCAATCGTTGAAGATCAGCTCGCAGGTATCCGAACCCCGCATGCCGAGCTTGTCGAGTTTCGGCGCGGTAGAAAAACCTTCGAAGCCCTTTTCAATCAGAAACGCGGTGATGCCCTTTGGGCCCAGTGCCGGATCCACCGTCGCGTAGACGACCAGTACGTCAGCGCCGGGTCCATTGGTGATCCACATCTTGCTGCCGTTGAGCACATAACAGTCGCCACGATCTTCGGCGCGCAACTTCATGCTGACGACGTCGGAACCCGCATTCGGCTCGCTCATCGCCAGCGCGCCGAGAAATTCGCCGGACACCAGCTGCGGCAGATATTTCTGCTTCTGCTGCGCGCTGCCGAAACGACGCAGCTGATTCACGCACAGATTGGAGTGTGCGCCGTACGACAGGCCCACCGACGCCGATGCCCGGCTGATCTCCTCCATTGCGACGCAGTGCGCGAGATAGCCCATCGCGACACCGCCGTATTCAGGTTCGACGGTAATTCCCAACAACCCGAGCGCGCCGAGCTTGGGCCACAGCACGCGAGGGAACGTGTTGGTGCGGTCCACGTCGGCGGCGATCGGCGCGATCTCCCGCTGCGCGAATGCCCGGGTGGTGTCGCGCAGCATCTCGATCGTTTCGCCAAGGCCGAAGTCGAAGTTGGG
>Ga0209254_10003563_pt1 | contig 14181 bp, 16 predicted proteins | sample FrelakmetDIP11DI_FD_187148 | JGI IMG/M metagenome (GOLD analysis project Ga0209254, IMG submission 187148) | Freshwater lake sediment microbial communities from the University of Notre Dame, USA, for methane emissions studies - DIP11 DI (SPAdes)... | ecosystem: Environmental > Aquatic >...
TTGCCGCACTAAATCGAGAAACAAGCGGATTAATTCCGTTTATATTCATTTCCGCTGTTTGGTTCGCTTTCCCAAAAGAATTAAGGAGGAAAGGTTTATCGATTTTTTGGGTTGCAATAGCAATTTATGTATTGACCTTTTTTGGATTAAGGGTTCTTTTTGGTAAACAGGAATTGCTTATACCACATGGTCAATCCCCTGGATTAGAGTTATTGATTTTTAATATTGGGCGTTTGATAACCTGGGACCGTCTACTTATAACCTTAAGTCTGATCCCTTTAGTTGCCCTATTTGGATATCAAAAGTGGCCAATTGTGTTGCGATGCTTTTTTTGGGTGATAGTTCCATCCTGGTTTTTCGTTCATGCCTTCGTTGCTGTTTTGGCTGAAACAAGGCTCTTCATAGTACCCTTGGCGTTAGTATTCATCCCTGGCGCATTGTTCTTTGCGTCACCACCGAAAGAACCAAATACTACGGTCTTATTAGTGTGAATTTAATCCCGCTCTCGCTCCCCTAACTGCTTCGCAAATATAAACCTCGGCGTTTCTCCCTGTTCGATCCTGGTAACCTGCTCGTAAACCTACCACGAATCCACCCACCTCAGCCCGCTCCACTAAACTGACCGTGCACCCGCCAAACCCCGCTCCGGTCAGGCGCGAGCCATAACATCCGGCGAGTTTCCAGGCTGTTTCTGCCATGGCATCCAGCTCCACGCAGCTCACTTCGTAATCATCCCGTAAGCCGGCATGGCATTCATTCATCAACGTGCCAAATGCAACCGCATCGCTCCTGGAAAGGACATCCAGCGCAGTATCCATCCGGGCGCATTCATGAACTATATAACGTGATCTCTTCAAAGGGATCTCAGCCAGTCCGGCTGAAAACCGGTTGAATTCATCAATAGATACTTCACGAAGGGTCATGATCCCCGGGATTGCGCCCTGGAAATGTCGCAAGGCTTCTTCGCAGGATGCCCGCCTGTCGTTATATGCCGAACTTACAAGGCCCCGTCGAACACCAGTATCTGCTACAACCACGACTGTGTTTTCCGGCAGCTTCACCGCATTGGATTCATGACTGCGTGTATCAAACCAGACCGCGCTACCTTCCACCCCGCAGGCACTAGCAAATTGATCCATCAATCCGCAGTTCACCCCCACGTACTGGTTCTCCGCTCGCTGGCAAAGAATAGCCAATTCCAGAGGATTCGCTTTCCAATCTCCCACCACCTGCCAGAGCGCGGCAAAGGCAACCTCCACTGCCGCAGAGCTGCTGAGCCCGGCACCCACCGGTACGCTGGAACCGAATGCAGCATGAATGCCTTTCACGCAGTATCCCTCGTTATTTAGAACCCACGCCACCCCGGCTGGATACAGAGCCCAACTCGGAAGCGGTTTCCCGTTCTTATCAGTTTTTGATTCTATGGAATCCAGGGAAAATTCAACCGATTTTCCCAGGTCGATCGCGTCGATGCGGCATGTACCATTTTTGTCTACTTTAGCTTCGATTCGAACCGATCTGTTGATCGCCATCGGTAATACAGCTCCGCCGTTATAGTCGACGTGCTCGCCTAGCAAGTTCACCCGCCCGGGTGCTTCGGAATAATATTGCACATCTGGCAGGATTGGCACAGCCGGGTCTCGTTGCGCAGACTCAGGCATGGGTTTCCTTCAACAGTTGATAGGCCTCAGCCATTTCAATCTTCCTGGCATGGGACATGGATTTGATCCTGCGTTCGCGGCGCATCGCTGTTCCCCGGTCAGGTTGAAGTTCCACGTAAACTAGTTCCACAGGCTGGTGCAGCCGGGTATATTTTGCCCCCTTCCCCGAGTTATGCTGTTTGGTACGCCTTTCAGGGTCAATTGTCCACCCGGTATAGTAACTCCCGTCTTTACATCGTACCATGTAACAATAATATGCCATTTTCGATTATTTTTTCTTTTTCAAGGATGGCATACCCAAGCCTCTGGAGAGGAATCCGTCTTCACCTCGAACGGATTCGCGTGGATTCACCTCCCATTTCCCGGTGGTGCGGGAAAACCACCATTCCGAATATTCCTTTTTAGCTCTGGCAAGAGTCTCTTTCAACCCTATGGAGTCCCCATCTTCCAGGTTCTTTCGGATCCCTTGCAGCTCCCGGATCAGGTTATCCAGGACACGCAGGGTATTATCCCGATTTGCCAAGGCTGCTGCTCCGAAATATTCCCGTTCATTAAATTGATCGACCGGCCTGGTAACTTCGCTGAAAGCATTGTTGGTCAGTTTTTGACCATAATGCCAGCCGCCTTCCCTGGCAACAGAATTGAAATAGGCTGCAGCGGTAAGTTTGGGTAACAATTCATAAGCAGCTAGCAAACCGTCCATCTCTACCGGATCGCTGATGAAAATCTCCGATCCTAATGCGGATGCGATCCTGGAAGCTTGGCTCATGGCCTGGCTGGTACTATTAGCCCCCCCGCAAACGAGAAATAGACCACCGGTAAATAGATCGGCCGATGCAGCCTGAATTCCGCCGAGGTCATTCAATAAATGCGATGAACTAATTATTGGTGTGAAGGATAAGAGGACATTGGCTTCAATCAGGTTTTTTTCTGCCCACTCAAAAACAGTCCTTTTTACAGGAGAAGTTTCCAAAATGAGGGCGTTTTCATTTAACAAAGGAGAAATCGCTTGAAGGGTGATCTCAATTTCATCAAAAGGAACCGCCAGGATGACGATTTCCGCATCCTTTAGCAGCTCGGGTAATTTATTGGTCAGGGAATCAAATACTTTTAATTTTGAAACTTCCCGGATCAGGTCCCCATCACGGTCCAAACCCGCGGTAAGATAATCCTGCTTGAGCCTTGAAAGAGCCATTCCAATGGATAAACCGATGCTGCCCAGCCCGATGACTGCGATCTTTTTTACCATGATCACGCTCCAATTAAAAACATTGTGAGGTTGTTAATGAAAGGGTTAATCACCATATTGAAGAGATCGAACCCGAGGAACGGTAAAACAACCACAAGCGCCAGCAGGAGAAACGGGCCAAACTGGCGGTACTTTTCATAGAATGGTGCAGCAGAACGGGGTAGCAGGTAAGTGACCAGTTTTTCACCATCCAGGGGTGGGATCGGTATCAGGTTAAAGATCCAGAGCAGCAGGTTGATGGTGATAAATTCAAAAAGAAAATACGCAAACCAATTGCCCAGGTTTCCATATACCAACCGGAAAATTAGGGAGGCAATGATCGCCAGGATGAAATTGGAAAATGGACCCGCGAGCGAGACCCATAGAAACGCAGTGTGGGACCTCCTTTCCAGCGCAGCCGGATTTACCGGGACAGGTTTTGCCCAGCCAAAACCTACCAAAATCAACATCATGCTGCCGAGCAGATCCAGGTGGCGCAGGGGATTTAGCGTTAGGCGCCCAAATAAATAGGGGGTATCGTCCCCAAATTTCGTCGCAGTCCAGGCATGTGCAAATTCATGGAAGGTAAGAGCGATCACCAGGGTGATCAGCCGGGAGATTAATAATTCAGGGGATAATCCTAACATGGAGTTTTCTTTGGGGATGGATTGGCGTTTAGGGTCCGCCATCTGAGATTATAACATGCGATATAATTTCCCCGTGCTTCCTGACCTGCAGATTGAAGACAGGCTGCGCCTGCGCAAGCCCCACCCGTGCGGCGGGTACGAGTGGAAAGTCATCCGACTTGGCGCTGATATCGGGATCGAGTGCCTCACCTGCGGGCACCGCGTCCTGCTCACCCGGCGTGAGCTCTCCCACCGGATAAAAAAGTTCCTCCCAAGACCTCAAGATGAGACCTCTCCTTCAGAGTAAACGCATTCTTTTCCTTTTCTCGGATACCGGCGGCGGCCACCGCAGCGCTGCGGAAGCAGTCATGGAAGCGATGCAGCTTGAATTTCCGGATCTTCCTCTCGAGATCGAGCTGATCGACATTCTCCGCGAGTATGGAACGCTTCTCTTTAAATACGCCCCCGTCCAATATCCCTACATGGTGAAAGCGCCTTTGATGTGGGAAGCGGGATATGACATAATTAATGGACCCCGCCGGGTGAGAACGCTATCGGACGCATTCTGGCCTGCGGTTAGACGGTCGCTTCACAGTCTGCTTTCTGAGCACCCCAGCGACCTTATTGTATCTGTCCATCCCCTTCCTAATATGGCTATGCTGCGAGCAATGGGGAAGCGCCACCGTCCCTACGCGACCGTGGTCACTGACCTGGTAACCACTCATGCCTTATGGTACGAACCCCGAGCGGATATTATCCTTGTTCCAACGACCAGCGCTTATGAGAGAGGATTGGATTTGGGGGTACCACCTTCACGGATGGAAGTGATCGGTATGCCCGTGGCAGACCGTTTCTGCCAGCCGGTGGGAAACCGGATTGAAAATCGCGCCAGGCTGGGTTGGCCGGAGGGTAAACCAACCATCCTGATCGTCGGCGGGGGGGAAGGTATGGGACCTCTGGAAGCCGTAGTACATGCCATCAGCGACGCCCGCCTGAACGCAAGCCTGGTGGTCGTGGCGGGCAGGAACCGAACCCTTCGCCAGGAGCTCACAGAAACCCATTGGGAAGTCCCCGTGCGTGTATACGGGTATGTCAAGGAAATGCCAGAATTCATGCGCGCAGCGGATATTCTCATCACCAAGGCTGGTCCGGGTTCGATCAGCGAGGGATTCCTGGCCGGGCTGCCGATGATCCTTTATCATTTCCTTCCGGGGCAGGAAACAGGGAACGTGGACTTTGTGGTCAATAACGGTGCAGGCATTTTGGCACCCTCTCCTGGGCAGATCGTAGGCGTCCTCAAGACATGGCTGCAAGATTCGGATGTCCTTCAAAGGTTCGCAGCTGCATCCAGCCATCTCGCCCGCCCGGATGCCACCCGGCAGATCGCGCGGCGGTTGATTAAACTTATTAATTAAACGCATCTCAATCACCTCCGCTTGTCCTTCAATCCCCTCTGCCTTATAATCAGGTCATGCCCATACTTGATCGGGACGCTTTTGAGTTCTTCAGCCGCAGCGCCGAACAGACCCAACGCCTGGGTACACGACTCGGCTCCCTCCTGCAGCCCGGCGATCTGGTCTGCCTTTCGGGGGATCTTGGTTCCGGCAAGACAACCATGGTGCAGGGCATTGCCCGCGGCTGGGGCTCGGTTGATCCGGTCACAAGCCCAACCTTCGTACTTGTAAACGTTTACCGCCGCATGGACGGGCGGCAACTCAACCATCTGGATGCCTACCGGCTTCAGAACGCCAGCGAAGGCGAAGACCTGGATCTTGATGAACTTCTGGACGGCAAGTCCCTGCTCGTGGAGTGGCCTGAGCATATTCAGGGAGCCCTGCCGCCGGATTGCCTGCTGGTTAAGCTGACCTGGATGGCAGATGAACAGCGAGGCATGGTGATCACCGCAAAAGGGGAGCGTTATAACGAAATGCTAAACCAATTCAAACAATCGGTATTGGGAGGTTGAATGCTCCTGGCTGTTGATACCTCCACTTTATGGATCGGGCTGGCGCTTTATGATGAAAGTCGCGTTCTCAGCGAAATGATCTGGCGCACGGAGAATCACCACACCATCGAGCTTGTCCCCTCCATGGATACATTGCTTAAACGCTGCAAGGCAGCTCCCACCGATCTCCAGGCTTTGGCTGTGGCGATCGGACCCGGATCTTTCACCAGCCTGCGCATCAGCCTGGCGGTCGTAAAGGGTCTGGCCTTATCCCAGCATTTGCCAATTGTTGGCATACCCTCCCTGGATGTGCTGGCATTCGCCCAACCTGTGCAGGATGGCCTGCTGGCTGCAGTTTTGCAGGCAGGACGCGGCAGGTTGGCCGTAGGCCTATATGAAGCCTCCGGCATCAGCTGGAAACAAACGTCCCCGCCTAAAGTGACCACGGCTGAAACCCTGGCTGCTGAAATTAAGAAACCCACCCTGGTTTGCGGGGAGCTTCAATCCGATGAACGTCAGGTACTCGCCCGCAAATGGAAAAACGTGACCATTGCAAGCCCGGCCCGTTCGGTTCGCCGGCCGTCTTTCCTGGCGGAAATGGCCTGGCAGCGCTGGAAAGATGGCCAGGTGGATGACCCGGTCAGCCTCTCACCCATTTACCTGCATATCACCGGAGACAACCCTGGATGAGTTCTTCCCCCGCCGCGGTAAACCTGCACATCCGTCGGATGACTGCCGCCGACCTTAAACGTGTGGTTGAGATCGATTCCCTCTCTTTCAGCCTTCCCTGGCCAAAAAGTTCGTTTGAATACGAGCTGAAGAACCCGGTTTCCCGCCTAAGGATTGCCGAGTTTGAAGACCAAGCGACGATGTTAATATTAGCGGGGATGATTTGTTTTTGGGTGATCGAGAACGAGGGCCATATCGCCACTTTTGCCATCCACCCCGACTACCGCCACAAGGGTTTGGGTGCCCGTCTGCTCACCCACTCCCTTCTGGAAGCCTCACAGGAAGGGGTAGAATTGGTATACTTGGAAGTCCGGCGCGGTAACCAAGCTGCGATTCAAATGTACCATGACTTCGGGTTTGAAATTACTGGCATCCGTGCGGGGTATTATTCCGATAACCATGAAGATGCCCTCATGATGACCCTGGCGAAGATCGACCCGCAAGTTCTGCAGACCAGGCTGGAAAAATTCGTATAAATCCACTTTCGGAGTTCCATTGGACACTTCAATAACCCTTCTGGCGATTTCCCGGCAAGTATCAGACTGTATCCGCTGCAATTTACACCATTCCCGCAAGAATGCCGTGCCCGGAGAAGGTCCTTCTATAGCTACGGTCCTTTTTATCGGTGAAGGACCCGGTTTCCATGAAAATGAGCAGGGGCGGCCGTTCGTAGGCCAGGCAGGGAAGCTTCTTGAGGACCTGCTGGGCAAGATTGATCTCAAACGGGAACAAGTCTTCATCACCAACGTAGTCAAATGCCGCCCGCCTTCGAACAGGGATCCCATGCCGGATGAGCTGGCCGCCTGTGCGGAATACCTGAACCGCCAGATAGAAGCTATCAATCCCCCTGTTATTGTTACGCTGGGGCGGTTTTCAATGGCTAAATTTCTCCCCTTCGCCCGCATTAGTGATGCGCACGGAAAACCAGTAAAGGTGAATGGCCGCTTGATCGTGCCCATGTATCACCCAGCAGCTGCATTGCACCAGCCCTCCCTCAAACCCACCCTGGAGAAGGATTTCCTACAGCTTCCGGAACTGATCCTCCAGGGCGCGGCAACCCAGAATGAAAAATGGGTGGATGAATCAGGACAAAATGAAACGCAACTAACCAGTGATAAACCACCAGAAACCAGTGCTGAGCAGCTCAGCTTATTTTGATTACCAGAGGCTACACCATGAATCATAAAGAAGAATCATTAATTAAATTCGCCGATAAATCTGCAATAATTGGCATCTTAGGGCTTGGTTATGTCGGTCTTCCCCTTGCGGTTGTATTTGCCGATGCAGGCTTCAAGGTGGTCGGAATCGATCCGATCCAATCAAAAGTGGATGAATTGAACAGTGGCAATAGTTACATTATCGATGTGCCCACGGAAGCAATTGAAAAACATGTCAAATCGGGGCGGTTCACCGCCAGCTCGGATTTCAGCCGGTTGCGTGATGTGGACGCGGTCAGCATCTGTGTTCCCACCCCGCTGCGCAAGACCGGTGACCCCGATCTTTCCTTTATCATCTCCGCCACTGAAGAACTGGCAAAATACATCCATCCCGGGATGGTGATCGTGCTCGAATCCACCACTTACCCAGGTACCACCCGCGAAATGGTCCAGACCCGCCTTGAAGAGGTGAGCGGGATGAAAACCGGAAAGGATTTCTTCCTGGCCTTTTCACCCGAACGAGTGGACCCCGGGCGCAAGGATTTCACCACCATCAATACCCCCAAGGTGATTGGTGGCATCACCCCCGAATGCGGCGAAGTCGCTTCCGCCTGGTACCGCGGAGCCATCAAGATCGTCGTTCCCGTTTCTTCGGCTGAAGTCGCTGAAATGGCCAAGCTGCTTGAAAACACCTTTCGCATGATCAACATCGGCCTGGTGAATGAGCTCTCGATCATGTGCGACCGTCTAGGTGTGGATGTCTGGGAGGTGATCGATGCGGCAGCCACGAAACCCTTTGGTTTTATGAAGTTCACACCCGGTCCGGGTCTGGGCGGTCACTGCATCCCCATCGATCCGCTTTACCTATCCTGGAAATTGAAGACACTGAATTACACCGCTCGGTTCATCGAATTGGCTTCTGAGATCAATACCGGCATGCCGCGGTATGTGGTCAATCGCATTCAGGACGCTCTTAATACCCAATCGAAAGCGCTTAAAGGCAGCCGGGTTCTGGTTCTCGGGGCAGCTTACAAACCGGATATCGACGATATGCGTGAATCCCCCGCGCTGGATGTGATCCACCTCCTGCAACTGAAAGGTGCAGTTGTCAGCTATCATGACCCGTTTGTCCCCCACATCCACCATGATGATTGGGATTTCTTTTCGATCCCGGATTTGATGGATGGGGTGAAAAAATCGGACCTCGTGGCGATCATCACCAATCACTCCGCCTATGATTATGCCGCCATCTTTAAAGATGCCCGCCTGATATTTGACGCCCGTAACGCCCTTGGCAAGCTGTCGAAGGGCAGCGATAAAGTTTTCAAGCTCTGATGTCAACCTATCTGATTGCCGGCGCAGCCGGGTTCATTGCGTTTAAGGTCTCCGACCTCTTGCTGGAAGAAGGTCATACTGTTATCGGGATCGATAATCTGAATTCGGCATATGACCCCCGTCTAAAAAAATGGAGACTTGACCAACTGAAAAAGAAGAAGAATTTCATTTTTTTTCAACAGGATATCTGCGATCGCCAGGCTTTGGAGGAGATAGCAAGGAAGTACAAATCCTTCCAGGCAGTGATCAACCTCGCAGCTAGAGCCGGGGTGCGCTATTCCGTGGAAGATCCCTGGGCGTTTCTGGATTCCAATGTGACCGGGACGCTCAACTTACTGGAGTTCTGTCGCAACAACGATATCGGGAAATTCATTCTCGCTTCCACCTCCAGCATTTACGGATTGAATCCTCCCCTGCCAACACCCGAGGAAGCCGATTCCAGCCGACCGCTGCAGCCTTATGCCGCTTCCAAGAAAGCTGCTGAGGTACTGGCTCATTCCTATTATCATCTTTATTCCCTGGATATCACCGTATTTCGCTATTTCACAGTTTACGGCCCCGCCGGCCGCCCCGACCTTGCTCTATTCCGCTTTGTGCAGTGGATAAGCGAAGGCAGACCTGTGCAGGTGACCGGAGATGGAACTCAATCACGCGGATTCACTTACTTGGATGACATCGCGAGGGGAACTCTGCTCGGCTTAAAACCCCTGGGTTACGAGATCATCAACTTGGGCGGGCACCAGACGGTTAGCGTAAATGAACTGATCTCCCGCGTTGAAAAGCTCACCGGGAAAAGGGCAAAGATCGAATATATTCCCCTCCACTGCGCCGATATGCATGCAAGCTGGGCGGATACAAGCAAGGCACGCACTCTCCTTGGTTGGGAACCGAAAGTCACCCTGGAGGAAGGCATCCCGGCTTTGGTGGACTGGTACCAGCAGGAGCGCAGCTGGGCAAGCCAGATCATTACGGCATGAAAATTTCCCCTTCAAGTATCTGGAAGCGCTGGAAAAATGATGAGATCCTGGGGGGAGTGATGAAGAATACCGGTTACCTGTTCAGCAGCAACACGGTAACCCTAGGGCTGAACACGGTCCAGACCCTGATCTCCACCTTCCTTCTCGGCCCCACCAGCTACGGTATCCTTGGTATGGTTACGGCCTACGCTTCAAGCGTCAACAGGCTGTTTTCATTTCGGATGGGGGAAATGGTCATAAAGAATGCCGGAGGGCAGCTCGCACTAGGCCGAAAGGATAAGGCAGCCGCCATAATAAAAGCAGCTGGTTTGACCGAAGCTGCGACCTCAGTTGCAGCTTTTCTGATCCTGGCTTTGACGGCTGGCTGGGCAGCCGCGACCATCCTCAAGGTTCCCACTGCCACCCCCTGGATCATCATCTTCGGGACATCCCTCCTGGCTGATATCATTTATGAAACTTCTTCAGCTGTCCTTCAACTGGGGAATCATTTTAAATACCAGGCAGTATTAAACCTTGCTCAAAGCATCCTGGTTACCGTTCTTCTCGCAGTGGCGATCATTTTTCACGGAGAGATATATTTTGTTCTGCTATCCTACCTGCTCGGTAAAGTCGTTCTGGGTCTAGGGACAACCTTTCTTGCGATCCGCTGGATCGGTCCGCTCCTTGGGGATGGCTGGTGGAAAACACCATTCAGCCTGATCGATAACCGCAAGGAGTTGAGTCATTTTGCCTTCAGCACCAATTTGAGCGGTTCGATCAATATGATCATCCGCGATAGCGAGATTTTGTGGGTGGGGTTTTTCCTCAGCCCGACTGCAGCAGGGTATTACAAACTTGCCCTCGCCCTGATGAACCTGACCGCTTTACCCATTAGCCAGATCATCAACACCACCTTCCCTCAGATCAGCAAATCCGCTGCCCGGCATGAGTGGTCTGTACTGAAAAGGCTCCTCCGCCGAACCTCCGCAATCGCGGCCGGGTGGATCGCGTTCTGTACCGTCGGAATGCTCCTTTTCGGCCCGCTCTTTTTCTGGTTCTACAAGGGTGGTGCTTTTCTGCCCACCCTCCCGGGGATGTTCATCCTTCTGCCCGGGTTCGCTATCCAGGGGATCTTCTTTTGGAACCGCCCGCTGTTGCTCTCATTGGGAAAACCGAATATCCCTTTATTGGTCAACGCCTCCCTCGGTGCTGTTAAAATTGGCCTCATGTTCCTTCTGGTGCCTAATAATGGTTATCTTGTTCAGGCCGCACTTCTTTCCGGATATTTCATCATTTCGGTCCTGATCATCGTCTGGCGAGGTCTCAAGGAGATTCGGTTGCAGCAAGCGCAATTTTCACTACCGGTGGAAGCATGAAGATTGCCTGCGTTTCTCCTTCCCATGTTCCCTCGCGCACTGCCAATAGTATGCAGGCCATGAAAGCCTGCCACGCATTGGCGCAGTTGGGGAATGATGTCCAAATCTGGCTTCCGGGAAAGAAATCGACTCCCTGGGTGGACCTTTGCGATCTCTATGGCCTTGAAAAAGAATTCGGGCTAACCTGGTTGAAAAGCAGGCAAATCTTCCGCCGCTATGATTTTTCCTATTTGGCGGTGAAACAGGCGGGTACCTGGGGTGCTGACCTGGTTTATACATGGCTACCGCAAGCCGGTCTTTTTGCATTGGAGAGAAATTTGCCCGCCATCCTGGAAGTCCACGATCGGGTAAGGGGAAAGTTGGGTCCCTGGGTATTCTCCAAATTCTGCAGCCATCCGGGTCGGAAACGCCTGGTGATGATCACCTATGCTCTTCAAAAAGTACTCGAAATAGAAGCTGGCATCCACCCCGCTGCAAATGAATTCGTGATCGCCCCGAATGGTGTGGAGTGGGAACGGTTTGCTACCCAACCAGACGCGAAAGAAGCCCGCAGGTTGCTTGGCTTCCCGCAAATCCCGACTGCTGCCTTTTCAGGCCATTTTTACCCCGGTCGGGGAACAGGGCTGCTCTTCTCACTCGCGCAAGCTTTGACGAATATTCAATTTCTTTGGATCGGCGGTCGTCAGGAAGATATAGACTACTGGCGTTTAAAACTTGACGAAGCACAGGTTAATAACGTGATCCTGACCGGTTTTATCGATAACAAACAGCTCCCGCTCCACCTTGCTGCTGCGGATGTGTTGATGATCCCATTCGAGCGGATGATAGAAGGCTCGAGCGGCGGGAACAGCGCAGATATATGCAGCCCGATGAAGCTTTTTGAGTACATGGCCACAGGCCGCGCCATCCTCACCAGCGATCTTCCGGTGATTCACGAAGTCCTGAATGAAAGAAATGCCCGCTTCGCCCCCCCGGAAGACCTGCCAGCCTGGCAGGAAGCCTTAGCTGACCTCCTATCACATCCAATAATAATGAAAGCTCTTGGCGAATCTGCCAGGAGAGACAGCAGCCAATATGCCTGGATTGAGCGGGAAAAGAAAGCCCTTGAGGGTTTCTTAGTTAATGAAAACATTTACTGACAAAAAACGAAAGATCTTTTTTTTCGTCCTCCTTTCCCTCCTTTTCGGGATGGGAATCTCTGCCCTTGTCATTTCGCTTGGATTTGGGGGTTGGGACCTCCAAGCTTGGGTTCTTTCTGGTCTGTTTGTTTCCATTGGATTTTTCCTACTTGCAATCGCAGTTCGTTGGGCGCAGGGAGGGAAAACCCTGATCTGGATCGTGGCAGCTGGGTTAATCCTCAGACTGGCTGTCAGCATCGGCTTGACAATGGGACTTCCGGTTTATGGGTATGAAAGTGAGGAACACCAGGCAGGGTATATCTTCGCGGATTCATATGACCGCGATTATGCCGCCTGGTCCCTGGCTTCGTCCGGAGAAGCGGTTGTTTCTGCCTTTGAGAATGAATATCTTGCCGATCAATACGGCGGTCTATTATCGATAATGGCTCTGCAGTACCGCTATCTCAGCCCAGGTGCGCACCGCCAGATGATTCCTCTTTTAGTCTCTGGGATAGTGTTCATGCTCGCAGTCCCCTTTTTGTGGAATTCTCTGCGATCCCGCTGGAACCGCCGGGTCGCCCTCGTTGCTGCCCTCGTTTTCACCTTTTATCCTGAAGCGGTGCTGCTCAGCAGCGCCCATATGCGCGAGCCTTATCTGCTCTGCCTGGCATCCATCGGCACCTGGGCAGTGATAGCCTGGGAAAAGAATCGGGTAAAGTCAACTGCCATCCTGGCTGCATGCTTTATTGGATTGGCGTTGATCTCATGGCGCTCCGGGGTGGTTATTGCCGGGGTTCTGGTCGTCTGGCTCTTTTTGGATGGAATCATGGAAAAGTGGCATCCCTCACGACGCATCTGGGGCTGGCTCCTGGTGGTTTTGGTATTTCTTACTCTTGCCCGGTTGAGCTACGCCTGGGTTCGTGAGACTGCAGTCTACGATACCTACCTCATGGTCCAATCCTCAGGGATCCTGCAGGTTGTGTTCAAGCAAATAGGACTTAAATACCAGATACCCATCGTGGGGGCTTATGGTCTCACCCAACCCCTCCTGCCTGCTGCCCTTGTAGCGCTATCGAACCCCCTGGCTAGCGTTATCGCCATTATTCGATCATTGGGTTGGTACCTTCTGGCTCCGATCCTCGTTTTCGGATTCTTCGCTTCCTGGAAAGCTGAACCCGACCGCGACCGCCGGGTGTTGATCTGGTTGACAACAATCAGCCTGATCTGGATCCTCGTATCCTCCCTTAGGGCTGGAGGTGACCTATGGGATAACCCGCGCTACCGGACGATATTCCTTCCGTGGCTGGCATTGATCGCCGGGTGGGTTTGGGATTGGGTCCATTGCAGGAAAAATCCCTGGCTCTGGCGTCTTTACCTGATCGAATTACTATTCGTTCTGGTATTTACGAATTTTTACCTGGTTCGTTACGCCCATGTTGGGGTAAGGATCAGTTTCTATGCAAATATCGGACTTGTGATGGGGATTACTGTCGTGGTGCTTGGTGCCGGATTAATAACCGATTGGTTAAAGAATCGAAAAACCGGTTGAGATGATCAGGCCTGCCAGGGACCCACTCCGTCCCAGGCGTATTCCAGGTGCTCGGCTTTGTTCTTGCTTAGCTTTTTCTGCACCTTTCGGTGCATCCATTTCATAAGTTCGAGATCCCCAATTTCATTCAACCGTCGGCCAATTTCCCGGGTGCGGACATGCCGACATTGATGATTAAATGCACCCCCGGGGCGTTCGGAAAGATAATCCTGCTCTATCCCGATCTGAAAAAGCTCAGATTTAAATTTCTCCACTTCCCGCTCCAGTTCAGGTGGATAGGGTTTGGAAAAAAGGTCTAAGAAGAATCCCATTTCGAGCTCCCGCTTTGATTTTATCACTGCAAACAACTGTTCATTGTTCACCTTGGCTCAATTAATGGATTGATGGACAGTATGTGTTGCTCCATAGAAATTAACGGGCGGGGACCACCGACTTCAGGCGGCAGAGGAAGACCGTTTCTCCTTTCATTAGAGAGTTGACAATTAATTAATGTTCGTAGTA
>Ga0209254_10003564_pt1 | contig 14181 bp, 11 predicted proteins | sample FrelakmetDIP11DI_FD_187148 | JGI IMG/M metagenome (GOLD analysis project Ga0209254, IMG submission 187148) | Freshwater lake sediment microbial communities from the University of Notre Dame, USA, for methane emissions studies - DIP11 DI (SPAdes)... | ecosystem: Environmental > Aquatic >...
GGATATATTGAGCCAATTATCGATGACCTTATAGAGGTCGGTGTCGACCTGTTAAATCCAATACAACCGGAATCTATGGAACCTTCCTGCATTAAGAGAAAATACGGGAAAAAAATCGGGATGTGGGGTACTATCAGTACCCAGCAGACTCTTCCTTTTGGAACGCCTGAAGATGTCATAAAGGAAGTCAAAGAAAGAATAAAAAGCTGTGGTCCCGGAGGCGGTTTTTTACTTGCACCGACACATAATATCCAGCTTGATGTTCCATTTGAAAATATAGAGGCTTTTTATAATGCAGTAAAAGAATACAGGAATTATCCATTAGATTAGAAGGGATAGCGATAGAGATATGCGCAGCATATTTACTGATTTGAAATGGCCAGTTGATATTTTGGTTTCTGAATAATTTTTCTAAAGAAAGGAAAAAATGATATCTACAGAAGAAATAAAAAAACAGCTATATGAAAATATATTGAATGGTGATTTTGAAACTACAAAAGATATTGCCCAAAGCTCTTTAAATGCGGATGCCGATCCAATGGAAATGATAAACAGTATACTTGTTCCGGCAATAGAGCTTGTCGGGGAAAAATTCGGCAGAAAAGAATATTTCCTTCCAGACCTCATGCGAAGTGCAAATGCAATGAAAAATGCCCTGGAAATATTTGAAATAGAAATAACTAAAAAAGGAATTGAGCGTAAATCGGCAGGGAAAGTCATCATAGGTACAGTCAAAGGTGATATCCATGAAATAGGAAAATCAATTGTAGCCTCACTGCTTACAGCAAAAGGGTTCAGTGTCACGGATCTGGGAGTGGATGTAGAGTCAGATATTTTTATTAAAAAAATCCTGGAAGAAAAAGCAGATATCCTGGCAATGTCTGCGCTTCTTCCTATTACAATGCCTTATCAGGCAAAAGTAATAGAAGACCTGAAAATCAGGGGTTTAAGGGATAATGTAAAGGTAATTGTGGGCGGTTCTCCTGTCACTCAGGAACATGCAGACAGGATAGGCGCTGATGGTTATGCTGATAATGCAGTTGAAGCGGTAAAGCTTGCAGAAAAATTAATGAAAAAATAATTTGAAAAAAAATAAAACCTGGAGGTTTTTATGTCAATAAGAGGTTTAAAAGGCGGAATCCTTAAATTCTTAAAGGAACCTGATATTGATGCAATCCATTTTGCAACACTTGAGGTTCTTGGCGAAGTAGGAATAAAAATGGAATACAGGCCTGCCCTGGAAATATTCCGCGATTTTGGCGCAAGGGTGGACTTTAAAAATTCTATCGTAAAAATAGACGAGTACCTGTTAAACAAGGCTTTATCAACTGCGCCTTCAAGATTTACACTTTATGGTAAGAATGAAAATTTTGATGTCAGGGTCGATCCAGAAAGAGTGTATACTATTGGCGGTTCTTCAGCGCTTAACGTCCTTGACCTTGATGGAAATTACAGGCCAGCTTTGTTTGATGACCTCATTAAATTTACAATACTTCTGGACAGGCTCCAGCATCTGCACATAATGCATGCTATTGTCATACCTTCTGATATTGAAGAATATGGTGTGGACAGGATGCTTTTTGCAGGGACTTTTCCGTACACTTCAAGGAATTATTATTCACAATCACAGACCGGGGCTGATGGTGTGCTGGACCAGATAAAAATGGCCGCAGTTGTGCAGGGAAGTGAGGAAGCAGTCAGGAAAAACCCGATGTTTACTGAAGTAGTATGTATGGTCAGCCCGCTTCAGCATGAGAAAGTAAACAGTGAAGTATTGATGGAATCTGCTAAAAACAATATCCCTGTATATGTGGAAGTCGATTCGATGCCTGGAGGGACAACACCCGCACCGATAGCAGGGACGCTTGTAGAGCAGAATGCAAATGTGCTTGCAGGAATCATACTGGCTCAGCTTGTAAATCCTGGCACGCCTTGCATATATTCAATAGCTTCAGGGCTTATGGACATGACGACCGGGGGATATTCAGGAGGCGCCCCTGAGACGAACCTTCTCCATTGCGCAACTGCCCAGGTAGCCCACTATTATAGCCTGCCATTTCAGGGAGGAACCGGTATAGATGCAAAGATACCTGACGCTCAGGCTGGCTATGAGAGAGCGATGCAGGTCTTAAGCAATGCACTTGCAGGGACAAATTTTATACACCTTTCTTTTGGAATGATGGAAATGATGTTGTCTGCTTCTTATGAGCAGTGTGTCATAGATAATGAAATAATGGGAGCAGCTTTTAAGATGCTCGAAGGCATTGTCGTAAATGATGAAACACTGTCTGTCGATTTGCTGCGAAAAGTAGGCCCAAAAAGCGCACATTTTTTGACATTTAAGGAAACATCAGAATATGTAAGAAAAAACTACTGGGTGCCGGAAATCACTGACAGAAATGTATGGAGCTCCTGGAAAGCTATGGGAGGAAAAAGCATGCAACAGGCTGCCGGAGAGATTGCAAAGAAAATCATATCAGAAAACGATAAACCATATATCCCAGAAGAACAAACAAAAGAGATATTGGAAATGGCCAAAGCATTTCATAAAAAAGCAATAATGAATTTAAAAAAAGCCAGCAGCAGTCACTGAAAAACCAATTATTCAAAATAAAAATGGAAGAAACAATAAATACCGGTAATCTGAGGTTAAGGATCCTTAATATATTAAGGAACAGGGGGCCTGCCACCAAACAGGATATTGCACTGACATTGGGGTTTAACCTTACAACTGTATCAAACCTGGTAAATGAATTGTATATTTCCGGAAACTATATAAAAGTGGAGGGAGATGACTATTCTTCAGGAGGTAGAAAACCTAAATTATATACCCTGAATAATGCTGCGGGATATATTATTGGGATTGATATAGGTGGTGAAAACTTAAGGTTTATGCTCACTGACTTATGCGGCAGTATTATAAAAAGCTATAAAAAAGAAAATGAAGTAGGTTCATCCAGGGAAAAAATAATAAATGAAGTGCTGGAAAACATAAATAAGATATGTGAGATATCAGGCGCTCCTTTAAAAAAAGTATTAGGCACAGGAATCAGTATCTCGGGTATAATCAATTCAAACACAGGAACAAGTATATATTGCCCCAATATAGATAGCCTCAATAATTTTGAGATCAAAAAATATTTTGAAAATAAGACAGGAATGCACTTTTTTATTGATGACAGCGTCAGGTGCATGACAATAGCAGAGAAGCATTATGGTGCCGCTAAGTCTTATGATAATTTTCTTTTTGTAGGGCTGGGTAAGGGAATCGGTCTGGGTATCTACGTTAATGGGAAAATATACAGGGGAAGCAATGGCCTGGCAGGCGAGTTGGGACATATTACAGTTTCAGAGGATGGACCGATATGCAACTGCGGAAATAGGGGCTGTCTTGAAGCGATTGCATCCAGTTCAGGAATCGTAAAAAGGGCTGTAGAGGGAATAAATAACGGGATAGTGACTTCACTTTCATCGATAAATAATGGCGATTATTCAGCATTGACAGTTGAAGAAATAGCAGGAGCAGCAAAATCCGGAGATAAGTTTGCTTATTCCATTATCAACAGGACCGGGGTGTATATTGGCATTGCAATCGCTACCGCACTCAATCTCTTTGGAACTGAACTTGTTGTGCTTGGAGGCGGCATCTCCATGTCCGGGGATATAATGCTGGACGCCATTAAAAGGACCGTACAGATGCGAGCACTGGAGGTAGTGTCAAAAAAAGTGCTCATAATTAGAAGCGAGCTTAACGAATATAGCGCTGCCTGGGGAGCAGCAACAAAATTCATTAATGTGCTTTTTATGGATGACAAATACAACATACTTAAGAGGAAAATAGAACCTTTTAATAAGCCTTCAATTAGAAAAAAAGAAGATATCTAATATGTAAACTTATATAAGAAGCCATTCAGGGAGCGCTCTAAGTGAATAATTTAAATCTTAAAGAGATAATGGATAATTCAGAAAAAGATCATATTGGTGAACTTAGAAAATCAATTGCAATTTATGATAAGGAATTAGCAATAACTACTGTTCAAAAATTAATCAATGAAAAAATAGATCCTTCAATTATCATAGAAACAATGACAGAGGTCATGAGGTTAATTGGAAATGCATATGATAATGATGAACTTTTCCTGCCGGACCTGATCGGAGCCTCTGAGACGATGTTTGCGGCAATGCCGGCTTTAGAGGAAGAGTTAAAAAGAACAGGAGGCAGGATTGCCAGCCTTGGTGTTATTGTAATCGGTACAGTTTTAGGGGACATTCATACTATCGGCAAGCAGATGGTGCGGACAATGCTGCTTGCAGAAGGTTTTACTGTATATGATATAGGAGTAGACACTTCTGCAGAAAAATTTATAGACGCAATCAAAACTTATAATGCCGATATCCTTGCAATGTCTGCCTTGCTGACAACAACGGCTTATGAACAAAAAAAAGTCATTTCAATTCTGGAAAAAGAAGGTTTAAGAAAAAAAATAAAAGTCATAGTTGGAGGTGGCGCAGTAAGTGAGGAGTTTGCGCAAAGCATAGGTGCAGACGGCTACGATCCGACAGCGCCCGGGGCCGCAAAACTTGCCAGGAAACTGATTTGCAAATAAACCTTAAATATTATTTTTTATTAATTAAATATAGATGGGTATCTGCTTCGCTAAAGCAAGGATGTATTTTATGGCCTGAATTAATTATTAACTTGAAATAATACCAAATATGTCGAGTGAATGAGTCAGATGGATACCCATCTTAAATATAATGAAAATTAAGTAATAAAAAAGTTATTAAATAATATTTTTATTTGAAAGAGAGACAAATGAAAAGCTTTTTTTCAACACTTTCTGAAAATGAAGTTACCGGGATACATTATGCAACGCTGGATATTTTAAAAAATACCGGCAGCCATGTTTTCAATGAGGAGGCGCTTAGTCTGTTAAAGAAGGCTGGCTGTAAGATAAGCGGAAATCTGGTTAAGGTGCCGCCGCATATAGTTGAAAAATCAATATTTACTGCTCCCAAACAAATAACTATATTTAATCGTGAGGGTAAGACGGCTATGCTGCTTGAAGATAAAAATATTTACTTTGGGACCGGACCAACCACTCCTTTTAGTCTTGATGTTTTTACAGGAGAAAGGCGGATGACTACCGCTGAAGATATTGAGCTGCATACAAAAGTTTCTGAATCCCTTAGGAATGTTGATTTTGTCATGCCTATGGGTTCAGCAACTAATGTAGCCAAAGAAATTTCAGACATTTATGAATTTATAGCAACTGTTAAATATACTGTTAAACCCATACCCTTTATAACCTGGAACAAAAAGAATTTGAAGGCAGTTATTGAAATCGCAAGTATTTTTTCCGGCAGTCTGGATAATTTAGTTGAAAAACCATTTATAATCCAGTTTTCGGAGCCAACTTCTCCCCTTACTCATACTAAAGATGCTGTTGATAAACTTCTTTACAGTGCTGAAATCGGAATACCTGTGGCATATTTTCCCTGTAATACATTGGGCGGCACCGGTCCGATGAGCATTTATGGATCAATTGTGCAAAGCAATGCTGAAAGTTTAATGGGCCTTGTATTGTCACAACTTAAAAGAGAAGGAGCGCCATTTATAATCGGAGGTTGTGGAATACCGCTTAATATGAGCAATGGACTCCTGAGCGTCGGTGCCCCGGAGTATTACCTGACTATGTCCGCATATGCGGCAGTCTGCCAGTATTATAAAATACCGATGTTCGGTCTTGGAAGCCAGTCAGACTCAAAAGTCATTGATGAACAAGCTGCTATAGAAATGACATTGCATACATTAATGTCAGCTTTAGCTGGAATTAATATGATAGACGGTTTGGCTCAGCTCGAGAGCTGTATTCTTGGCTCTATTGAAATGGTTGTATTGTCAGATGAAGTAATCGAAATCATTAAAAGACTGATAAATGGTGTTGATACCGGGAGCGATAAAGAGATTCGGGAATTGATTAACGAAGTAGGACCTGGCGGCCAATATGTTGACCAAGAGCATACACTGAAAAATTTCAGGTCCGCCTGGTTTCCAACTTTATTTGACAGGAATAATTTCAGCAGATGGAAGCAGGAAGGTTCTTTGGATTTAAAACAGAGGCTTAATAAAAAAACCAGGGAGATTATTGATAATTTCCAAATAGAAGATTTACCAAAAGAGACAATGGGTGGCATAGATCAAATAATGGCGCAATATAATAATTCTTTTAATGGCAAAAGGAGATAATTTAAGTGGCATCAGCCGGATTTAAACTTAAAATTAAACCTCTTGAAACAATAAGTGAAGACGAAATAGAAAGGATACATGCTGCAACCATAAATGTCCTGGAGGAAACAGGCATAAAAATTGAGAACAAATGGGCGCTTGACTTGCTTAATAAAAATGGCTGCATCGTGGATTTTGACAGCATGATTGCCAGGTTTCCTCAAGAATTGATTGAGGAATGCATAAAGACTACTCCTAAAATCTTTAAATTCAAGGCCAGAGAGGAAAAAAATGATGTAATTCTGGGCGGTGATTCTGTATATTTTCATAGCGCTCCCGGCATGAATACAATCGACCTTGATACTTTTGAACCCCGGCCGCCCACAAAGGATGAACATATTGACTATATAAAAGTACTGGATGCACTTCCAAATCTGCACAAACTATCAGCTTATCCGTATTGGGGTTATGAAGGTGTATCCCCGGCAATGGCCATACCTGAAAGCTGCGCTATTAAAATATTATATTCAAGTAAAACCCAGGAAGTAGCCTACAACCTTGATAGTGAAGTTTTTACTTTAAAGATGGCTCAGGCTGCGGGGGTAGAGTATATGAGCGGTTTACATACTACATCACCATTGGGGGTTGACAAGGCTTCTATAATAAACACCCGCAGGACTGTTGAAGCAGGATTTCCAATTTATATTGCTAATGGCTGTACATGTGGAGGGACATCTCCAGTTACGGTTCCAGGATCACTTGTAGTCGGAAATGCTGAACTCCTGTCAATGGTTGTCCTTGTGCAGCTAATGGAGAAGGGAACAAGAATACTTGTATGGGATATAGTATGGCCTATGAACATGAAAACAGGAGCTCCATTTTTTGGCCAGATACAGGATTCCCTGGAAAATGCAATATTTAACCAGATATGGAGGAAAAAATATAAAATACCAATTTCCAATGGGACAGTTGGTTATGGCAGTGCTAAAAATATAGGTTTTCAATCAGGGTATGAGAAAGGGATGGCAGCTCTAATCTCAGCTCTTTCCGGAGCAAATAATATCCAGTTTCATGGCCATATATTTGGTGAACTTTCTGCCCATCCTGTCCAGGCGGTACTTGATGATGATATTGCAGGAATGGTGGGGCATTTTATTGAGGGAGAAGAGGTTAACAAAGAAACAATTGCGCTTGATTTAATTAAGGAGGTCGGGACAATACCGGGCCAGTATTTAGATAAGGAGCATACCAGAAAATGGTGGAAATCTGAGCAATTCATGGGAAAATCAGCAGACTATACCTCTACTTATTCAGAGTGGACCAGAAAAGGTAAAAAAAATGCCATAGACTACGCAAAAGATAGGGCAGAAGATATCATTGCGACCCATAAGCCGCTTCCTTTGCCTGATGGAAAAATCGAAGAGATTGTTAAAATATTAGAGGAAGCAAAAAAATATTATAAAGAGAAAGGGATGCTTTAGCATAGCGCCAGATAAAAAAAATAAAAATCTAACCCAGGGTAAAAATTTAATATATAATAATATAATTAGAAAAAAACAGGGGGAGGTGAAAAAGTTTTACCGGGTATTTTTAGAAAAATATTTTGAAGGGAGAAAAAATGAAAAGAAAATTATTAATGCTGCTTGTATTGGCAGTGGCAATAATAATGATCGCAACATTTTCATTAACAGGCTGCGCACAGGAGACTGCCGAAACAACTGCCGCTGCTGAAACAACCGCCGCTGCCGAAACAGAAGCAGCTGAAGAGACAACTGCTGCCGAAACAACAGCATCTGCCGAACCTGTAAACCTGGTCATCTGGTGGTGGGGCGAACAGGAAGCACCGGGCCTGGAAGCATTCATGCAGGAAAGCACTGAAATGTACACCCAGGAACATCCAAATGTTACTTTCGAACTTGTCCTTCAATCCACAGAATCGCTGGTTGAAGCTTTCAGGGCTGCAGGAGCAGCTGGAGAGGGACCTGATATCCAGTATTTCTGGGGTGGTATTTTAACCATAGAAGATGCGTGGAATGGATTTATAGTCCCAATTTCTGATTATCTTTCCGAAGAAGAACTTAGCCACATGTATACGAGAAATGAGCAGATGATGGGGGGCAAAATTTGGGGCGCTCCATGGTATATGGTTCCAATGGTGTTCGGCTACAATAAAGATATTTTCACTGAAGCAGGCCTTGACCCTGAAAGTCCTCCTAAAACATGGACAGATTTTATGACTGCATGCGCTGCAATCAAAGCCGCAGGGTATGCCCCGGTCATGCTGGGTAACCAGGAAGGTATCCAGGGAGGCTGGATGCAGGGATGGCTGGGCGGACAGTGGATGGGTGGAAAAACCCCGCGTGATTTCATGGCGCCGGTAGTTGAGCAGGCAAGTTATACAGATCCAAAATATGCAACATGGTGGAAGTATTTTGGTATGCTCAGGGATAATGGTTACTTAAATGATGACTTTCAGTCTATCCAGCTTTATCAGGGAATGGAAGAATTCATGGCAGGTAAGGGCGCTTTCAGTTTTGGAGTTCTATCATCTGCAGTCAGCTGGATAAATACGATGGGTGTTGATAAAGTAGGTTTTATGTCAGCTCCTATTGTCGAGGAAGCCGACGGCGGGTGGGCACAGCCCAATATGCTGGATGTCAGCTCACAGGCACTGGCTATAACATCCTGGAGTGAAAACAAGGAAGTCGCAGCAGATTTCATTGCATTCCTGCATACTGCTGAAAGGCAGAATGCAATGTATCTGCAGTCAGGTGCACCACCATGTAACGACAGGTTTGACATGAACCTGTTAAAAACTGAACAGGAGAAATGGGCATATGAGCAGGTGACCTCCGGTAACTGGTTCTTCCACAATGAAAACTATATTCCCTGGCAGGTAAACGTAGACGGCCATTATGTGGTTGCACAGCAGTTTATTGATGAAAACCTGACACCGGAAGTCGCTGCCAGCAGAGTCGATGAAGCTGCAAAGCTGTTCAGGAGTGAAAATCCTGACACTCTGCAGAAAATGGTAGAATGGTATGATTCATTTGGTGAAGTGTTTGGAGAATAGGATATATTGTAAGGCTTTTATTTAGTATTCGATAAATGGAATTTACAGGGAGGAAGAAATTAATATCCTCCCTGTAAAAAATAAATTTAAACGATTATTTAATATGCAGCTCAGGCGTAAATTTACAGAAATAACACTATATCTTATACCGGCTTTGGCGGTTATAGGTTTTGTTTACTTTTTTCCATTGATAAAGGTAGTCCAGTATTCTTTTATGAGAATAAAAGGGACAAACTTTGATTACATCGGTCTTACTAATTACATTAATCTCTTTAATAACCCAAAATTTATAGAAGGTTTAAAGAATAGTTTCCTGCTGCTGATTTCTGTACCGATTATTTTGGTAACAGCGATTTTTTTTGCAATACTCCTTTATGAAAGAATGGGCGGATGGAAATTATACAGATTCACATTGTTCCTGCCCTATATTCTGGCTATTCCTGTGGTGGGAGTTGTTTTTGGTTATATTTTCCAGTTAAATGGGATATTGAATTTTTTTCTTGAAAAACTAGGTCTGGAATTCTTAATCAATGATTGGTTCGGTTCCTCGAAATTAGCCCTTTGGACCCTGATGTTTGTAATAATGTGGAAAGAAATAGGTTTTTCCATAATATTGATATTTGCAAGGCTGCTAAGCATAAACCAGGAGCTCTATGAATCTGCAGAGATTGACGGAGCATCATGGATAAAAAAACATATCTATATAACAATCCCCCAGTGCAGGAATGTAATATCTTTCCTGTCGGTTATATTGATAATTACAATGTTTGCCTGGGTATTTAATTATGTATTTACACTTACAAGAGGCGGCCCCGGGAATTCAACAATGGTCTCAGAATTTTACATTTTTGAAACTGCATTCAGGGATTATAATCAAGGGCTGGGAAGCGCTGCAGCTGTTATCCTTTTTATTATTATGTTGGCAATGATTTTTTTATATACTAAATTATTTGGCAAAGAAGAAACTGACTAATAAATAAAATGACTTTTAAGAATATTAAACCCAGGAAAAATTATCCTTCACTAGTAACCAGGCAGCTACTGATGCTTTCCTTAGTAGTGCTTTCGCTTTTCCCTGTGTTTTTTATGGTTAACACTGCATTGAAATCCAAGGAAGACTATATAGAAAACAGGTTTGGATTGCCGCAGGGTATTTCATGGCAAAATTTCAGGGAAGTTTTTTTAGGCAAGGATTTCGCACAGTGGTTTTTGAATTCGATATTAATGACAACTGTAAGCGTGATAGTATCGCTGTTAATAGCATTACTTGCAGCATTTGCGCTCTCCAGGTATAAATTTAAAATGAGGGAGGGGATATTAAAATTTGTCATCTCACTGATGATGATCTCGCCGGTGATTATGATAATCCCTCTTTTTGTTTTCATGTCAAAAGTACAACTTACCAATTCCTATATCGGAATAAACTTAATTTATACGGGTCTCCTGCTGCCGTTTTCCATATATTTATTAACCACTTTTTTCAGGAGCATACCTCAATCGATAATTGAAAGCGCTTATATAGACGGCTGCAGTTCCATAAGGATATTGAGGAATATTCTGGTTCCAATGTCTATGCCGCCAATAATTACTCTTATAGTAATCAATGCGCTTTGGGTCTGGAACGAATTGCTGTTAGCCCTTATATTTCTGCAAAAGGACCAGTTCAAGACTCTAATGACAGGCATTACTGTATTTAAATCAAGATACAATGTAAATATACCGCTTACAATGATGGGGCTGGTCATTGTCACCATTCCAATGGTGGTTATATATTTTTTAGGGCAGAAATATTTTATCAGGGGATTGGTTTCAGGCTCTCTAAAGGAGTAATAACCAGTTGTTTGAATTAAACCATATAAATTTGGAGGTTTGATTTGCGCGATTTTGCAAAGGAAAAAATGACTGCCAGGCAAAGGCTGGAAATCATATTAGAAAACAGGGAGGCAGACAGGGTACCCATCAATGATTTCATCCAGAATTTTGATGTTGTTGAATATTGCACCGGGAAAAAAGTAACTGATAAGAATTATACCGAACTTGTCTGCAGGGTTTTATCTGAAAATGTTGACTGCTGTGAAACTGTGCCTTCTGTCATTAAGGAAGGCGTAAGAAAAGAAAAAGATGGTTTTGTTTATAAGGATGAATGGTGGACCAGCTGGATCCTTGAAAAACCGTTTTCAGATACAAAGGGATTAAAAGAACATATATTAAAAAACATTGAGGATTTGCAGGTTTATGAGCCCGGGGATGAATTTAACTATGCGGGATGGGTAAACCTGTGGGGCAGTGAAACAGGGAAATCCGCAGGTTTTATTCATCCAAAGGAAAGGTTTAAAAGATTGCAGGAGATGCTTGGGGATGTAGTGCTGTTTATTGCACAGAGCCCGGTAGGTTTGGATGTGGCCTATAACAGGGCAGGCTGGGAGCTGTTCTCATATGCTTATATTGAATATCCTGAACTTATGCATCTATGGCTGCAGGCAATCGCAGATTTCGAGGAAAAAAGGATACACGATATTGCAGATTCCAGGCTCTCGCCTCTTGTCCTGTCATATTGTGACATTGCATGGAATAAAGGATTGATTTTTTCCCCGGAATTTTTAAGAAAAGAACTCATACCATTTTTAAAGCAGAATGTCGATGCCTGGCACAGCCATGGCATAAAAGTATTTTATCATTCTGAGGGAGATATAAGGCAGATAATACCTGACCTCATAAGCGCAGGCATAGATGGAATCCACCCTGTTGAGCCAATGGCGGGAATGAGCACTAAAGAAATAAAAGAAAAATATCCGGGGCTCTTAATGATAGGCGGTCTTGATAATTCACAGATGCTAAACAATTGGACAATGGACGAAATAGATAATGCAATAAAAGATGCCATTTCCGGTGGCAAGGAAAATGGAGGTTATATAATAAGTTCCAGTGAGATACACCCGGCATGCGACCCCAAAAGAGTTGTTAAAATGTGGGACAGCGAAATCAGGTATGGATGGTATTGATTGCCCATACTTTGATTCGAATGGGAGATTTAATTGTTGTAGATTTAAAAAACTATTTAATAAATTTTTCAGGAGTGATTAATGGAGATTAAAAAATTAATGCCAAAAGCAGGTCTATTGCTATTTGAAGCCAAATGGTTTTTGGATTTAGGTATTGGAGAAGAAGGGGGTAGCGTCGGTGATCTTGGTTCCCTGTTGCAAAAAGAGATAGGAAAAATCGAAGATTCATTGCAGGGTAAGGTAGACCTGGTAAACCCCGGAATTATTTTTGATATAACATCAGCAAGAAAAGCACTGGACCTGTTCCTGAAAGAAAAAATCGATCTGGTGATAGTATGTTTTTTAACCTGGGCTGAGGACAAGGCATGGATAGAGGTCTTAAAGAATATTGGTGAAATACCTATACTTTACTGGGAGTATATGACAGGGTTTTACACTACCAGGCAGTACAGCCCTCTTGAACTGTATCATAATTGCGGGATTGTCGGCGCCCTCCAGGGTTCGGGAAGCCTGAAGAGATTCAGGAAAAAGTTTAAGCTGGTAATAGGAGAAGCAGGCGACGAAAAAATAGTTTCAGGAATTGCCTCTTTTGCAAGGGCAGCAATGGTAAAAAACAAATTAAAGGAATCCACTATGGGGCTGCTTCCCTTCAGGAACGACCAGATGAAATCCACATGCATGGATGAATACCTGATGTTAAGGAAAACAGGAATGCTTCTCCAGAACTTGACCCTGGCTGAATTAAAAGAAGAAAGCCTTAAATTGGAAGGGGCTCAAGTGAAGGAGTTCATGCAATGGAATATAAATTCATTCAAATTAGACGTCAATATCAAAAAAAGGGATTTTTTACAGGCTTGCCGCGTATCGCTGGCAATGGCTGGCATGTATATGAGGTATGATTTGAACGCCCTTGCCTTAAATGATGTGTGTGACGAACTTCATCATAATGTAGGCCTGAGACCCTGCCTCTATCCTGAGGTCTACAACGATATTGGAGCAATTATTGGATTTGAAGGCGACATTGCCTGTACGCTTGCTATGTATATGATGTATTTATTCACCAGAAAACCGATAGGTTTTACTGAGATACTTAATTTCAATCCGGAAGAGGGTACTATAAATGCCGGACATCCCGGGCCAAATAACCCTCTGATCGCGGAATCTTATAAGGATGTAACCGTAGTTCCCGATGTGGAATATATGGATAGCGATTTTGAATATGCATACTCAGCAACACTGGAGATGATAGGTGCGCCTGGCAGGGTGACAATGGTAAACCTGCTTGATACAGGTGATGATATCCAGATGATTGTAACTGGGGGTTTATCGCTGGGTGGCCATAAAAGACTTACTGCATTTCCTCATTTCTGCATTAAAACAGATGTTCCCGTCATTGAGTTCCTGGAAAAAGTCTTAAAATCTGGGAGCACCCAGCATTTTGCAGTAGTGCATGAGGATATTTTGGAGGAGCTGCTGGATCTGGCCAGCATACTGGACCTGGAAGTAGTACAAATATAAAGACGGAATTATTCCTGGTAATTGAGAATAAACAGGCAACACAGTTTTTATCTTATTAGCTATTATGTGATTAATAAACAATGGAAAATTAATAATTCAAAATATTAGCAGTCAGGAGCAAATATGAAGCTTAATAAAGCAGAGGTATTGTCATCAAAGGAAATAAAGATGATAGATGATTCCAGCAGGGAAGTCTTGAATGAAACCGGCATCCTGGTCCATAGTGAGAGCGTCTTAAAATTTATGGCTGATAAAGGGTTAACAGTCGACCTGGATAGCAAAATAATAAAATTAAGCGATAAGATAATTGATAAGTGCCTTTCTTTGGTTCCAGGCGAAATCAAGTTATATAACAGGGA
>Ga0209254_10003565_pt1 | contig 14178 bp, 13 predicted proteins | sample FrelakmetDIP11DI_FD_187148 | JGI IMG/M metagenome (GOLD analysis project Ga0209254, IMG submission 187148) | Freshwater lake sediment microbial communities from the University of Notre Dame, USA, for methane emissions studies - DIP11 DI (SPAdes)... | ecosystem: Environmental > Aquatic >...
TTCGACCCCGCCGATGACGTGATCCTGCTCACTCCTCAGAAGCGCCGTGGAAATGCTGACAGGGATTCGTTCCCCGTGAAGATTGACGATGTAAATGGACTGGTTTGATACAGGATGGCCCGTGTTCATGGTGTGTTTGAGAGCGCATCGCTTTTCGCAAATGCTGGCTTTGAATACTTCCCAGCAATTGCGACCGATTGCTTCTTCTTTCTTAATCCCCGTAATTTTCTCGGCAGAGCGGTTGAAAGAAGTGACCTTCAAGTTGGAGTCCACTGTAAAAACGCCGTCTGCAATACTGTCCAGTATGATCTTTGTCTGATTTTCAGTTTGTCGACTCATACGCTCCTATCCAGCGTCCTGTTATAGTTAAAAAGAGAGATTTTCCCGAAATTCAAAAAAAGTGAAATCCCTATTGATCTTTTTTTTCACTGTTGCTATCGTGCCAACAATTGAAAAAAACCGGCGCTACAGTTGCAAGATAATCCCCTGTTAATTAAAAGGCATTTCCCCATGCGTGGTGCGGCGAGAGTCGACCATCATTGGCCGCCATTTGCAGGACAGAAGGTTCATGAGTTTCGATTGTGCTAAGTTGCAAAATCCGGGTGAGGGTCTCACGAATCCTGCCGTCATGCCTTGGCGTTACAGACTGCAAAAGCCTTCCCCTTTTGCGAAGGCAATCACACAGCTTCCTACTCAATGCGGTTCTGCAATAAAACCTAATGCATGAATTGCCTATTTGCAATGGTTTTTCTTGTAAAACCCAAAGGCGCCAAAGGCCGGGACAAGAGTAAAGAATAGAGCTGGCAGAGGACATCTAGACCACCATTGCGCATGGCATAGCCTGTGCATTTCTATAATCTTCTCAATTGGGTACCTACTCCGTGTAGGGTTATCTTGTTTTTTGCGACCAGGGAGCTTTCCACTTATGCGGTTCTGAGAGGGAAAGGCGGAAAGGGGACTTATGAGCTTTCAGAAGAGACTGTCGTCAGGTGAATTCGTGATTTTGGCCCAGATGAACACGCCGAAAGGCGTGAATATCTCCGAAGTGGTCAACAATGCTCGTCGCATCAAGGAGCGTGTCCATGGGGTTATCATTCCCGACATGGACAACGGGGTCATGCGAATGAGCGCCCTTGCGGGAGGAGCTCTTATGCGGCAGCAGGGGCTGGAACCCATCATGCATGTTTATGGCCGCGACAAGAACAGGATGGCGCTCCAGGGAGACATCCTTGCAGCCTATGTTCTGGGCATCCAGAACCTTGTGGTCGTGCGGGGCGAAGCCATGTCGGGCGGGGATCATGTCCAGGCCAAGACAGTAGACGATCTGGACGAACTCAGCCTCCTTCAGGCTATCGGGTCCCTAAAGAAAGGCACAGACATGGCAGGGTTTGAACTCGACGGCAACCCCGATTTCACGGTGGGCTGCACCCTGGGGTCTTTTGTGGATGATCAAACGCTGGATCAGGAGATCGAGAAGGCGCAGAAGAAGATTGAAGCCGGAGCGCAATTCATCCTGACCCCCTCTGTGTTTGACATGGATCGGTTTGTCTCTTTCCTGAAAAAGGCGAAGGGGCTGGGAGTGCCGATTATCCCGACCGTGTTCCTGCTGAAGACGGTCGGTATTGCAAGGTACATGGCGACCTATGAGCCTGGAGCGTTCATTCCGGAGCCCCTGATTAAACGCATGCGGCAGTCGAAGAATCGTGAAATGGAAGGATTCGTCATTGCCGGGGAGACCATTAAGCACCTCAAAAGCCTCGTCCAGGGCGTGCAGATTGTCACCCTCGGATGGGAGCACCGTCTGCCGACGATACTGGACTATGCGAATCTATAGCAGCCTGGTGAAAAACGCCCATCTGCGGCGTTACCCTCGTTCCTTCCCGTGTCAAGCACGGGCCAGGCTTGTTGCAGCGCACTGGTATGTACGCCTCACTTCTCGGAACTTCGGGCGCCTTGCATCTGGATGTTTTTGACCAGCCTGCAAAAAGGATGATTCTTAAGAAGCCTCTAAGTGCCCAGTCCGGAAAGAGACCAGGGACGGCGAATGAGCAAGAAAGATATCGGAAAAGACACGGAAGATCATGAGATGATAAAGAGCAACAACAAGGCCCTCGTGATCGGGGGCGGCGTAGGAGGGATCAAGGCCGCGCTGGACCTGGCGGAGGCGGGTCGTGATGTAGTGCTGATTGACAAGGCTCCGGCCATCGGCGGCCTGATGACCCAGCTGGACAGGACGTTTCCCACCAACAACTGCGACCTGTGCACCCTTTCTCCCCACCTGGCAGAAAGCGGCCGACAGCTCCATATCGAACTTCTTCCGCTGACTCAATTGGTCAAGGTGGAAGGGGAAGCCGGAGCGTTCAAAGTCACCTTGAAGACCGGTCCCCGGTTCATTGACCTGTGGAAATGCACGGCCTGCGGAGACTGCTACAAGGAATTCCCAGAGTGTGTCCGCTTCACGCCGGGCCTGGACCACCGGGCGCCCACCTGTATGCGCTATCCCAAAGCCACCCCCTATGCCTATTCCATCGAGATCGAGAAGTGCACCGACCTGGATCGTTTGGTCCGTGTCTGCCGGGAAGGCGCGATCGAACCGAAGGACTCCGAAAAAACCCGGGAGCTTCAAGTGGGCTCGATCGTGCTGGCAGCCGGAGCCGATGTTTTTAATCCCGTGGCGCTCGAGGACTATGGCTACGGCGTCCGTCCCAATGTCCTCACGGGGCTGGAATACGAGCGGGTCCTTTCGGCTTCAGGCCCCACCCTGGGGCAGTTGATCCGGCCCTCAGACGGAAAACAACCCAAAAGGGTCGCCTGGATCCAGTGCGTGGGATCGCGAAGCGTCAAGGAACCCTGCCTTCCCTATTGCTCAAGTGCCTGCTGTATGTATGCCTTGAAGGAAGCGATCGTGACCAAGGAGAGATTCCACGACGATATCGAGACCGTGATCTTCTATATGGACATGCGCACTTCGGGAAAGGACTATGAACTCTATCTGAATCGTGCGAGGGAAGAGTACGGAGTTCGCCTGGAACGAACCCGGCCTCACACGGTAGAGCCTGTCCCCGGATCCGATGACCTGTCCATCATCTATGTTCCTGCCGGCACCGGCCTGCCCAGGAAAGAAGTCTTTGACATGGTGGTCCTTTCCACAGGCTTTGTAATGTCCCCGGACGGGGTGGAACTGGCGCACCGGCTGGGGATCGAGCTCAATGCGCATCACTTCGCGAAAACCGGAAGTTTCAGTCCTGTGGGTACGTCCAGACCGGGCATTTATGTGTGCGGTCTCTCTGAAAGCCCTAAAGATATTCCCGAAACCATGGTCCAGGCCAGTGCAGCCGCGTGTATGGCTTCTCTGTCTCTCAAGAGCTCGGAGGAACCTGCAGAGGAAGAGGGAGACCTGCCGCCCGAGCGGGATGTGAGCCTTGAAGAGCCGAGGATCGGGGTTTTCATCTGTGACTGCGGAACCAATATCGGCGGCCTCATCGATGTGCTCCAGCTGGTGGACTATGCGCGCCGACTGCCTCAGGTGGTTGTCTCTGAGATGACCGGGCATGGGTGTTCACGCGAGTCCCTGGAGGGGATTCAGGGTCTTATTCAGGAAAAGAACCTGAACCGTGTTGTCGTAGGGGGATGCTCCCCGAGGACTCACGAAACCCTTTTCCAGGATACCGTGCGAAAGGCCGGCCTCAACAAGTACCTGGTCGAAATGGCCAACATCCGCGATCAGGACACGTGGGTGCACCTGAATCAGCCCGACGAGGCCCTGAACAAGGGGAAAGATCTGATTCGTATGGCCGTGTCGGCCGTAGCCCTGGCCCACCCCCTCACGGAACACGTGCTCCCCATGAACAAGAACATCCTGGTGGTGGGCGGGGGCGTTGCAGGGATGAACGCGGCTCTTGCTCTGGCGGATCAGGGGTTCAAAGTTTACCTGGCTGAGAAATCCGCAGCCCTAGGAGGCGTAGCGGCCGGCATCCGCAAAACCCTGGAAGGAGAAAATGTTCAGGCCTATTTGACCGCCCTCATCGAGCGAACCATGCACCACGAAAACATCCAGGTCCTAACCCGGTCCGTCATTGTGGATCACACCGGCATGCCCGGACTTTTCAAGACCGGGCTCCAGGTGGGCCCCCAAATGTTCTACCGGCAAATCACCCATGGCGTCACCATTCTGGCGACAGGCGCGGTCCCGAACCGGCCTCAGGAATACCTGCTGGGCGAGCACGACGCCGTGGTGACGCAGCTCGACCTGGACCGGGTCCTAGAAGACGATCCCGAGAAGGTGAAAGCCTGGGAAAAGGTGGCCATGATCCAGTGTGTCGGCTCCCGGTGTCCCGAGAACCCCAACTGCTCGCGCATTTGCTGTCAGTCGGCCGTCAAGAATGCCTTGAGGTTGCTCGATCTGAATCCCCAAATCCAGATCTCTGTCCTCTACAGGGACATGCGAACGTATGGGTTTCAAGAGGATGCCTACCGGAACGCTCGTGAGCGGGGGGTCCTTTTCTTCCGCTATGAAGAGCAGGACAAGCCTCTTGTGGAGGCGGATGGGGGCAGGGTGAGAGTGTCCTTTACGGATCCGGTTCTCGGGAGAAAGATGACTGTGTCCGCGGATTGCCTGGCCCTCAGCACGGGGCTCATTGCAGACGAGGAAGGGACGGAAGATTTGGCCATGGTGTTCCGCCTGGCCCGGACTCCGGACGGTTTTTTCCTCGAGGATCACGTCAAGCTGCGGCCTGTGGACCTGCCTGTTCCCGGCTTTTTTGTGGCCGGCACCGCCCATTCCCCCAAGACCATTCGGGAGAGCATTGCCCAGGCTCAAGCCGCTGCCGGCCGCGCCCAGACGCTCCTGGCGAGAAATGTGATCAATCTGGGAGCCGCGGTCGCAAGGGTAGACGGCAAGAAGTGCGCAGCCTGCCTTATCTGCGTCCGGGCCTGTCCGTTTCATGTTCCGTTTATCAACGCGGACGGCTATTCGGAAATCGATCCGGCCAAGTGCCACGGCTGCGGCGTGTGCGCTGCCGAATGCCCGGCCAAGGCCATCCAACTCATGCAGTATGAAGACGATCATCTGATGGCCAAACTCGACGGCCTGTTGGAAGGGGTGCTTCAGTGAAATCCTTTGAACCCGTCATTGTGGCTTTCTGTTGCCATTACTGCGCTTACACGGCGGCAGACATGGCAGGGAGTATGAGACGTTGCTACCCTTTTAATGTGCACATCCTCAGGGTTCCGTGCTCCGGGAAGGTGGATGCGATCCATATCATGAAGGCTTTTCAAAAGGGTGCGGACGGTGTCTATGTGGCCGGGTGCCTGGAAGGAGACTGCCACTTCAAAGACGGAAACCTCAAGGCAGCCCGTCGGGTGGCGTATGTGAAGAAGCTTCTCGATGAGATCGGCATAGGGGGGGAGCGACTTGAAATGATGACCATGTCTGCGGGCATGGGCGAGCGTTTTGCGGCCACGGCCTCCGAATTCACCGAGAAAATTCGGAGCCTGGGACCCAACCCGGTGAAAGGGGCGGCGCAAGCCAGGCAAAAGGCTGCGGCCGGTTGATCGATGAGGTGAAGGAGAAGAGGAAACAATGATCACTGCAGAGCGAAAACCGATTGAAGAAATCATGGAATCCATCCGGCCTTTCAACCGGATTCTTCTGGTGGGCTGTAACGAGTGCGTGACGGTGTGCGCTGCCGGAGGCCGCAAGGAGGTGGGGCTTTTGTCCTCCGCCCTTCAGATGGCTTGCATGAAGGAAGGCAAAGTCCTGGACGTGAAGGAAATGACCCTGGAGCGGCAGTGCGACCCGGAGTACGTTGAAGAACTTGTGAGCGCCATCAACCAGGCCGATGCGGTTCTCTCCATGGCCTGCGGGTGCGGCGTACAGGAAGTCGCCAGGCGATTCAAGGAAAAACCGGTCTTTCCGGCCGTGAACACGAAATTCATGGGGGCTTCGGAGCGGCAGGGAGTGTGGGCCGAGCGATGCCAGGGCTGTGGGGACTGCGTGCTCGGGCTGACCGGCGGGATCTGCCCCATTGCGCGGTGCTCCAAGAGGCTGCTGAACGGCCCCTGCGGCGGTTCGACCCGCGGGAAATGCGAAATCAATGCCGAGGTGGATTGTGCATGGCAGTTGATCTGGGACCGGTTGAAAGCCCTTGGACTGGAAAAACGGTATGAAGACATCATGCCTGCAAAAGACTGGCGAACCAGCCGGGACGGCGGTCCCAGACGAATCATCAGAGAGGATCTTGCATCATGAAAACGGAAAGCGCACTGGAAAAGATTTTGGCCGCCGGACACCTGGCGGTCACTTCGGAGTGCGGCCCTCCGAGAGGCGCCGTCCCGGAAAAAGTCAGGGAAAAGGCCGAAATGCTCCGGGGCTATGTGGATGCGATCAACGTGACGGACAACCAGACCGCCATGGTCCGCATGTCCAGTTTTGCCGCGTGTGTCATCATCAGACAGATAGGCCTCCATCCCATCCTTCAAATGGTGACAAGGGATCGGAATCGCCTGGCCATGCAAAGCGACATTCTCGGAGCTTACTCGCACGGGATCAACACCATGCTCTGCCTTTCCGGGGATCATCCCTGCTTCGGAGATCACCCCATGGCGGCGAATGTGTATGACCTGGACTCCATCCAGTTTATCCAGATGGTTAGAACCATGCGGGACAAAGGAATATTTCAGGGAGGGGATGAAATTCTCAATCCTCCCAAGATGTTCATCGGTGCGGCCGCCAATCCCTTTGCCGATCCCTTTGAACTGCGGGTGGCCCGATTGGCCAAGAAAGTCAAAGCCGGAGCGGACTTCATCCAGACCCAGTGCATCTACAACCTGGAAAGGTTCGAGAAGTGGATGGAAGGGGTGCGGGACCGGGGTCTCCACGAAAAGGTCAGTATCCTGGCAGGGGTGACTCCCTTCAAGTCGGCAGGAATGGCCAAATACATGAAGAACAAGGTTCCGGGCATGAATGTCCCGGACGAGATGATCAAACGCATGTCCGGAGTTCCCAAGGACAAGCAGGCCGAAGAAGGCCTCAAGATTTGCGTGGAGACCATTCAACGCCTCAAAGAGGTGAAAGGCGTGGCCGGTTTCCACATCATGGCGATTGAATGGGAAGAGAAGGTGCCTGAGATCGTTGAAAGGGCAGGGCTCTATCCAAGGCCCGCTGTAGGAGCGTGACCAAACCTGATTCGCCGAATCTCTCCTCTCCGGTGGGGGAGAGAGGCGAGGTGAGACGCAAACAGAGCAAGAAAACAAGGAGGCAAATCAATGGACGATAAGAAACTCATCCTCGTGGTGGACGACGATCCGGATCTCGTGGAAGCGCTATCCATGAAGCTCGCGAGCGAGAATTACCGGGTGGCCAAAGCCTATGACGGCCTTCAGGCCTGGGACAAGATCAAGCAGGAAAGACCTCACTTGATTATCCTGGATGTGATGATGCCGAACAAAAACGGATACGCCGTCTGCAAGGAACTTAAAAACGATCCTCAGTACAAGAACATCACCGTCGTCCTGCTGACTGCAGTGGGTGAGGCTGTGACCTCCACCAACTATACCCACATGGACGGCAAGACCGCTCTGGCCGATGAGTTTATTCCAAAGCCGATCGATCTGGACAGTCTCATGGAGATCGTGAAAGACTACACCCGTTAAGAGGCCAGGATAAAGCACGCGGACCGTTCCATGATCGAAAACATCCCCGTGGAAGGCATGGCATCGAGTGGCGACCTGGTTCGGGTAAATGCGCTGAAGGTCTGTCTGAGCGCAGAGCTTCTGACCCGTTTTCTTCGGGGATTGGTTGAAAACCGGATTAACATGAATCTTTTCATCGGTGGGGAAGCGGAGGGAGGGATTCAGTTCACCTGTTGCGTGGCTGCTCCGGACGGAGGGCGAGTCAAAGCGATGACGGATTCGATCGCTCATCTCAAGGCATGCGTGGAGTTTTCCGCCCCCGTGGAGCTCCTCTCTGTTTTTCCACACCGGTTCAACTTGAAGGTCTTGGGTCTTGGCTTGATGGCTTTAGGCAGAGCGCAGATCCCGTTGCATGGCTTCTGCTCCTCTTTGTCCGCGCTCACGTTCATCACCGATCACACCGATCTTGATCAGGCTTCTGCCGCACTGGAAGGATGTTTCGGCCTTCCACCGGACCGGTCCCGAACTCACGGCTGAACCACAGAGCCTGTTCTCATTTGGATAAGACTTTGGAGACGAAGGCTGCATATTGGGAACCGCGGGTCAAAACCTATGGTTTCCAGAGGATGACGGGTCTCTCTTTGATTGAGATCACCGTCCGCACGGCAGGGATCGATTCGCTGGGACAGGTTTTTTGCCGTTTGGGAGACGCAGGCGTCGGTTTCCACCTGGTTTTCTCCCGGCCTTCTTCCCAGGGGCTGGAGGTCTGCCTCCTCGTTACGGCCCAGTGGGCCAAGGTCATCGAAGAGCACATGCAGAAACTCGTCGAAGGCGCGGACAAGCTTGTTGGGCGCACCTCGCCGGCGGAAATGGTGTTCTTCCAGGGTCCCCATTTCGGGGACCGCTACGGAATTTTGGATGCGGCGGTAGGAGGATTGGCTGCGAGGGGGATCGGGATGAAAGCCACGGTGTGTTCCGGGTCTTGCATCTACATCGTTCTGCCCGAAGGCCAATCCGAGGAAGCGGTTCTGGCTCTTTCCGAGGTTTTTGAAATTCCCAGAGCTGCCAGTCAAAAACGTTCCACCCCGGCCGGATGAGAACCGATGAACGAAAAAGCGGTTGAAGCGGAAGATTGGCGGTTTAGGGTCTTTGATTCTCTTTCCTTCCCGACCCTTATCCTGAAACCGAACAAGGTCATTGTCACGGCCAATCAGAGGTTTTTCGACAAATCTGGGGTTCGACCGGAGGACATTGTCGGCAAGACCTGTCACGAGATCTTCTACCATTCCAAGGAACCCTGCTCCGCGGAGCTCTGCCCCCTTCCGGGAGTCCTGGCTAACGGCGAAGGACATTCCATACTCCGACAGGTTACCGGCAGCACCGGCGAAAAGACATGGGAGGACAGAGTCTTCTCCCCCATCCAGGACGATGCCGGCAACATCATCTACATCATGGAAAGCCTCCGGGATGTGACCAGGGTCAAGACCCTTGAGAGGACGCTCGAAGAGACCAGGGAATTCCTGGAAAAGGTCATCCAGAGCTCGGCCAGCGCCATCGTCGCCTCAGATCTGAACGGAATCATCCTGCTCATGAACAAGGTCGCCGAAGATCTCTTCGGATTTTCCCTCAACCAAATGAAAGGGAAGAAAAGCGTGATCGATCTGTACCCTCCCGGCAAGGCCAAAGAGCTTATGCGGGAGATGCGAGACGAAAGGAGGGGTGGAAAAGGCAAACTCCCCCCAACTAAGGTCGGCATTCTGAATGTCAAAGGGGAAGAGATCCCTGTGGAGGTTACTGCATCCATCATTTACGAACAAGGGAAGGAAGTGGCCACCATGGGGATTTACAATGACCTCAGGGAGAGGCTGGCAGTGGAAAAAACCCTGAAGGAAACCCAGGCCCAGCTCGCCCAGTCGGAGAAAATGGCTTCCCTCGGCCAGCTGGCAGCAGGGGTGGCGCACGAAGTCAACAACCCCCTCACGGGAATTCTTCTTTATGCAGCCATGGCTCTGGAGCAGATCGGCAAAGACGATCCTCTTCGGGAACACCTGGCCTACATTGTGGAAGACGTGAATCGATGCAAAGGCATCGTGAAAAATCTCCTCGCCTACAGCCGGAGATCGACAACGACCAAAGAAATCATTTCCCTCAATGATCTTGTTCATCAGAGCCTGAACTTGATACGTGACCAGAAGCTTTTTGGAAACATCGTGGTCCTCAAGGAGCTGTCAGAAGAGATGATGATGGTTCACGCGGACAAAAACCAGCTTGCCCAGGTGCTCATCAATTTGATCATGAATGCCTGTGGGGCGATGAATGGAGAGGGCGTGCTGACCTTCCGCACCTATCGGGACAAGCCGAACAAGAGGGCCTACCTGGAGGTTTCCGACAATGGCTGTGGGATCGCCGAAGAGAACTTGCCGAAAATATTTGACCCGTTTTTCACCACAAAAGAGCCAGGGAAGGGCACAGGGCTCGGGTTGAGCACTTCACTGGGCATCATCCAGGAAATCGGAGGCCGCATTTCCGTCAAGGAAACGAGTCCCCAAGGGACCACGTTCCTTGTCGAGCTTCCCCTCTTTGTTCCTGAGGAAGGTCCTGAAGAGTCCGCGACAAAAGATGTTCTGGACCATGAGAGGAATATCAACGCATGAAAGACAATGCAAAATCCCAAACGGCTTATCGCACCCGGATTCTGGTTGTGGATGACGAAAAGCGAATCCGGGACGGCTGTAACAGCATCCTCACCGGAGGGGGGTTCGAGGTAGGGCTCGCAGAGAACGGCTACGCCGGGCTGAAAAAAATTGAGGAAGAGCACTTTGACATCATCCTCCTCGATTTGATGATGCCGGGTTTGCGGGGGATTGATTTGCTGGAGCATGTGAAGGCCCGGCATCCGGATACGCTCGTCATCGTGATCACCGGCTACGCCACGCTGGAGCATGCGGTGGAGGCCATGAAAAAGGGCGCCTTTGACTTTATTTCAAAGCCCTTTTCCCCTGAGGATTTGCGGACCGTGACCGGACGGGCCATTGAGTACATCCGAAGCCTTGAGGATATCGCCCACGAAAAGTCCCGCATGGGCACGCTGGTCAGCCACCTCTCAGACGGGGTCATGGCCACGGACGGCGAGAAACAAGTGGCCCTTGCAAACCCGGCGTTTCTGAAACTAACGGGTTATCGTGGGGAGAGCCCGATCGGGTTGCCTGTAAAGGATCTGATCCAAAACGAAAGACTGCTCCAGTTGGTTGATGAAGCGCTCTCTATGCCCGCAGAGCAGTTTGCCGAACTAACGGAAGAATTCGATCAGGGGGCCCTTGCCGACAACAAGGAGACTGTTCTGGCGGTGCGGTGTGTGCCTTTCAGGGATAGGCTCCACCGGAACCTGGGGACCGTGACGGTCCTCCATGACATCACCGCTTTGAAAAAGATGGACAAGATCAAATCGGACTTCGTTTCCATGGTGGCACACGAGATTAAAAGCCCCATGAATTCGGTCCTGGCTCTGGTCAAAGTCATTCACGACGGGCTGGCGGGAAGCGTCACAGAAAAGCAGCAGGAGATCCTGGGCAGGGTGTCAGAAAAGATCAAAGGCCTTTCAGATCTTGCAGCCGACCTTCTGGATCTTTCCAGGATCGAATCCGGATTGATCACGCTGGAAAAAGAAAAACTCCAGACACCCTCTTTGCTCAGCGAGCAGGTGGCTTTTCATCAGACCCGGGCACAGAGCAAGAACATTCAACTGAGCTTGGAGTCTGTTCCGGAACTTCCTCCCATCCTAGCCAACAAAAGGGCCATCGAGGAGGTCATCGCCAACCTGCTCACCAATGCCATCAAGTATACGCCGGAGGGCGGGAAGGTGACCGTATCCGCGGAGGCAGAAAAGGGCTACGTTCATATCCGCGTGAAGGACACGGGGTTCGGCATTTCCCGGGACGACCTGGAGAGGATTTTTGAGCGCTTCTACCGGGTAAAGGACGACAAAACAAGAATGATCTCAGGCACGGGTCTTGGTCTGGCCATCGTGAAAAGCATTGTGGAGGCCCACAACGGGAGGATCGAGGCGGAAAGTGAAGTGGACTGCGGTTCCACCTTTCATGTCTTTCTTCCGATCATGCCGGGTTAGTTCTCACCTAGCCCTCCGCCCCTGGTTTGGGCCTGGCGTGCACTTGACGCTGTGGCACTATTTCTCTTTCCACTGAGGCTTTCGTTTGTTCAGAAAGGCCTCCACCCCTTCCTTGGCATCCTCCGTCACGCACAAAGCGGCAAAGAGTTCATTGGTGTAGGAGAGGGCTTTGCCGTATTCCAGGTCGGACATGCCGTAGAAAGCCTCCTTGCCCATTTGGAGCGCAAGAGGACTTTTGTCCGCGAGCTTCTTTGCAAGAGCCATGGTCTCCTCTTCAAGCTTCTCAGGGGGCACCACCTTGTTCACCATGCCCCATCGCTCCGCCTCTCTTGCGTCGATCATGTCTCCGGTCATGACCATCTCCAGGCATCGCTTTCTGCTGAGAGACCGGGACATGGGAACAGCCGGACCCATGCAGAAGAGCCCCACATTGATGGCGGTCGCCCCGATCTTAGTCCCTTCTGCAACAATGGCGAGATCGCACGCCGCAATGAGCCCTGCTCCGTTCGCCACCGCATAGCCGTGAGCTGAAGCGATGACCGGTTTTTTCATGGAGGCGATGACGTGAAGCGCTTGCTCCATACGGCCGATCCATTCCCGGTATCCCTGAAGGGACTTGCCGTGAAACTCGGAGATGTCAATGCCTGTGCAGAAGGCCTTGCCTGCACCCCTGATGATGATGACAAGGACCGCTTTGTCCATCTCCAGTTCCAGAAGCGCCTTGCACAGTTCATCCGCAAGAGCGGTGTTAAAGGTGTTGAACTGTTGAGGGCGATTAAGGGTGATAATCCCCACACGTTCTCTCCGTTCTACGATGATGCTCTCATGCGGCATGGTTGACCTCCTCAACAAAAGCGTTCGGGATAGAAGCAACTGGCTTCTTTGTTTTTCTGTTTTGACAGAGACCTGTACGACCTCAGCCATCAACATTCAATTTCAAAAAGCTAAAATGTTACGCTTTTTTAATTGATGGTCTCGTAAGAAGTCGAAAAAGCCTCTTTCCCGTCATTCCGGCGAAAGCCGGAATCCAGGAAAAACAAGCAGTACTGGACCCCGGCTTCCGCCGGGGTGACGGCTTTGATGGTTTTTTAAAAGGCCATCTTAATTGGCTGTAATCACGAATTCAGGCGGATGGATGATGTGCTTCTTGACAGTGCACAGGTCCATGGCCCGAACGACCGCTTTCTTGTATTGATCCGGAAAGCCAGGAGGCAACTTCAGCTCGATGTGCATTCTTTCTATGGCATGTTTCTTCTCATCCCATTCATAACTCATAGTCAATGCCATACCTTCGCTGGACAGCTCGCGGGCCCGGCAGAATTCCAGGGCATAAATGCCTGCGCAGGTTGCGATCGAGGCCAGGAAGAGTTGGAAAGGCTCAGGAGCGGTCTCTTCCCCCCCATTTTCTGACGATTGATCAGTATGAACGATGAAATCTCCGATTCTAGCGTCTATCCTTTTCCCTACGGAGAAAGAAACCTCGATTTCCTTTAACATAGGCCTCCTTTCAAACTCTTTTCTTAGGCGCTGACCAGGCCCACGCGCCGGAAGTTCAGCCCTAAGAATTTTGTGGTTATCGGGCATGCAAGAGTTGCTACGCCCACCTATCCCGTGAAGGGTTATACGAAAGGTCGTTCTATCTGTAAATAGGGAATCGACAAAGCGGAGAAATCATCGAGCACCTGAGGCTGCGCCCCTGTGGCTCATTCGTAGGGGGGCAGGGAGGTGGCGGTTCGATCAGGCTGAATGGCATGGTGGATTTCTTCCTTTAGAAAAACCGGAGCCCGCCATAGACGTTTTTCTCTCAAGTTGGTATAAGACGACAAGGGCCAACCCATAAGGAGGTAGACCATGGTGTGCAATAGCTGCCATGCGAACATCGAACCGGGAGACGAAAAACAGCATCTCGGCCAGACGCTTTGCGAGGACTGTTACATGGATGTTTTGTCTCCTACGAGAACGTGCGATCCCTGGGCGATCCACAGCGCTAAGTCCTTTGAAAAGAACGCGGAGAGCGCTCCGATACTGATACCGATCCAGTCCGAGATCCTTACGATTTTGAAAGAGACGGGTGGCATCGAACCGCAAGCTCTCCTGAAGGAGCTGGGAGGCAAGGTGACGCAAAAAGAGCTGGAGCGGGAGTTCGCAGCCCTTCGGCACATGGAAAAGGCCAGGGGAGAAAAGCGGGGCGACCGGGTCGTCTGGCGTTTGTGGTAGGATGCCGGTGACGATCACAAAACAAAGACGCAACACAAACAGATCGAATGGAGGTTCACCCCGCGCGATGCAGAAGCTTGAAAAGCTCATTGAGCGCATTATAGGGCGTGTCAACATCAACCTGAGAGGCCAGGAATTCGACGCGGGCCCTTTCTTGAAACCCTGCGTGCCGCTGCGCAAGCTGTCCGAGTTTTACGCATTTT
>Ga0209254_10003566_pt1 | contig 14173 bp, 17 predicted proteins | sample FrelakmetDIP11DI_FD_187148 | JGI IMG/M metagenome (GOLD analysis project Ga0209254, IMG submission 187148) | Freshwater lake sediment microbial communities from the University of Notre Dame, USA, for methane emissions studies - DIP11 DI (SPAdes)... | ecosystem: Environmental > Aquatic >...
GCCAGGAAGTTCAGCTACGACGCCACTGAGCAGTACCAGCTGAGCGCACACGACAATCCATACCTGGGTTCGGTGTTCGGGCTGCGGGACATTCTGCGCAACAGCAGTGGGGAGGAGATCCGCAAGGACAACGCTGTCATCTGCAGCACCGTCCGCATGGGCTACGGCCACTACCGGATCAGCATGGCTGGAGTCTCATGCGCAAAGGCGATGGGGTTCCAGCCCTACTGGTTGGATCTCCTGGCGATCCCTGGTATCACAACCGATGTCATCAACCGCTGCAACAAGAACTACAGCTTCTTCTCCCGCCTTTCCCAGCAGAGTCCGTGGTTCAACAAGTACGTATGGGAAGCGGTCACGACAGGAGAACCACCATCGAGGATCATCGCCGCCCTGCTCAACCGACACATCGTCGGTTGGCCATGGCGCTACCTGAAGACCAATGTCAAAGACTACAAGATGAGCGAGCTGTTCCGCGGTCTCTTTCAGGCACTCCCCGCCGATGTGCCCATGCTGACCTCGCATATGTGGGTTTGCATGGGGGCGATTGCCGGCGGGATGACCAATGTCGTCGACATGATGTTTGACAACTGGCCCATGGCCTTCCAACTGACCGAGGGTGCCAAGCACGGCGTGCAATCGCCATCCGGGTACTATGGCTTTCGCACCATGCGAGGCTTCGACGAGAGGAACAGGGCTCTCAATCCCGTTCCTGCCGACGCACTGTACTTCACCGGCCACCATGTTGACCATGAGTTGGTGGAGAACACTGAAATCGACTGCGAGGCCCGCATGCGGCGGATGAAGTCGGGAGAGCCCCGCAGGTTTCTCCTGACCATGGGGGGCGCGGGCGCCCAGCGCGAGCTCTTTGGGGCGATCATCGAGCACTGTATCCCACTGATCCAGGAAGATCGGCTCGCGCTCTTTGTCAACCTCGGAGACCACAAGTCCAACTGGGATTGGTTGATGGCCAAGCTGGCTGAGCACAAAGAGATGATCCAGCCCCATCTCACCTGGGAGGACACCGCATCCTTTGCCGATTCCATCAGGTCCGGGCCGACGAGCGGACTGCATGTCTTCCTGCATGACAACACTTTCCACGCCGTGTACGCCACCAACTACCTGATGCGAGTCGTGGATGTGATGATCACCAAACCCAGCGAACTTGCCTTCTATCCCGTCCCCAAGATCTTCAACGCGCGCGTCGGCGGACATGAGATGTGGGGAGCCGTTCGCGCCGCCGAGCTCGGCGATGGCACCGTGGAGGCCCGCTCAATTCCGCAGACTCTGCAGGCCATTGAACTGCTCAGCCAAGAAGATGACCTGTTGACTCTCTTCTGCAACAGCATCATCAGGAACAAGCACATCGGGATCTATGACGGGGCGTACAAGTGCGTGGCGCTGGCAACCGGGAGGAAGTTCGAGCGGCGAACCCTTGGCTCGTCCGTTTCGCGAAGCTGATGGTCCCGTGCGTCGCACCTTGCGGGATCACAACCGGCAACTGCGCAGCCCGGGTCCATCGGGTCGACTCTGAAGCCCCCGGTGCTGGATGGGTTGCGCTGCCCCCCAAGCAGAGGGCGCCAAGCAAGACACGCGCTCTTCCCGCCCGGCGATGCCACACGACGTGGTGATCCCGGGCTCCACCGCAACGCAAAGGCAGGTCAACGCCGGACAGTCGTCCCCAAGCGAAGCTCAGGCGTGCAGCCTCTGGATGCTGTCACAGACTGCGCGGCCTGGCTTCGGCAGGCAGATGACAAGACATGGCACAAGCCAAGATCGCATTCATCGGCGCGGGTAGCACCGTCTTCGCCAAGCAACTAATGGGCGACATCCTGAGCTTCGATGAGCTGAAGGAAGTCAGCTTTTCGCTGTTCGATCTCGACCCCGATCGCTTGGCCACCTCCGCCATGGTCGCCCGCAAGCTGTCCGATGCGGCTGGGGCACATGCCAAGATCGAGACGCCGGCCGATCGGCGTGCGGCTGACCGGCCGCGGCGTGCGCAATTACTCCTTGCTGGGCGGGACGTCGAAGCTGTGGGTGGCCACTGTCCAGCCGGGCTACGACGAGCGTCGCATCCCCGGCCGTCCCGGCCGCGTGCAGGATCGGCAGGGCGGCGACGTCTGCCGACGCACATGGGAGGCGGCGCTGGCAAGCGAGCCCGATTGGATCTTCGTCACCTCCTGGAACGAGTGGTGGGAGCACACCCACATCGAGCCCAGCCAGGCATTCGGTGACTTGTACCTCGATCTGACCCGCGAGTTCGCCGATCGCTGGTCGCCATAGCTTGGCCCCGCCTCGGCCATCCGCCTGCGCCCGCAGGCGCACGGCCTCGGCAGGAATGGCGGTCGACTCACACCTCCGCGCCGGGCAGGGAGCGAACCTGGCTGGGAGCGAACCACCTTGCTGACCTAAGCCAACGCGGAGCGGGGTAGAGCCTCAGCCGCCCGCGCCAGGCGTCAGGCGACGATCGACCTTCCTCCGGTCACCCGAGCCCGGTGCTGTCTGGCCACTTCATGCAGCAGCGCACGCGATCCGCTCCCCGACGGGAAACCCATCGGGGGCAGCGACGCTCACTTGCCACCTCCCCCGTCCGCACAGCTGCAAGCCAGCGCGCCGGAGTCCCTGTTTCAGCACCGCCGCGCTCCAGGATCCAGATGTATGTCAGAATATGACATCAATCACGGCTATCGATGGAGGTGCGATGACCTCAGCCGCCACTCGCCTGCACACGCTGATCCAGCTTCTGCAACGTCGGCCCGGGCAGCAGGCGGCCGAGTTGGCCGATGCCCTGGGCGTCTCGGTCCGCACGCTGCACCGTTACGAGGCGGCGCTGGAGGAGATGGGCATCCCGAACTACGCCGAGCGCGGACCGGCCGGCGGCTTCTTCCGCATGGCGAAGCAACGAGAATGAATCACGCCACCCTTACGATTGTCGCCACGATCTTGGTCATGCTCGCATCTCCCGGTCTCGAGCACGGGATCTTTGAGATGCTGCAAGGCAATGCTCCCGCCGAAGGGTTGAATAACCAGGCCATCGGCCAAGCCCAGCGGATGTGGAACCACGGCAGCGAAGAGGCTCTAAGCCTGCTGCCGGCCGATCTCTCGACCGGCATTGCCGCAGTCACCCTGAGCCTGGCGCTAATGGTCTGGTTGCTGGGCTTGTACCGGGTCACTTTCGTCCCCGGTTCTTGCTACGAGTTCGAGTATCACGAACAAGGAGCCACCGATGGACGAGCCCTTTGAGATCATCACCGTGGACGCCGACAACGTAGATCGGCACGGTTTCTTCTGCTACATGAGCAAGCGCAAGGCGCCGGGCTATGCCCAGAAGTGCGTGTGGCTGGCGGCGCGCTTTGCCGAGGGGCTGGAATTGCACATGGTTCACGAGACCGGCGGGCGCACCGTGGGCTTCATCGAGTACACCCCCGGCGAGTTTGCCTGGCGGGCGGTTCACGCACCGGGCTACCTGGTCATTCACTGTCTGTGGGTGGTAGGTAGAGGCAAAGGGAAGGGTCATGGATCGCGGCTGCTTCAGATTTGTCTGGACGACGCACGCGCCCAAGGCAAACACGGTGTGGTGATGGTCGCCAGCGACGGCGTCTGGCTAGCCAAGAAGGACATCTTTCTGAAGCACGGCTTCGAGGATGTCGCCCAGGCTCCGCCCTCATTCCGGCTACTGGCCTATCGTTTCCACAACAACGCCCCACTCCCAACCTTTCCAACCGACTGGGAAGGTCGCCAGGCGCGCTTCGGCGCGGGGCTGACGGTGCTACGCACGCCGCAATGCCCCTACATCGAAGATGCAACGAACACTGCCCTGGAATTCGCAGCAGCGAAAGGCATTCCTTCGCAGGTGGTGACTTTCCAGTCAGCGCAGGAGCTACAGGAAAACTCCCCCAGTCCCTACGGCGTCTTCGGCACCGTGTTGGACGGCCAGCTCCTCGCCTATCACTACCTCCAGCGCAAGGACTTCCACAAGCTTGTCGCGTGATGTGTGTGACACGCGAACTCAAGCGCAGCTAGCAACCCAAGGAGAGGACGATGGCAGACTCAGTCTTGATTGCATATGCGACACGATCGGGTTCCACGCAGGAGGTCGCCGAAAGGATCGCGGCGATGTTGCGGGAGAGCGGCTTGACGGTAGACGTGCAGCCGGTCAAACAAGTGCAGACGCTGGACGACTACCGGGCGGTGGTGGTTGGATCGCCGCTGTATATGTCCGCTTGGCTCAAGGAAGCACGCAACTTCCTGTCACGGCATCGTGGGACACTGACAACGATGCCGGTGGCCGTTTTCGCCCTCGGCCCGACCGAGGACAAGCAGAAAGACTGGGCGGAAACGCGGGAGCAATTCGACAAGGTGCTGTCCCAATTCCCCTGGCTGACGCCGGTGGCGGCCGAGCTGTTCGGCGGCAGATTCGACCCGGCTAGGCTGACCTTTCCCTATAACCTGATTCCGGCGCTCAAGCGAATGCCGGTGAACGACATTCGCGATTGGGACGCCATCGGCGCGTGGGCCAACGGCCTGACCGACAAACTGGGTTGAGCAATGCTGGCGCGCATTTCAACCACGTTCGATTGTACGGCTGAACAGCTTTGGGACGCCATCAGCCGCCCGGAGTCGCTGCGCTTTGTGGCCGCGCCGCTCCTGCGTTTCGAGCCGGTGGTGGCAGGCGATCTCGACGGCGAGTGGGTCGTGGGCAAGACCTACCCGTTGCGGCTGTGCCTGTTCGGCTTCTTCCCGGCTGGAGAACACCGCATCACGCTTGCCAGCATAGACCGAGAAGCGAACCTTATCGAGAGCAAGGAAAGCGGCGCGCTCTCGCCGGTCTGGAACCATACGATTCGGTTTCACCCGCTGGAAGAAGGCAAACTGCACTACACCGACGAAATCGAAATCCAGGCTGGGCTGTTGACTGGGGTCGTCTGGGCGTTTGCTCACCTGTTCTATCGTCACCGCCAGCAGCGCTGGAAAGTGCTCTTGCGTCGGCAAGCGGAGCATGAGACATGAAAAGGACTTCGAAAGATGAACGGGTTGCCCTCTCCATCCTGTCTGTTCTGGCAATGATCCTGCTCCTCGCCGCCTCTTTGACGGCTATCGTGCTGGACGACGGCGGCGCTCCCTACCCGTTTACCACTTTACGCGGCGAACAGGTCGAAATCTATGGCGGCGCCGGGCCTTATCAATTCGACAACACCTACAAAGCCATCACCTTTCGCAGTTTCACTTGGGCCAACCTTGGGGTTGTTCTTCCCTTGTTCATCATCGGATTATGGCTGTATCGCCGAGGGAAATTCCGCGGGAAGTTGTTGCTTGCGGCGCTCTTTGCCTATCTGGCTTACATATACCTGATTGGTGCGATGGGTAATGCCTTCAATGCCCTGTTCCTGGTTTGGACAGCGCTCTTCTCGATTGGGGGGATCGGTTTGCGCATGGCCCTGACGCAGATCGATCTTGCCGCTTTGCCGGCGAAACTGGCGGGCAACTTCCCCCGGAAACCTGTGGCGGTTTATGTGCTGGCGGTGGGCTTGATACTTCTGGCGCAGTACGTGGCCGAAGTGATTGCGGCATACACGAACGGCAACCCGCCGGCCTCTCTGGATCATTACACCACGCTCGAACTAGCGTCATTGGAGCTGGGCATCATCGTTCCGCTGCACATCATCGGCGGGCTGGCCTTGTGGAGACGCCAAACCTGGGGCTACCTGGCGGCCACAGTGCTGGCCTTTGTGGCGCTTATGGTCTTTGTCTCCCTGAGCATTTCTTTGTTGCTGTTCTACCTATCGTATGGGCGCGGCGGCCTGCTGGATATGGCAATCACGCTCGGCATCGCCCTTGTAGCGGCCGGTTTCTCGTTCGTGATATTCGCTCGAGTGAAAGACTAGGAATCATCAAGGAAGGTTGCCTGCCTGCCAGACCTCTGCTGCTGTCAGCGGTTCGACCATTCCTTCGGCCCGGCCCACCTGGCCCAGCCAGCGCAGCGGCAAGGACAACGGCCAGAGGAACCCAGCCATCCTGAGCACCTGCTCGGCCACAAGGAGGGTGTCCGGCACGCCAGCGTCTGACTCGAAGCCAACCTGCGGCAACCGGGAGGCGAAGACAGCGTTCAAGGCCAAGACAGGCAGCAGCAGCCAGAAACAGCTGCGGAGTCGCAGCCTGGGCACCGGATGGCTCCAACTTAGAGCAGGCTTCCCAACGCCAGCAGGCAGGCGGCCACGGCCATCACCAACGGGCACAGGCGGATCGGCAGGATGGTGCTGCGGCGGCCGACAATGAAGGTCCACGCGCCCATCAGGACGCAGAAGCCAATGATCGCCCACACGACGATGCGGCCGACCGGATCGCCAGCTCCTCCAACCGAGGTGACCAATGCCGCCAGCACGCCGACGAACGCCAACGCCAGCCCTTCGGCCACCCACTCCATGGTGATGTTGATCCGGTTGTCGTCGGACAGCGGGCCAAAGCCGGCCACCACGTTGCGGGTGGGGATGATGTGCGCCACTCCCCAGATGAACAGGACGGCGGCGCCGAGATAGAGCAGGATCGTGTCAGGCAAAGCTTCCTCCCTGGGAGTTACCCAGACGGCTCAGGCAGACCGGCGCAGATAATCGCGCACGGGCGAGAGCACCGTCAGCAGCAGGATCGCCAGCCCAAGGCCGAACTAGAACGGCTGCAGCCAGGCGCCCAGGCCTACCATCAGTACCTGGGCAGTGATCCAGATCATCAGCGCCAGGCCAAGGGCCGCCGAGGCGCTCCACGTCCAGTGTTGGCCCCTGACTGGATTGAGCCGCCGCGCCCAGCCCCAATCGGGCAGGGCGAGCAGGCACGCCAGCACCAAGAACGCGCCCAGCCCCAGCACGATGCACAGGACCAGGCCGGGGAAGAGGTAGTCCGTGAAAGGCGAGTCCTCCAGCCAGCTCAGCAGCATCTGCATCCGGCTGCCGCTCGGGTCAAGGGCCAGCAGCATGCCGCTGGGGGTGGCCGAGATGCCCTGGAACAGCAATAGGAGCATCAGCACCCAGAGCGCCAGGGGACGTTTGGGTTGCTCCGTGTTCGTTTGGCGTCTCCCTGCCATCATGGTTGCTCTTGACCTTCGTCTTCACTCAGCTTGTTCAGGCGCAGCAGCAGGTCAGCCAGCGCCTCTGCGACCTCCACCAGCCGGGCGGGATCAATGATCTCCGGGGTGTCGCGCGGGGTGTGCGTGATCCCGCCCATCAGCTCGGCCAGCGCCTCGGACGTCAACGCCAGCGCGGGGATCTGGTTGATCAGATACAGGCCGTGATCTCCCTGGTACCACGGCTCGCCCTCCACCAGGCCTTGGCGAGGCGCAACGACCTGGTGCACGGCGCGCGCAATCTCAGCGGGACAATCGTACATCGAGTAGGCGACCCGGCCATTGCGATACCCCACATCATCTATGTTGATTCCGAGCAGGATGTCGCTGAACCGGCCCGCATTGTGCGCCAGCCACTGCTTCTCGCCCGGACTCGAGAAGTAGTCCTCGCCGTTCATGGCCACCAGCTCGATACCTAATCCACCCGTGTAGCCCGCCAACAACTCGGCCAGCAGGAGCAGCACGATCGTCCCGCTGGCGTTGTCCGATGCGCCCGGCGAGCCTATCCGGGCATCGATGTGGGCGAACACCACGACCCGCTTGGCCCATCGGCCGACCTTGGTGGCGATCACGTTGCAGCCTGTCGCCGGGATGCGCCTGGCTCGGCTCTCCATCCGGACTTCCCTGCCGGGATGCCCGGCCAGCCGCGCACCTTCCTCGTCCGTCATGTAGACCGAGGGGATGTCGAAGTCGCCGTCCTCGATGAGCGGGAAGGGGTAGACCCCACTCCCGACCATCTCCGGGTCGCGTGCAGTGGCTGCGATGAGCGCCAACGGCCGCCTGGCCTCCAGCAGCGCGATGATGCGCTTGTGCTCGTCGGGGTTGTAGAACGGGAAATTCTTGGGCATCAGTTGCCCGGCCGTCAACTCACCCTGCAGGAGCAGGATCCTGTCGCCGACTTCCGCCGATTCAAGCGCCTCCAGCGTGGAAACGATGGCGAGCGGCGCCTGGACCCGACAGCCGAGGGAGTACGGGCTGATCAGCGCCTCGAACGGCTTGTCAGCGACGCTGAGGGTAACCCCCTCGCCGATCCAGTCTATGCAGTCGAAAGCCGGCGTGGCGATCTCGAAACCAAACGAGCTAGCGATACTGGCAAAGAAATCCGTCGCCAGCCGGTTACCTGCGCTGCCGACGCGCCGGCTATCGATGTCCCGGCATAGCCGTTGCAGGTACACACTTGCCTTCTCTGCTAACGTTGGGGATGCCATCTCACGTCTTCTCCTGCGCTGCGCGCCACCTGTGCACCTCCATCTCGAGGGTCGTTGGCTGGTAGCTGAAGGCGTCGGTCAGCAGACGATGGGCTTGCGGCGCCTCGGCAGCGATCTCAGCCGGGAAGCGGTTGAGCAATTGGATGAAGCCGAGCATCTGATTGACGTACAGCAGCCGGTTGCTCAGATGGGCAAGCGGACGGGTGATCCACCAGGCAAGGGTCGGCAGCGCCAGCGGGATCGGCCGGAACCGGATCGGCCGGCCGAGCACTGCGGCGATGCGCAGCGCGGCTTCGGGGAAGGACAGCGCCTGTGGGCCGACCAGGCGGAACCGCTGGCTGCCCAAGTCGCACCGCAGCGCGGCCTGGGCGGCGATCTCCCCCACATCCACGGCCGAGACGGTCGGCAGCGCCGGCGGCCCGCCTCCTGGCACCATCATCCTGTCGCCGCGGATCATGGCGAAGAAGACCTGCATCGAGGGCGCGCAACCCAACACCGTCCAGTTGAGATCGGACGCGGCCAGCGCCTGCTCGACGTGGAGCTTGGCCCGGCCGCTGGCCAGATCGAGACCGGCAAGCATCTCTCGCCTGACCTCGTAGACCGAGAGAAAGACCACGCGATTGACCGCCAGCTCCTTCGCCTCGGCCAGCAGCGCCAGGACCGCCTCCTCCTCGATCGCTTTGGTCAGGCGGATCAGAGCTGGCGCCATCGCGGAGACAGCGATAACGAGCGCCTCCACCCCTTGCAGAGCTGTCCGTCGAGCGCTCTCGGCCGTGATGTCGCCCGCGACGATTTCGGCCGCCTCTCCCAGGAGCGATCGGGCGGAGGCGGCGTTGCGGCTCAGCACCCGCACCGCTGCGCCCCGCTGCGCCAGACTGCGGACGATGTGCTGCCCGTAGTGACCGGTGCCGCCCAGGACGAGTACACGGATAGGGCGGTCTTCTTCGGCCTTGGTCGAAGACGACTTCGGTCCTTCCATGGTGGATGTCACCTGCTGGAAGGCCACGGGGCTTGCAAGCGGCCCCACCATCCGGTCACTCCCATGTCGCAGAATCCGGCCATCAATGCGAGGTCACAGATTTGCAGGCCAGGATGGCCATCCCAAGCGCACAAAGGTGCGGGCGAGCAGGATCGACCAGATCACCCCACCCAGGGTGGCCAGCAGCGAGAGGGGGATGCCGATTAGCGGAATGAAGATGCCCATCCCGCCAATCACACTGGCGAATCCGATGTAGGCGGTGATTGGGCTGAAGATGCGGCTCCGCAACATCAGCCATGAGAAGATCAGCGTGGAGACGCCGCCGAGGACGGTGTACACCATCCAGGCGGTTCCATTGAACAGCGCGTGCAATGCCTCGCCGGCCGCCAGATAGTGATTCCTGGCCGCCTCGCTTGTCGCCCTGGCGTAGCTTTCGCTCAGCAGGACAAGCTCAGCAAGGGGCCGTGCGGGGATCAAAGCCACAATCGAGATCAGCCCCAGGACCAAGGCAATCAAGGCGAGAGACTCATTGACCCGTTTGAGCGCGACATACAGAGCCAGCAAGGGTAACGAACTCATCAGTACAATCACGGGCATGGGGAGATCGAGCGACATCAGCCCACCCAGCCGGTCGGCTTGCAGGGCGGCGAAGATGTCCGCCGTGGAGGCGCTTCCAGGTTTGAAGGGCCAGATGAAGAAAGCCGCAATGGCGAAGAGGATAGCAACGGCGATCAGGATGCTGGCAACGCCGCCGATGCGGTAGAGGTCCTTCCAGCGCGGATCGGCGATTTCGGCGTCAGTGATCCGACTGGATCTCGGCTCAGGCATGTTGATCCTCATAGCGCCCTATACGCACGGCCGGCGCATAGTATCCCTCGTTTCCCGGGGCCGTCTCCGACACGACGCTGATCGCATCGTCGGGCTCGTCGTGTTTCTGAGCCCTGATCTCTCGCGTACGATCGCCTTCAGGGTCTTCCGCCCGCAGCCAGTGCTTCGATGATTTTCGCGCACCCCCCGTCTCGGAGATAGCCGGCATGGTCGGCGACGTCCGCGAACTTCCGTCCCACGATCTTCTCGCACTCGAATTCACACTCCGTGCTCTGCACGAATCGATCGATTGCCTCGGTGGCTTCCGGGCTGTTGAACTCGACTCTTCTGCCTCCTTCCGTCACGCGAGCCATTTCGATCAGCCAGATCGCGGCGCCCAGCGCGCCGCACGCGCCGCCGCTCAATCCAATGCCGCCCGCGAGCCCGGCCGCCATGACCGCGTGCATGTCGTCCCCGCCCATCTTCCGCGCCAGCAGAGCAGCACAACTGACCGGTGGCTCCGGCGCTTCAAGCTCATCGTCCGAGAAGCTTGCGGCGATCTCACGGCGTGTCGCTCTCGCATAGCCGGCAGTCATGGCGAAACAGCGGATGGGTCCGCCCTTCAGGAAGAACTTCAGAACCTGCTTCCCCTGGGCGTTCTTCCAGTCCAGATCGATGACTTCGAAGCAGTTGATGCTCTTGTAGCTGGCCTGAAACGATCCCACCAGCCGCTGAGCCGCGATGACGGCGGCAGCCTCGGCGCGCGGCCCCGGCCCGAAAAGCCGATACGCCTCCACTCCAGCAGCCAGCGTGGCTCCCCACAGCTGGCCACACTGATATCCCATCTGCTCGATGCCACCGGCCAGCGGCATGGTGGCATGCTCCTCCAGCGCCAACGGGTGATTGAATGAGTCGTCGACGACGCTCATGACCGCTTCTGATCAGGTCCCTACTCTCAGAAACCTGCGCACGGTGGTCAGCGACGAGATCTTGGGCGCTGCGTTGTTCACGATGGTTTCTCCTGATTCTCAAGGTCGGTATGTCCTACCATGATCACGACGTTGCCCTGCTTGTGTCCTTGCTCGACGTAGCGGTGCGCCTCGGCGGCGTGTTCCAACGGAAAGCAGCGGTCGATCATCGACTTGTATTCCCCTGCCTCGACGAGGCCCTTGGCGAAGACCAGGCTCTCGGGGTCCTCGTTGGCCATGGCGCAGATCACTTTCTTGCGGCCCGCGAGCTTCGTCCACAGCATTTGCATCAGCGCCTTCGTCTTGAAGCTCGCCAGCAGGTAGATGCCATCGGACTTGAGCGAGCGCTTGCAGCGCGAAAACGAACTCCTGCCCAAGACGTCAAAGATCAGATCGTACGTCACCCCGTTCTTGGTGAAATCCTCCCGGGCGTAGTCGATGACCTGATCCGCGCCCAGTGCCTTGACATATTCCATGCGCGGCGCTCCGCAGACACCGGTGACTGCTGCACCGTGATGTTTGACAAGCTGGACCGCGGCTGCGCCGATCCCGCCCGACGCGCCGTTGATCAGCACCGTGTGTCCCGGCTGAACTCTGCCGTGGCGCAGCAGGCTCGTCGCCATGATCGCCCCGTAGGGAACCGCTGCAGCCTCGGCGTAGCTCATATTGGCCGGCTTCAGGGCGAGCGATCCGTTCTCGGCCATGCAGACGTACTCGGCGTAGGCGCCCATGCGCTGGCCGAGATAGCCCATGACCTGGTCGCCTGGCCTGAAACGCGTCACACTGCCGCCGACCGCTTCGATCTCACCGGCGAACTCGCTGCCCAGGATGTTGACCTTGGGTTTGCTGAAGCCAAAGTAGATGCGCATGGGGAGCAGGAGGGGCAGCGGCATGTTGAATTCCCGGCGAGAGACGTTCTTGAAGTTGCGCGCCAGCAAATCCCCGTAGGCGACAGGAGTCGCATGCACGCGTACGAGCACGTCGTTGTCTCGCGGAATAGGCTTGGCGCTCTCTGCGAGACGAAGAACTTCCGGCGGTCCGAATTCGGTGTAGATGACTGCTTTCATGGGCTCATTCCATGCTGAGGAATCATATCCTTGGTTCGTTATGCCACCGTTATGACGACATTGCCCCGCTTGTGTCCTTGATCGACATAGCGGTGCGCCTCGACGATCTGCTCCAACCGGTAGACCCGATCGATGACCGGCCTGAGCGTGCCCGCCTCGATCAGCTCTCTCAGCGCAAGCAGCTCGGCCGATCGGAGCTGGCCCGAGCCGGCGTGGCTGTCCCGGTGCACGTTGAGATAGACGCCGCCTGGCTTGAGCACCTGCCTGGCGCGTGCCGGCGGGACCTTGGCGACCGCGTCAAACACCACATCGTAGATCGGGCCGTCGCCGGTGAAGTCGTCCTGGGTGTAGTCAATGACCCTGACGGCGCCCAGCGATCGCACCAGGTCCAGGTTCGCCGTGCTGCACACCCCGGTCACGTCGGCCCCAAGGTGGCGGCTGGCAAGCTGCACCGCATTCGTCCCCACCGCGCCGGAAGCGCCATAGATTAACACGGCCTGGCCGGGCTGGATCCTGCCTCTTTGCAGACAGCGCAACGCGGTCATGCCGCCGCCCACGGCCGCAGCGGCCTCCCCGAAGCTGAGGTTGGCCGGCTTGATGGCCAGCAGCCCATCCTCGGGCAGGCACTTGTACTCGGCGTGGCCACCGAAGCTCTCCTCGAAGGTCGAGGCAAAGACCGGATCGCCCACCTGGAAACGGGTGACATGCTTGCCTAGGCCCTCGATCTCGCCGGCCAGCTCCATGCCCAGGATCGGCCGCCTGGGCTTGCGGATCCCCAGGTAGAGGCGCGCTGGCAGCCATTGGCCGCGCGGCACGGTGAAACTGCGCATGCGCGTGTCCCCAACCGTGACGGTGGTGGCATGAACCTTGACGAGCACTTCATGGTCGTTCGGAACAGGCTTCGCCACCTCGACGATATGCAATACCTCAGGCGGCCCATAGCGGGTATAGACAACCGCTTTCATGCATTCCTCTCCCCTACAGATGCGGGGCTGCCCATGAACCCTCGTCACGCGCCAGCAGTGAGCCGCGGCTCATGGACAACGCCTCTACCGGCGCATGGATGCGCATCTCAGCCGGAGGTTGCGCGCGCATTCAGGTGCTTGTCAAAGAAGGCGATGACCCGCTGGCGGGAATCTTGCGCAGCCGACGGATTGAATTCTCCGCCGCCGAACAGGAACGAGATCACGTGGATCAGAAACGGTATCTTGTCTGCCGAGTGGTCATTCATGAAGGCGTGATCCGCCTCCGAGTATTCCTTGACATCGTGGTCTATGCCGGCGCCGGTCAGGATGCCCTCGAGCCGCGTGGCTGCGCCCTTCAACGTGCGATCTTTGGCGCCGTAGCTGGCCACGATGGGGCAGGCCCGCATCAGAAACTCTTCGGCGTTCTTGGGCAGGCCGCCATAGTTGACGCTGGCAGCCGAGAATTCGCCGCGCGGGGCGAGCAACAGCGCGAAGCCCCCGCCAAAGCAGAAGCCGATCAGCCCGACCTTGCCCGTGGAGTTCTCATGGTGTATCAGCCACTGGCGGACCGCTTCGACGCGGTCGAAAAGTGGGCCCTCGCCACGGCTGAAGTCGCGCATCGTCGTGCGCAGACAGGCGAGAAAGGTACCGCCATCGAACAGATCGGGCGCGGCCGCGAGATACCCTTCAGCGGCCAACCAGTCGGCCTGATTGCGCAGATCCTGGCTCATCCCCAGCGCATCGTGAATCACGCACACGCCGGGCCAGGGTCCCGCACCGTCAGGGGTGGCCACATAGGTGGAGAGTTCACCACCCGGGAAGCTGATCGAAACGGTTGTCACTCTGTTCCTCCTTGGCGCGCCTCTGCCACGGTGATGACCACCTTGCCGCGCACGTGCCCCTCGCCGACGTACTTGAGCGCCGCGGCGGTCTCGCTCAGACGATAGGTGCGGTCGATGATCGGCCTCACCTGGCCGGCTTCGATGAGGTCCTTGAGGACTTCCAGGTCCGCGCGATTCGGCCGCGCCATGAAGAGCTTCCCCTGCTGCCGCACAAACAGCGAGC
>Ga0209254_10003567_pt1 | contig 14171 bp, 12 predicted proteins | sample FrelakmetDIP11DI_FD_187148 | JGI IMG/M metagenome (GOLD analysis project Ga0209254, IMG submission 187148) | Freshwater lake sediment microbial communities from the University of Notre Dame, USA, for methane emissions studies - DIP11 DI (SPAdes)... | ecosystem: Environmental > Aquatic >...
CGCGGCGCAGCCGGCGCCACGCCAGCGCCCACAGCCCCGGCGACTGGCCGGGAGCACTCGCGGCGGCGAGCGCATCGCGGTCCGTCGCGGCCGCCGCACTCACTTGAACGTCACCCGCGGATCGGCGAAGCGATAGGCTACGTCGACCACGAGGTTCACGACCATCGTGAACATCGCCAGGTACACCGTCACCGCCTTGATCACCGGGAAATCGCTGCGGTTCACGGCGCCGATGATCTCGCGCCCGAGCCCCGGGATCGCGAAGAACACTTCGAGCAGGAACGAGCCGACGAACAGCCCCGGCAGGTAGATGCCGATGTTGGTGAGGATCGGGATCAGCGCGTTGCGCAGCACGTGGCGCAGCAGCACCCGCCGCTCGGACAGGCCCTTGGCCCGCGCGGTGCGCACGTAGTCATGGTTCAGCTCCTCGAGGAAGAACGAGCGATACAGCCGCAGCTCCGGCGCGAGCCCCACGATCACCGCGAGGATGATCGGCAGCGGCGCGTAGCGCGTGAGGTTGGTCCAGAACTCATCCGTCCAGCCCTGCACCGGGAAGATGCCGAGCCGGAAGCCGAACAGCCACTGGAACACGATGATGTAGACGAGGAAGCTCACCGACATCGCCGCGGTGGTCGTGATCATCACGACGCGGTCGGTGAGCGTGCCGCGCACGTACGCGACGAGGATGGCGAACAGCACGGCGAGCGTCGTGCCGATGACCATCACCGGCACCATGATCGTCAGCGTCGGCCCGATGCGCGTGAGGATGACGTTCGAGACCTCCTCGTTAGTCGACCAGCTGCGGCCGAAGTCGAACGTGAACACCTGCTTCACGAAGATGAGCAGCTGGTACCAGTAGGGCTGGTCCACGCCGAGCTGGCGGCGGATGTTCTCCACGGTCGCCGGGTCCGCCACCTTGCCGGCGAGCACCATCGCGGGGTCGCCGCCCACCCAGTTGAAGAGGAAGAAGACCAGCAGGATGACCCCGGCGAGCGTCGGGATCATCTGCCACAGCCTGCGGAGGATGAATGCGACCATGCCGCCGCGGCCCCTCAGGGCTTCGCCCCGGCCTTCTGGGCGGCGAGGTCGATGTCGATGTACTTGAGCGAGGTGTGATACATGGGATGCTTCTTGTAGCCGAGAACCCAGGGCCAGTAGAGGTGCACGTAGCTGCGGTAGGTGCCGAGCCGCCACGGCGCGTAGGCCAGCACCAGGCGGTTCATCTCGCGGTACAACGCCGTGCGCTCCGGGCTGTCCGGCATGGACAGCGCTTTCTCATAGAGCCGGTCGTACTCGGGGAGCTTGAAGCGGGAGTCGTTCGAGTCCCCCGAGAACGGGCCGTACAGCAGTTGCAGGAAGTTCTGCGCGTCAGGGTAGTCGGCGGCCCATGCGGCGCCGCCGAGCATGAACTTGCCCGCCTTGCGGTCGCGAAGCTGGTCGGAGAACTGCACGCCGCGCGGCACGAGCCGGATGCCGATGCGCCGCATCGACTTCTCCCACAGCTCGGCCACCGCGCGCGCCGACTGCCCACCCGTGCTGTGCATGTAGTCGATGACGAGCGGGGAGCCGTCGGGCCGCTCGCGAAAGCCGTCGCCGTCGCGATCGGCGAAGCCGTACAGGTCGAGCAGCGCCTTGGCGCGCGCCGGGTCGTAGTCCTGCAGGGGCCCGGAGCGGAAGTCCTTGTCGTAGCCCACGACGCCGGGAGGCACCGGGGACTGGGCGGGCACGTCGACGCCGCGGCCGATGATCGCGATCTGGGCGCCACGATCGTGCCCGAGCACCATCGCGCGGCGCAGTGCCACCTGCGCGGGCGTGTAGCCGCCGACCACCGGGTTCTCCATCTGGAACAGGTCGTAGGTGATGCTGGGCGCGACCTCGCGCTGGAATCGCACGCCAGCCTTCTCCAGCGCGGGGGCGAGCCGGCCCTCGGGCAGCACCTGGTTGATGAACGTGGCGGGCGTCTCCTGCAGCAGGTCGTGCTCGCCGTTCATGAACGCGAGGAAGCGCGGCTGCTCCTCCTCGATGGGGTAGATCTCCACGCGATCGAGCTGCGGCAGGCGCTTGCCCGCGAGGTCGCGCACGATGGCCTGGTCCACCGGATCGCTCGGGTCGGCGAACCTGGTGTCGAGTGTGTCGCCACGAAAGCCGGGATTGCGCACCAGCACGATCTTCGAGCGGCGCACCCACTGCGCGAGGCGGAACGGCCCGGTGCCCACCGGATGGGCCATCGTATCCGCCGCGTACGCCTCCATCACCTCTCGCGCCACGGGCGCGGTCTGCGGCATCGTGAAGATGTAGAGGAAGTTGAAATCCGGGGACTTCAGGCGGATGCGCAGCGTGTAGCGGTCCAGGACCGCCAGCCCCGCGATCGACGCGTCGTAGTCGAACCGGCCGGTCTTGACCGCCAGGTCGTGCGCCTCGTCCAGGCCGACGATGCGCTTGTCGACCAGCCAGGAGTAGGGCGAGCGAATACTCGGGTCGCGCAGCCGCTTCAGGGCGTACGCCACGTCCGCGGCGACGAGCTCGCGCTTCTGGCCCTTGAACGCCGGGTCGTCCGCGAAAAAGATTCCCGGCTTCACCCTGAAGGTGTAGACGAGGCCACCCTCCTGCGGCTCCGGAACGCTCTCGGCGACCAGGGGCGTGAGCCTGACCGGACGCGCGAGGTAGTCGAACTGCAGCAGCGACTCGAAGATCTCGCCATTCACCGCCGAGGAGTACAGGTCGTCGACACGCTGCGGATCGAACCCCGTCTCGACCGCGCGGAAGGCCATGCGGACGACTTTCTGGCCGGTGCCCTGCGCCTGCGCTGGAGCCAAGGCCGCAGGCCCGGCCAGCGCGGCGAGCACGAAGGCGAGACAGGCGCCGCGAAGAGGCGGGAACAAGCTGGCGGGCATCCGGTGTCGTGGAGCGGCGTCGCTGCGGGAATGTCGCAGGCCCGTAGTATAAGGGCCGTTCCGCAATGATCGAGCCACGCCGTTCACATGATCTGCGGCACGTCGACGTGCGGATCGAGGCACTTCCTGAAGGCTTCTTCCGCGGTCGACGCAGACTTGTCCCAGTTCCGGCCAACGGCCCGGACACCCGTCACCCCGTTCGTCGCGTCGGTGCAGAGCCACACGGCCGGCGGCACGATGACATCTCCGGGCAGCAGCCGCCCATCCTGCGAACGTTCGCCCACTGCGCCGGGGGCCACTTCCTGACGGATGAACGAGGTATCCGCTGCGCCGCCCGGCAGGATGATGTTGGCATCGACGCCGGTGCCTTTCAGCTCCTGCGCCCACACCCGCGTCATCGCTTCCAGCGCCGCCTTGCCGGGGCCGTAGATCGGATTGCCCGCGCGGACCATGTTCCCGGCGCTGGTGGAGACCGAGATGATCTTGCCGAACTTCCGCTTCACCATGTGCGGTGCGGCAGCCTTGGACATGTACCAGACGCCCTTGAAGTTGGTGTCGATGATGGTGTGCAGCGCCTCGTCCGGCGTTTCATAGAACGGCACCCTCTTCGCGTTGCCGGCTCCGCCGCTGGCGAAGTCCTGCGGGCTGCGGCCGGCGTTGTTGATCAGCACGTCGATGCGGCCGAAGCCCTCGAGGGTCGCGTCGACCATGCGCGCGCAGTCCGGCTGCCGGCTGACATCGCCGGCGACCGTCAAGCAGCGGCCCTTGCCGTAGCGGTTCTCGATGTCAGCCGCGACGGCCTTCAAGGCCCCTTCGCCGCGGGCCGTCAAGGCCACCTTCGCGCCGCCCTTCAGCAGTTCCTCGGCGATGAACCAGCCGAAGCCGCGGCTGCCGCCCGTGATCAGGACCACGCGGTCCTCGAGCGACGGATGGCGCAACTGCTTCAGCGTCGCGTCAGGCCAGGAACTCTTGAAGGGCCCGGCAGCCAGGGCCTGCCCCGTGGCGGCGAGGACGGTCACGGCGCCGGCGGCACGCAGGAACTGCGCGCGATCGAACCTGGACGTCATCAGAGGTCTCCCAAGTCGAGGGGCTCGCCGATCCCGCAGGGCTCGGCGAAGGAGACGTCAGCATAGCGCAGCCTGGAAGCGACCCGACGCAGCCAGCGAGGTGACGCCTCTGCTGCTCCCCATCCTCTCAGCCCATTGTTCCCCAAGCCGCACAGCGCGGTGGGTAACCACTCCGATGCCCCGCAGGCGCCTAGGATCGAGCCCAGTTCCGTCGACGCGGAGTGAGCAGCGCCACGGCTACGCGATCTTGAGTGAAGCAAGACGCGATGGCGCAGCCGGCGAAGCCCCTCGATCGGGAGAATACGCATGTCATGGTTGATCCTGCTGGCCGCCGGCCTGCTCGAAATCCGTCCTGCTCAGCGTGGCAATGCGCACACTACCGGTCGGCACCGCGTACGCAGTCTGGACCGGCATTGGCACCGTCGGCGGATGACCTGCGACAACGAGGCATCGGTGTCGGCTCACCGGTGCCAACGGGTTCCGCATGGGCCCGCCGCACGTCGGTTTGAACTTCTCGACCGGCGTGCCGGTCTGAAAGGGGTAGCTTCGTGTCGCCCCCTCTGCATCCTTCCCAGGTCAGCAATGCCAGCCAAGTCCTTACGCACGCGCATCGCATTCGCGGCCCTGCTGCTGGCGGCCGCGTCTGGCGCAGCTCCGTTCTCGAACGCACAGACACCGCCCGGCGCGGTGAGCCCAGCGCCGGGCACGCTGCTGCAGCGCCGACCCGAGCTGATCACCGCGATCGCGGCCCCCGTGTTGCTGCTCGAGCTGAGTTCGCTCGCCAACGCAGAGGTGCTGACTCTCGGTGGCAACGTGCGCTGCAGCGTCGCCGTGCATCGCATCCAGTATGCGACCGTGGGCGCAGCGGGTGAGGCCACCACCGCCTCGGCGGCCCTGATGGTGCCCGTCGGTCTGGATCGTCGCTGCCGCGGCCCCCGGCCGATACTGCTCTACGCACACGGCACGTCGACCGATCGCGATTTCAACATCGCAGACCTGCGCGTGCAGAAGAACCCCGAGGGGATGTTCATGGCGGCGTTCGCGGCCATGGGCTACATCGTCGTGGCCCCGAACTACGCGGGCTACGACAGCTCGACGCTCGGCTACCACCCTTACCTCGTCGCGGACCAACAGTCGAAGGACATGATCGACGCACTGACTGCCGCGCGCAGCGCGCTGCCGGTGGCCGCCGCGCCGATCACGACGAGCAACAACGGTCGCCTGTTCATCACGGGCTACTCGCAGGGCGGCTATGTCGCGATGGCCACGCATCGCGCGATGCAGGCGCGTGGCATGACGGTCACCGCGTCCGCACCGATGTCCGGCCCGTATGCACTCGCGGCCTTCGGCGACGCGATCTTCGCCGGACGCGTCAACCGCGGTTCGACCGTGACGTCCGTGCTGCTGGTGAATGCCTATCAGCGGGCCTACGGAGGCATCTATGCCACAGCCGACGACATCTTCGAACCGCAGTACGCCAGCGGCATCGAATCGCTGTTGCCGACTTCGGTGCCGCGCAGCGCACTCTACTTCCAAGGCCGGTTGCCCTCAGATGCGCTCTTCAGTCTTTCTCCACCCGATGTGGTCTACGCGGACATCACACCCGCAACCGTTCCCGCCGCTCTTGCGCCAGCGTTCTCCGACGGCTTCGGCCGCGACAACCTGATCCGCAACAGCTACCGGCTGCGCTACCTGCGTGATGCCGAACGGAGTCCGGACGGCGGCTGGCCGACCACCCTGGACGGAGCGCCCCCTGCCGCGCCAGCGCTCGGGCTGCGAGAAGCGCTGCGCCGGAACGACCTGCGCGACTGGACCCCGACTGCGCCGATGCTGTTGTGTGGTGGTCGCGCCGACCCCGTGGTCTTCTGGTCCAACACGCAGCTGATGCAGGGCTACTGGGCGCCGCGCGCGCCCGCGACGGCGCGCATCAGCGTGCTGGATGTGGACTCCGCAGCGGCCGACGGCGATCCGTACGCGAGCATCAAGGAGCGCTTTGCGCGCGCCAAGCAATTCGTGGCCTTCTCCGCAGTGGTGCAGGGCGCCACGGATGGCGGTGCACGCGCCGTGGCCGAGGTTTACCACGCACCGCTGGTGGCGCCGTTCTGCCTCGCGGCTGTCGATTCCTTCTTTGCAGAGCAGTGAGACCCGGCCTCGATCGGTGGACAACCGGGCGTTGGAACCGCAGGCGGGAGCCCCAGGAACTCGGCGCGCGCCCTGTCGAACGGCTTGTAGGTGGTGCGCCCGTTCCCATCGGGCACCGTTCGGGCGCGGCATGAGCCAACGCGTGGTCTTGAGCGATGCCGAGCCGACGTTGGTTGTTGATTAGAGTGGTGGTCGCGGTCGGAATCGAACCAACGACACGCGGATCTTCAAGCGAGCCGGCTTGTAATCCACGGTGCGCTTGCGTTGTGTATCAACACGTTGGGGCGCCGCCGGACCAGCGGCGCATGCTGCCGGGCGACGGTAGGTGACCATGGATCGGAAGCATCGACGGAAACACGACTGGCTGAGCACCAGCTCTTGGCCCCTGCGTTCAGTTACGCGCCGCCAGGAGGAAAATTGAAGTTCCCCGGAATCGGCCCCTTTTCGGCATCGTGTTTCCAAGGGTCCACCAACGGCATCTTGCCCCCGTGATTTTTTCGATATTCCTCGAGCCACGCCGGAAACGTCGGCTCATCTATAAACTCTGAGAAGAAGGCTCAATGCCCCTGGATTCCTGGAAGCGGATGCCACCGGCACTCTTCGACCCACTCGAGCACTGCAGCGTGCCGCCGACCCGGTCGGCCGCCTCGACCAGCAGCACGTGGGCGCCGCGACGCGCTGCAAAGATGGCGCCGGGAGTGCCCGAGTGGCCCACGCCGAAGAGGATGACTTCCCGGCGGCCCGACGGGCGCTGCGCCCCACCGGTCATTGGTGCCGTCGAGAGGCACGGAAGAGCGGCCACGCCGGCGGGCGCGCCGAGCCGCCGGAGGAAGCGCCGTTTGGGCAGGCGCCCCGCTTCCATCTCAGGCGGGCTTCGTACCGATCAGCTTGCCGAAACCACTGTTCGGCTCGCTCTGGTCCTGGACCGCAAAGCCGACCCTGCGCATTTCGCCGTCGAAATCCACCGAGGCATACTCGAGGCGCCAGCGTTCATTGTTCCAGTGATGGTCCTTCCACACCCTATAGGCGCCAAACGCCGACGGCGCTGCCGACTGGTTGAAGTCCATCGGGTAGAACACGCCGCCGCGCCGCAACACACGGAACGCCTCGGCGATGATCTTCCGGCTCGCGTCCGCCGTGACTTCGTGGAACATGATGTAGGAGATCACGACGTCGAAGTGCCCATCCGGATAACGCGTGTCCTCGGCGAGACGCTGCGTGAACGTGACATCCGAACCGAGCTCCGACGCCCGCATGTGCCCATAACGCAGCATCGGCGCTGCGAGATCGAGGCCGATGACCTCGGCCTCGGGGAAACGCTCCTTCATTGCAACCGTCAACTGGCCGATGCCACAACCGAGGTCGAGGACGCGCCGGATTTGGCCATCACGGGGCAGCGGGCAACCGGCAGCGTACCCCACGTGCCGCTCATCCTGGTTGTTGGTGCCGCGATAGAACATGTTCGTCGCGTAGTGGTAGATATGGCCGGCGAACGCATTGCCGACATAGCCACCGGGCTGCTGGTGGATCTCGTGCCGCGCGTAATCGGGGATCGCGAGCGTCGGGTCGAGTTCGAGCCTGCCGGGACCGGCATGGTCCGCGGCATCCATTTCAGCGCGCATCCGATCGGCGTTGCGCCGGAACCAGCCATCGAGCAGATCGTGCTCATAGTTGTGGGCGCTGTACCAGATCCGGTCCTGCATGCCGATCACCGGGTCCGAATCGAACAAGGCATGCGCCTGCTCTAGCGGCAGGGTCTTCGTCGGGTCGAGCCCGCGGGCGGCCAGGATCGCAGCGGCGCGCTCGTTCCGCGCGACACCGAGGGGTCCCGAATTTTTGGCGAACGCCGTCAACCCCTGCATGAAGTCCTGCCGGCTCTCCATGTCCAGCTCGGGCAGCCGCTCGAGGCGACCGATCGCGCCGCGCGCCTCGACGTCACCCGGCGGCTTCGCGTTGGTCCCGGCCGCCTGCGTCTTCGACGCACCACCGAACAGGGAAAGTGCCGCCGCGAATGCGGTGGAGTCGACGACCAAGGAACGGCGATTGAACATGAGCGTGGATCTCCTGGCCGATGCGCCGCGTCAGCGAACCGGCGCTTTCGGTGCGCCGCCGTTGAGGAGACCACCGAAGGACAACTGGATCATCTGGTTCCGCTCCGCCTCCCAGGCCTTCTCCTGGTCCGGCGTCGGTACGTAGGCCTCGATCGTCTCGGGCGTCACCGGCTGCTTGGCGGCCAGCAGGCTCTCGACCACCTTGAGCCGGCGCCTGCCAGCCCAGACCTCGGCACCGAGTGCGAGGATCGCATGCATCATGTGGTCGAGGACCGGATTGCCGAGGAAAACCGCATCGCGGGTCTCGCTCGGGATGAAGCCGATCGTGTGGTCGGTCTTGTCCACCTTTGCTGCAGCCATCTGCACACCCCCACGTTGGGCCAGCATCCTGCGCCAATCGCCCGCGAATCCAGGGACTGGGCCACATCAGCGCCGGCGTCAGGTCCGGCTTCGCTGCCACCGCACGACCATGCCGCACTCGCACGACACGCTTACTGAAGACGTCATCGAAAGTCAAAACGTCCAGTCCCATTGAGAGTCAGGATGAGCATCACAACGGCCACGCCGGTCGTGAGCAGATGTGCCGATCGAATGGGATGAGACACGGTGACGAATCCCTGGCTGTGCCGCCAGCCCTACTCGAGGTCACGGGCGATTCGCATGCCGAAATGGTGCGTTTGTTTGTCTGGCGGATCCCGGCCACGGAACGGAGGGCGATGACGCTCTTGCCGCGAATACCAACTGCCGCCACGCACCGCGCGCTTCTCGCAGTTGCCGGCCACCTCCACGGCGGACCCGTCGTTGGGCTCTTCAGGATAAAGGTCCAGTGAGCAATCCTCAGCCCATTCCCAGACGTTGCCGAGCACGTCGTAAAGTCCAAAGGCATTGGGCGGATATGAGCCGACCTTCGCAATTCGGCCTTGGCCGTCATGGCACTTCAGGGCGGGCCAGGTAATCCTGGCGCCGGCCGGCACCGCCGCCTCGCTATCGAGGTCATAGGCGTTCTCGTACCTGCAGGCATCGAGGTCATCATCGCCCCACGGGAATCTGGTCTTGGCGCCGGCATGGGCGACGAATTCCCACTCGGCCTCGGTCAGCAGCCGATACCGCTTGCCGGTCAGGCCCGAGAGCCACGCGGCATACGCTTTCGCGTCATTCCAGGAGACACAGACCACGGCTTCCTGATCGGCGGGCGTGCGGCCGAACAGCGGCCCTTCGAAATCGATCGCCTCGAACTTTTCCTGGCCCAGTCCGACGCTACAGTTGCGCAGCGGCACATGGCCAGTGGCCTTGGTGAAGGCCCGGAACTGAGCGTTGGTGGTCTCAAAACGCCCTGCTGCAAAAGCGTTGGCGATCGTCACCTGGTGTGCAGGACCTTCAGGCCGGGACTCGCCCCCCTTCATGGCATTCAATGCGTCGGACCCCATGATGAAGGTGCCCGGTGCGATCACTACCAGCTCGGGGCAGGTCGGACAGTCCTTGAAGACGCGGCCCGGCGTCCTGTCATCGGCGCCCCAGGTGGCAGACACGATGCCAAAAACCCAGAACAGGCCTGCGCCGATTACAAGAGACCTGCGATTCATGTTCTTGCCCTTTCTGTTACGTCGGCTAGATCCCAGGGTCTTTCAGCCAGCCGGGGTGGCGTTCGTCGATCAGGCGAAGGAGTGCCGGCGGCACTTCCTGCAGGCTTTGCACTTTGCGTCCGGTCAGCTGGAACATGGTCTGACCCAGTTCCTGGCCCATGCGCATCCATTGGTACCAGGTGCTGAGGCTCTGGAAATTCATCGTGCACGGCAGGAAGGTCGATGCGGGCATGTCGATGTCCTTGCGCCGCAGGGTGTAAGTTACCAACGATGTCAGCGTATTGATCGGGACGCGGTTCTCGGTGAGCTCGGCGCTCGAGTCCGGTTTCGTTATCGATTTGACGACGATGTTCTCACCGATCCATACCACGTCGCCGGATTCCACGGGGTCCGTGATCCATGCGTCATACTGCATGCCTTCCGGCGCCTGCGGCGGCCGCCGTGCGTGGCCCGTCGCATCGAAGTGCACGGTCTGCGGCGTCTTGTAGTGCTTCGGCGTGCAGGACAGGCCGTTCATGGGATTGATCCATTTGTCGACCGGTTGATGGGTCGTGGGATCGCACCAGAAGCCGACTTCGATCATGTCCTGGACGAGGCCGCCGTCGGACTGCATTTCCATCCTGTTGAAGCTGAACCCGTTTACCTTGAACAACGCGACAGCGGCATCGAGACTCCGCTTTCCCCAGAACGTGCCCGTGTACCACGTCATGCCGCGCGTGCCCTGCGGTTCGCCACGTGCGCGGGCATAGAGCAGGACCTTGTCCGGAAGCGCCGTCGCAGCGGCGAACGCGGGGAGCGCAGCGCTTGCCAGCGCGCTGCCGGCGAAGCCGAGAACGTTGCGCCGGTTGAGCATGGTGACGTCTCCGTCCAGTCGTTGCCGCCGATAATGTCTCTAGTTCCGTGGGAACTCCACCCAGTTCGCTCATCAGCAGCGCGGCGTTCGGGCCGGAACGGCCCGCACCGATCCCGATGACGTCGTCTCCAGCCATGTCTGGACTGTCACTCCAGTGCTTTCTATGCTGGTCGTCGCCAGGAGATTGCATGTCGAACTTCATCTTCAGTCTGTGTGCATCGATCCTGGGAATGACCGCCCAAGCCCAGTCCACGTTCAAGGATTGCCCGGACTGCCCGGCCATGGTCGACATCCCGGCCGGAGCATTCGACATGGGCGCGACGGCGGCAGAAAACATTCGCGAGGGGTCGCCTGAGCGGTACATCACTTGGGAAAGCCCGGTGCACCGCGTCACGCTGCCGCGGCCACCGGCCGTCAGCGCGACCGAGGTCACGCGCGGGCAGTTCGCCGCGTTTGTGCGCGCGACCGGGTACCCGATCGGCGGCTGCGACGTCGCCAGGGGCGACGACTGGGACCGACGCGGCGACAAGTCATGGCTCGACCCGGATTTTATCCAGGACGATTCCCATCCAGTCGTTTGCGTCGACTGGAACGACGCCAAGGCCTACGTGCGCTGGCTATCGAATCGAACCGGCAGAAATTATCGGCTGTTGAGCGAAGCGGAATGGGAATACGTCGCTCGCGCCAGGACGGCAACCGCGCGGTTCTGGGGCAACGATCGCGACCAGGCGTGCCGCTTTGCAAACGTTCCCGATACTTCGACCGGCCGGCGCGAAAATGTCTTTGCCTGTGACGACGGATTTGCGTTCACGGCGCCTGCAGGATCGTTCGCGCCAAACGCGTTTGGACTGTTTGATACCCTCGGCAATGTCTGGGAATGGGTCGAGGATTGTTTCCACGACGGCTACCAGGGCGCGCCGGATGACGGCACGGCTTGGGAACCAGACCCAACCTGCCAGCATCATGTTGCCCGCGGTGGATCCTGGAATCCGCGGCTGGCGTCCCAATTGCGCGCCGCCGCACGCGGTCGGGTGACGACCACGCTTCGGAATTCGAATCTCGGATTTCGCGTCGCCGCGTCACGTTAGTACGCGCCCCGGAAGTCGGTCGATCGGCTCAGGGCCTCGTTCGGCTCACTGCACCGGCCCCGATTCGTCCTGGGCCGTCGTACCGTCGGCTCGCTGCGCTTCGAGAATGACGTACTGCCGACGGGCTTCAGCGTGTTCAGGCGTCACCAAATCCTTGAAGGACACTGGCGTTCGCCGCCGACGTCGTCGGCAGCCTGCTGTTTCCCCGGGCACCTGGCGCCTATGCTCGACGGATGAATACGCGACGCTCGGCCCTCCTCATGGCGCTCCTCTTCTCATCCGCATCGGCGACCGACGCAGCAGAGGACACCAGCATCCGGTTCTCGTCGGTTACCTCGACCGACGGCGTCGTGCTGAGCGTCAGCGAGAGCGGCCCGCGGGAGGCTCCGGCAGTGCTGTTCTTGCACGGGATCGGGCAGTCGCGGACGAGCTGGCGCCGGCAGCTGGAGAGCCCGCTTGCGCAGCGACTGCGACTGGTCGCGATGGATCTGCGCGGGCACGGCGATTCGGGCAAGCCGGCGGCCCCCACGGCGTATCTAAGGGCGTGTCAGTGGGCGGACGACGTGCGAGCCGTCAGGGAAGCGCTCGGGCTCGAGCGACCCGTGCTCGTCGCGTGGTCCTTCGGCGGGCTGGTCGCCATGAACTACGTTCGCTGCGAGGGAGCCGGTTCCCTCGCTGGGCTGGCGCTCGTCGCCTCTTCGGGCGGACGACTGGTGCCCACGACTCCGACCGGCGCGGCGCAGGCACGTCGCGCCAGCCGCGACATGTTGGCATCAGACCTGCGCCTGAACCTCGCCGGCGCCCAGGCCTTCGCCCGCCTGATGACGGCGAGCGCTCCCGATGCGGCCTGGGAACAGGAAGCGGTGGCCGCGCTGCTGCAGCTGCCCGCCTACGTGCGGCGCGCGATGGAGGGCGCGCAGTACGGACCGACCGGTGAACCGATCAGCAGCAACGAAGACCTGACTCCACAACTGACACTGCCGATGCTGGTCGTCACCGGCGGCCGCGACGGGCTGAACGATGGACATGCGCTGGCCGAGACCTATCGCACGCGTTTCCCCGCAGCGCGAGTCGTCGAGTATCCGGAATCGGGCCATTCACCGTTCGCCGAAGCCGCCGAACGTTTCAACGCCGACCTGGAGGCGTTCGTCAACGCGGCGCGATCCGCTCCTCGAGCTGCCGATTGATGAACCGCTGCTGAGCGTGCGACACGTCCAGCCGTCGCGCGACAAAGGCCACGCCGCCTGCAGTCTTGATCGCCAGCGCCATGAACTCGCCGACCAGCGGCTGCTGGGGCTGCCCGTATTGCGTCACAGTGGCTCTTGTCGCGATTGCGATTCAGAAAGCGTTCCAGCGCGACGTCGGATCGACAGGCGCGGTAGATCTCCGTCATCGACTCCACTCGGGAATCTCCCACTGATCCACGCGAGAACGTAACGGGGACAGGCGATGTGCCGGGTCACGCGCGGGTCGTAGCGCCGCAGTACAAGCTTCGATTGGATTGGTTTGGGCACCATTTGGGCACCAACGCCCTTATGGGCCCAATCCCGAGGGCGGAATACCCGCCTAACTGCATTATTAGGATGGTGGCCGGGGTCGGAATCGAACCAACGACACGCGGATTTTCAATCCGCTGCTCTACCAACTGAGCTACCCGGCCACGGGTGGCCGATCCGGACGGATCGGGCGATCGACACAGCGGGGTATTAGACCGGGCGTCGACGGGGCCGTCAAGGAGCCTGTCGCGCAAGTCATTGATATTCAAAACATCAAAGGGTCCCCGGCTCGGCGCCTCGGGCGAGCGGGGCGCTTCGGGACGCCCGGAACTGGCGTGCTAGGCTTTCACTCCCGTGCGGCTTGGCCGGGCCTAAGGAGACTCCGATGACAGCGATTTCCCGTCGAACCGCGATTCAGGCCGTTGCCGGCGCCGGCGCGCTTGGCCTGTCGGCTCAGTTCGTCCCGGCGGCATCGGCCGTATCCGCGCCTCGCGGCTTCGATCTCGCGGATCCCCTCACGGCACTGCGCACTCACGTCAAGATGGTCGGCAGCCTCGGCGACGAGGTGGTCTGCTCGTTCATGCGCCTGAACCTCTATGCCGACCTCGGCGAAGGAAACTTCGTCCCGCTGTTCACGATGAACAACATCCTGGTGGACTGGTGGACGGCGAAGGGGGACGACCAGCACGAGATGCGCAAGTACGAAGTCGGCTACTACACCCGCTTCGACGGCCACGAACCGCTCGAACGGTTCGACAACCCGGTGACCGGCAAGAGCGTGCGCATCCACCACTTCCGGCTCGGGCCGGTGCCGCGGGTCTACACGCCCGACGGCGTGATCGTGATGGGCTTCAAGCCTTCGCTGCTGCCGATCGAAGTGATCGGCGACCGGGTGTTCCTCGCCACGGAATCGATCGAGAACCGGCCCGACATGATCCGCCAGGGCCAGACGAACTACGTCAACTCGTTCATGACGATGTCGGCGCTGCTCGCGGAC
>Ga0209254_10003569_pt1 | contig 14167 bp, 13 predicted proteins | sample FrelakmetDIP11DI_FD_187148 | JGI IMG/M metagenome (GOLD analysis project Ga0209254, IMG submission 187148) | Freshwater lake sediment microbial communities from the University of Notre Dame, USA, for methane emissions studies - DIP11 DI (SPAdes)... | ecosystem: Environmental > Aquatic >...
TAAGCTGGTTATCTACGGTGTTATCGTCGCCATCATCATTGCATGGCTGGTTCTCAGCTTCACGCTCTGGGGCAACCCGGATCCCGGAGAGAGGACCATGCAGCTGATAGATGCCGTCAACGCCAGAGACGAGGATGCTTTCCTCGATCTCTTCCAGGAACAGGACCGCGAAGCGGCACAGGGCATATATATCAGGACGGTTTCCTTCCTGGGAGACACGGGAAGCTATTTCGACATCAAGCTGGACGTCGTCCAGGAGAACAACTACGACGCGGTCTCCTATATCGAGAGCGGCACCGTACAGTCGGGGGGCGGATACGACCGCAGCCTGAGCCGATCCGACAACTTGCTGGTCGTCATGGAGAACCACAAGGGCGTATGGTACGTCATCCCCAGGGGTACCGACTTAATACCGTGACCTCCTCCAACCGTGGGCACATGCCGTCCTTGACCGGAATAAAGCAAAATAAGTAGTCCAGGCCGCTTTTGTGGTGGAGCCGGTTTCCTCGCTTTGAAGCGGTTATATCCTGCAGCATGATGTATTATCCTTGGAGAAGAATACGATTCGCCTGGCGGTATGTGGGTGGGTTTCATGGGTTGGAGCGAGAGTTACTATACGGACATGAGGGCGGAGGCGGAGCAGGAGCTCCGCCGGCTTTCCATCCCGCTGCGGGAGTCGCTGGAGGAATTCCACAAGGCCTTAACGGTCTATCACGATTTCACGGAGAACGCGGATGAGCTGGACCTCTTGCTGCAGCAGCTGGAACGCCTTATGGCGGAGCACGACCCATCATCATGATAAAATGTTTTCATGCCTGCCGGAGTGGCGGAAGTGGTAGACGCGCTGGTCTCAAAAACCAGTGGGGGCAACCCCGTCCCGGTTCAAATCCGGGCTTCGGCACCACCATCTACCTGCGGGTTTAGATATATAGGGGCGGGGGAGGGGAGTACGAAAAAAGCCAGTGTGACCAAAAGTGTGACCATTTTGTGCCCATACTGTGCTCAGATCGTGGCTGACTGCGCCCGCTGGTAGGCGGCGATCCTCTCCGCTGCATCCTTGAGGTCCCTCTCCGAGACGATGTCATATGTGAGCATTCATTATTTGGGGATATGCCATGAGAACGAATCGTCTTGTTGGCGGCATTATGATTATCCTTGGTGGTCTGGTAGTAGGCATAGGATCGATCTTGCCCTGGGCTGAGGCCGAGTCCATGTTCAGAACCGTATCAAAGAACGGGACTCAAGGAGATGGGATGATAACCTTTGTGGCCGGGATCGTCGCAATACTAGCAGGGGTCATCGTCCTAGCCGTTGAGAAACATAATATTGCGGTGCTCTTTGCTGCATTGGCCGCCCTGGTGATTCTCGTGGTGACCATATGGGACCTTGCTGACATATCAGGCAGGGCACCTGGCCTTTGGACGGATTACACGGCTGTAAAGGCTGGCGAAGGAATATATATTGCCCTACTCGGCGGGGCATTGGTATTGATAGGGACAATAGTAGATCGGGTGGTAGCCCCAAAAAAGGAAGCCGCAGGATGGGCTAATTCCGTATGTCATTCATGCGGTAGGCCAGTCAGGCCGGGTGATGCTGTCTGCGATCATTGTGGGACTCGGTTAAGGCTGCAGTGGCCCCCAATGCTACCCAGAAAGTAAGCGTCCCGGGGGATGCTTGCATAAGGACATCTGAGGAAGACATCCTTCCTATTTCGGTATTGCCATACCATAACTGTGCCTAAACTGTGCTCGTTCAGGCGTCAAAACATGCTAAGAAGCGCTAAGCACCGCTAACTCGGATTTCCTGGAATGCCCTCCCTTACCAGCATTTATACTGTATAATGGCCATGTTATTGCCGGGCAATTCTCGCACTAAAAAACCAGTGGGGGCAACCCCATGCCGGTTCGATCCCGGCCTTCGGCACCACTACAATGCCCCGGCATGGCCGGGGCTTCTGATTCCCCGCCTGCAGCCTGGATCGCTGGGATAAGGAGTAAGCTGCCTTGAAGATGTTCCTTGCGGTGATACTGTCGTTGGTGGGTACAGTACTCGTCAATTATTCCATGTACATGCAGAAGAGAGAGCTGAACCACCTTCCCCGCCTGGAGATCAAGGGAGCGCTAACGACCATCAAAGCCTTTATCTCCAACGTCTCCTGGCTGGAGGCGCAGGGCCTCATGTTCCTCGGGACGTTCATCCATTCCCTCGCCCTGATATTCGGCCCGCTCTCGGTGGTGGCCCCCATACACACCTCGGGTGTGGTGCTCGTTGCGATCCTGGCCATCGTTAAACTCGGGGAGAGAGCCGGAGTTATGGACTGGGTGGGGATTGGCTGCACCTTCCTGGGCCTGATCCTGCTGGGGATAAGCCTGGCCGGCACCAGCGGGTCTGAGAGTGCCCATAACACCTTTTTTACCGGGTTCTTTATCGTCCTGCTCTACGCTACCGCGGCGGTGTGTTTCGTCAACGCCTTCCTGAAGAAGGGGGTGAGGGAATCCGTGCTCATCGCCATCGGCACCGGTGTGCTGCTCGGTCTCAACGACATCCTCGAGAAGCTCTTCTGGCCCGATGCCGGCAACCGTCTGTGGAACGAGGGTTTCTGGCATGTCTTTCTCTCCCCCTATCTCTGGATGATAATCGCCATCGCCATCATTACCCTTTTCATGTACCAGGTGGCATTGCAGAGGGGGAAGGCCATCGTGGTCATACCGGTGGTGAATAGCCTCTCCAACCTCATACCCATCCTGGTCGGGCTGATGGCCTTTGGTGAGCCTTTTCCGTCGTCCATAGGCATGATCTTTCTGCGCCTGCTGTCCATCGTGCTCATCGTGGGAGGTGCCGTGGTGCTGTCCCTGAAAAAGGAGGGTGACGCGGCCCAGACGGCCACACTCTCGCAAACCGCTTGAGCGCGGACCTCCCACTTGCTGGTGCCCGGGACGGTCTCCAGCCCCGCGAAGACGCAGCGGTCTTTTTGTCACTGCAGGGGTCTATGATGTATTTACGTTCTCCTTGGGTGAGGGGGCGGAGCGACAAGCTCCGTCCCCGAGCCTCACTCTGAGCAGGACGGCAAACCCGCTGGCACGAAGAGGGGATAGAGTTGCCGGAAACCAAGAGATGGGTGCTCATTGACGGTCACAGCCTGGCCTATCGGGCCTTCTACGCTTTACCGCCCGACCTGGCCACCTCATCCGGCCAGCTGACCAACGCCGTATACGGCTTTACCTCCATGCTTATTAAGGTCATGGAGGACCTGAAACCTCAGGCGATTATCGTCGCCTTCGACAAGGGGAGGCCGCAGTTCCGCACCGAGAAGTTCGCGGAGTACAAGGCGCACCGCAAGCCCATGCCGGATGAACTACGCGAGCAAATTGACATTATCCATGGCGTCCTGGATGCCCTGGACATCCCCTCGCTGGAGCAGGAGGGCTTCGAGGCCGATGACGTGCTGGCCACCCTCACGGACATACTGCCGCAGGACTCAGAGGTCTTTATCGTGACCTCTGACCGAGATGCCCTGCAGTTGGTGAACGAGCGCGTGAAGGTCGTCACCAACCGCAGGGGCATCACCGATATCGTCATCTATGATGCGCAAGGTGTGAAGGAAAAATACGGCGTTGCACCGGGCCAGATCGTCGATTACCTCGCCCTCAAGGGAGATGCCTCCGACAATATCCCCGGTGTACCGGGCATCGGTGAGAAGACCGCCGCCGCACTCATCGGCGAATACGGAAGCCTGGACGCCGTATACGAGCATATCGGTGAGATCAAGGCGGGAAAAGCCAGAAAGGCGCTGGAGGAGAACCGTGACAGCGCCATCATGAGCCGTGAACTAGCGACCATGCGGCGTGACGTTCCCATGGGCAGCGGCGGCTCCGCCGACTGGGTGTTGAGGCCCTGGGACGAGGGCAGAGTGCGGCTAACCTTCGATTCTCTGGAGTTCAAGAAGCTCTACGAGCGCCTCTCCGGGCTCAAGGCGCAGCTCTTCCCGGAATCCGGCGTTGCGGGCAAGTCGGAGTTGCCCGCGAGCGCCGAACGCACCGACGTTGAAGATGAGGCAGCCGCACAAGTGGCCCTGAGCTGCTGCAGGGAAGCCGGTGAGCTCTTCCTCTATGCCCGTATCGACGGGGAAGGGTATACGCGCGGCCGCATGGGTGCGGCTAGCATTGCCTGCGGCGGCAGGGTGTTCCGTTTCAGCCTTGACGAAGATAAGGGGAGGGGTTTCTTCCAGGGTTTTCTGAACGGCCTCCACGACGCTCCCGGAACGCGTTTGAACTGCTACCGGGGCAAGGACGTGATGGTGCAGTGCGCCAGGCTCTATTCCTCGTATCCACGTTTCGATTTCGACGTCGAGCTGTCCTCATACCTGGTAGACCCCTCAGGGTCAAAACACGACCTGGAAAGCACTGCGCTGCGCTACCTCCACATACCCCTGGCCGTTGGCCCATCCGGCCAGATGGACCTCTTGCAGGAGGAAGAGGCCCAGGCCGACCAGGACATGCGCTATGCCATGGCGGTGGCGGAGATGGTCCTGCCGTTGGAGGCGGAGATAAACACCAGGGGCCTGCGTCCGCTGTTCGAGGATGTGGAGATGCCCCTGCAGGAGGTCCTGGCCGAGATGGAGATACGGGGCATCCGCCTGGACACGGGAATACTCGCCTCCATGCAGGAAGAACTGGAAGGGGAACTCTGCGGCCTCGAGGAAAAAGCGTACGAGCTGGCGGGGGAGAGTTTCAACCTCAACTCGCCGCAGCAGCTTTCGCGCATCCTCTTCGAGGTCCTGGAACTGCCGCCGTTAAAACGCACCAAGACGGGGTATGCAACTGATATAAGCGTCCTTACCGCACTTGCCGACATGCACCCCATAGCGGCCGTGCTCGTTCGCTACCGGGAACTGTCGAAGCTACTGAACACCTACGTGAGCGCGCTGCCTAAACTGGTAGACCCCGAGACCGCAAGGCTGCATGCGTGTTTCAACCAGGCGGTCACGGCCACCGGACGGCTGTCGTCCAGCAACCCCAACCTGCAGAACATCCCGGTGCGCACGGAACTCGGCAAGAACATCCGCAAGGCCTTTCTTCCCACCTCGCCGGACGGTCTCATCCTCTCCGCGGACTACTCCCAGATCGAGCTGCGGGTCATGGCTCACCTCTCGGGCGACGAGAGTTTGAGGCGCGCCTTTGCGGAAGACCACGACATCCATGCCTCGACCGCCTCGGAGGTCTTCGACGTCCCCTTCGATGAGGTCACTGCGGAGCAGCGCAGGAAGGCCAAGGCCATCAACTTCGGTATCATCTACGGTATCAGCCCCTTTGGCCTCTCCGAACAACTGGGCATAGAGCTTGAGGAGGCCGAGACCTACATATCGGAATACTTCCGCGAGTTCCCCGGTGTGAGAAAGTTCCTCGACCGGCAGGTGGAGGAGGGGACCAGGAACGGATACGTCACGACCATCCTGGGTCGCCGCCGCGAGATACCCGAGCTGGCGGAGGGAAACGTGCGTCTGCGGCGCCTCGGAGAACGGCTGGCCTTCAACACCCCTATACAGGGAAGTGCGGCCGACATCATCAAGGTGGCCATGCTGCGCATACACCGCCGCTTCAAGGAAGGGGATTACGATTCTCGCATGATCCTGCAGGTCCACGACGAGCTCGTCTTCGATGTGGAGAAAGGCGAGGAGCCGGAGGTGCGGGAGATAGTGCGCCACGAGATGGAGTCCGCCTGCGACCTCGACGTCCCTCTCAAAGTGGATATTGGGATCGGCCCCTCATGGTACGAGGTGAAGTAGAACCAGCCAACACGCCATCGCATGCTCGCATTATCGCGAGGATCACGAGTGACGAGTACCCTTTGGCCGGCGTCAATATATAAAAAGAAGAGCCAGGCCCAGGGACGGGCCTGGCTCTGAGGTCTGTCTATTCCTCCAGCGGAACGCAGTGGGCCAGGTCTGTCAGGGAGCCCGTGACCTCCTCCGGCCATTTTAGCCTCACCCGCATGCCCACGCTAACATCCTCCGGATCGACACCCTCGAGGTTGCTCACGGTCATGGTGTCCGAGCCGTCGAAGACGATGCCCGCGAAGATGAGCGGGGTGCCGGATACCTCGTCCTCTGAGATGCCCTCGTACGCCCAGGCGCCGGTGAAGGTGTAGGTGGTCACCGTGGCGGTGTCCTTTATCTCCACCCACTCGTCGGGGATGGAGAGGCAGCGGCAGTACGGCTTGGGCATGAAATAGACCAGCCCGCATCCGGGGCACTTGTTGGCCAGCAGTTTGTGCTCCTTCATCATCGTATCGAAGGTCTTGCGGATGAGGGCGATGCTCTCCAGTTTCCACTGCCAGGTGGCCAGGTTCCAACTACCCTCTATGGCGATAGTCTCGTCTTTGTGTTCCATTATGCTACCTCCTCGGTTCATCCGAGAGAACGGCGACCACGTTGAGGTTTACCGCTCCGCCCCAGCCGTGCGCAACGGCCTTGTGGACTTCCTTCTTTACCTGCCTCTCGCCGCACTTGCCCATGATCTGCAGGGCGCATTCAGCGACGCGCTCCATGGCCGAGGCGCCGATGGCATTGGTCGAGATGACCCCGCCGGACGGGCAGACCGGCAGCTCTCCTTCCAGGTTCATGGAGCCTGAGTCGAGGATGGACGGTGCCTCTCCCTCGTTACAGAGGAGCAGCCGCTCGTAGAACATCAGCAACTGATGGGCGAAGGGGGCATAGGGTTCCGCGAGGTCGATCTCTTTCCTCGGATCCTTGATGCCGGCGATCTCGTAGGCGCGCGCCGCGGCGATCTTGCAGCTCTCCTGCTCGCAGGGGTCGACATTGGTGGTGCCGGACCCGGCAATGCCCACCAGGGCGGCCTCATCCGAAGCGGATGCGCACGACAGCACGTAGGCGGGCTTGTCCGTCAGCTTCCTCGCCTTCTCGCCGGTGGTAAAAAGCATGGCGCAGGCCCCATCGGTGGCCGGGCAGACGTGCCCGAAACGGATGGGGTACTGCAGCAGGGTGGTCTTGGCGACCTCCTCCGGCGTGAGGCCGGGCTGCTTGAGGTGCGAGTAGGGGTTGAGTGCGGCGTTGTTGCGGCACAGAGCCGCCACCTTGTCGAGATGATTGGTGGTGCACCCACTGCTCTTCATATAGCTCGACGCCTGGTATACCGCCACGCCGACCGCGCCGCCCCCAAAGGCGGCAATAAAGCTGGGGTCCACCCCCAGTTGCAGCTGCGCGGCCGCGTCGGCCAGGGCCACGGTATTGAGGCCCATGGTCGAGTTGCCGTCGGACTGCTTCTCGAAAGCGATGCACATCACCATATCGTAGAGGCCCGAACCCACCAGGTAGTAGCCCCCGTGCGCCACCGAACCACCGGTGGTACCGCCGGTGGTGATGCGCAGCACCGGCTTGTTGTAGGCTCCCCAGTGACCGGCGCCCCACTCCTCGGGCATGTTCACACCCTCGAAGGCGGGCATGTTGCCGGTGGCGAAAGCGTCGACGTCCTTGGGTTTGATGCCGGCATCCTCATAGCAGGCGTTTACCGCCTCCCATACCAGCTCGGCGATGTTGACGTCACGCCGCTTGCTGACGTGCTTGGAGAGACCGACTCCTGCGACCGCTACCTCGTTCTTCGCCATCTCACTCACCTCCCAGCACGTAGACGATGTTCTCCTGGGCGCATAGTCCCGTCTGGCCATGTGCCAAAGCGGTCTTCACGCCCTTGACCTGGTGCTTTCCGGCATCGCCCCGTATCTGCATGGCCGCCTCGATGACGCGTGTAAGGCCGGCCGCACAGGCCACGTTGGCGCCCAGCGCGCCTCCCGATGTGTTTACCGGCAGCTCTCCTCCTTTTTTCGTGGCACCGGAATCGAAGAAAGCGCCTCCCTGCATGGGATCGCAGAATCCCAGGGCCTCGTAGGCCATGAGCTCCTCGTGTGCGAAGCACTCGTGCAATTCGGCCAGTTCGATCTGGGAGGCGGGATCATCGATGCCCGCCTGCTTGTAGCAGGCCTCTGCAGCGAGCTTGAGCGAGCCCATATTGTCGAGGGAGCCACGTTCCGTCAGGTAGGAATCGTGAGAGAATCCCACCCCCTTGACCCATACCGGCTTTTCGGCCTTGGCCGCGGCCTTCGCGGAGGCCAGCACCAAGGCGCACGCCCCGTCGCAGAGGGGCGAGGCCATGAGCTCGGTGATGGGGGAGCAAAGAGGCCGCGAAGCCAGAACCTTCTTGGCGTCGGCCCCCTTGAGGGAGCGCAGCGCCACGGGATTGAGTGCCGCGTTTTCCAGGTTCTTCGCGGCCACGCCCGCGATCTGCTCCACGCTGACCCCGGCGGCATCCATATAGGATGAGGCCTGCAGGGCCGCCGCGGATACCTCGTTGAGCAGCCAGCGCTGGCGGTCGAAGGTGGGGTCGAGCATCATGATCCCCGGCAGGTAGGTCCCGTATACCGATGCCTGGCTCTCCGCCACCACCAGGGCGATGTCGTGGTCGCCTGAGAGGATGCGGGTCACGGCATAGAGCATGGCGAAGGCGCCATCCATCTCCACCTTGGACTCGTTCTTGCGCCATGCGCCTGATGGCTCCACCAGCCTCATGTTGGATATGGTGCGCCCGTCCAGGTAGTCGTTGTTGGCGGTGATGATGGTGTCCAGGTCCTCTCGCTTCAGGCCCGCGGCCTTCAGGGCAGCCACGGTGACCTCGAGTACCTGCAGTTCCCGGGAGGCATTGGCGTCGGCCTCGTACTTAGTCTGTGCGTAGGCGATGATAGCGACTTCTTTATCCACGTTATCGCCTCCCTTATCCCAGCGGCCGGTAGGCCGCGAGGAGATCCAGTACGTTCGCGGCGCCGGCATCGATTACCGCCTCGACCCGCATACCAACGGAGGCGTCTTTGCTCTCGAGGCGCGCGGCGATACAGGTATCCGCCCCATCGTGCTTGACCATGGCGATCACCTCGGGGGCTTCCAGGTCCACCAGGTCGCCGTTCTCGGCCACCTTGACCGAGGCGGTGGTGCATGCCTGCACCGTTCCCGTCGCAGGCAGTTCCACCCAGTCCTCCACCTTGACGAAGCAGCGCTCGCAGATCATGCGCGGCGGCAGCGAGACGCGGCCGCAGGCGGGGCACTTCGAGCCCATGATCTTGCCCTCTTTCAGGCTGTCGTAGAAATACTCCATCCAGTTCCCGACCGACCAGTTAAACACCGGGTTGAGCGGGATGGATGCCCTGGGAACAGGGTCTTTTCCAGCTTTCGCTCCCATCGGATCACTCCCTTCCTGAATAGGTAAAACCCCTCCGTTGCAGTTCTCTAATTGCCGGATGACGAATACCGGAGAACCCGGGCGTCAGGCTTACGAGAACTTTCCCTCTTGATCCATCGTGAGCACGCCCTAAGGGCCCGTTTTCTCCCCAATAGAGTATCTTGTAAAATCCTCCCCTCGTCCACCTTTTTTTAAGGCCGTCGCGAGCGACCTGACTTAACAAGTCTGAGAGTAAACGCCCACCTTGATGGCTAAATCGCTGTTGAGGCGCGGGAAGGCGGACAAGTGTCTGGGCGGGATGCTGTATACGAGCAAAAAGACGATCATCCGCGGTCGAATCCGTATATTCGATCTCTGTCCACAACGTGCCGTCAGTTGAGGGCCTGACCTCACATGATGCATGATGCGGCAAGAAGTGCTAAAATAAACCCGCTGTGTGCCTGTACCTGTGATAGGAGGGGCCGTGGCAAATAAAATTTATTGGAGGAACGGAACGTATGCTGGACCAAACGGAACGAGAGTACGACGCTGTCGACCCCACTGAGATCCCCGAACTGACCGCCCCACTGACCAACTTCGATTACTCCGATGACGAAGTCCCCAACTACGACAAGACCATCAAGATCTTCTCGGAAGGAGACATCATCGCGGGTACCGTGGTAAAGGTGGACAAGGACGAGGTTCTCCTGGACATCGGATACAAGTCCGAGGGGGTGATCCCGGCACGGGAGCTGTCCATACGCTACGGCGTGAAGACCGATGAAGTGGTAAAGGTGGGAGACGAGATCGACGCCCTTGTCCTGCAGAAGGAGGACAAGGAGGGGAGGCTCATCCTCTCCAAGAAAAGGGCCCAATACGAGCGCTCCTGGAACCAGCTCGAGAAGGGCATGATCGAGAACGAGCCCATAGAGGGCGAGGTCATCGAGGTCGTCAAAGGAGGCCTCATCCTCGATATCGGATTGCGCGGGTTCCTGCCGGCGTCCCTCATCGATGTGCACCGCGTGAAGGAGCTGCACTCCTTTCTGGCCTCCAGGCTTACGTGCAAGATCATCGAGATGGACCGCAACCGCAACAATGTGGTGCTATCCCGCCGCGCATTCCTGGAGGAGACGGCATCGGAACGGCGCAAGATCCTCCTGGACAACCTGGAGAAAGGCATGCGCGTGGGGGGCAAGGTCTCGAGCATCGTGTCCTTCGGGGCTTTTGTCAACCTAGGTGGCATCGACGGCCTTATCCACATATCGGAGCTTTCCTGGTGCCATGTGGAGAAGCCCAGCGAGGTGCTCTCGGTCGGCGACGAGGTCGATGTGGAGATACTCGAGGTGGACAAGGAACGCGAGCGTATATCCCTCAGCCTCAAGGCCTGCCAGGCGGACCCCTGGGAGCAACTCTCCCGGGATGTGCAGGTTGGAGAGATCATAAACGGCCTGGTGACCAAGCTGGTGCCCTTTGGGGCCTTTGTACAGGTGAGGCCGGGCATCGAAGGCCTTATACACATCTCCGAGCTTTCGCGCCGCCACGTGGAACAGCCTGACGAGGTCGTCGCGGTCAACCAGGAGATCGAGGTCAAGGTCATCGACATCGACATCGACCGCAGGCGCATCAGCCTCAGCCTCAAGCAGATAATGGGCGAGATCGACGAGGATGAATACTATGAACAGCCCACCGGCAGCGAGGCGGCAGCGGAGTACGTCACAGAAGAGATGGTGGATGAAGCCGCCGAGGCTTTGCAAGAGGCGGTTGAAGAGGCCGTGATCGAAGCCGCCATAGAGGCCGTCGAGGAGGCCGTGGTCGAGGAGATCGTTGCGGCCGTCGAGGAGGCAGTGGTCGAGGAGATCGTCGAGGCTATCGAGGAAGATATTGTCGAGGAGATCGTCGAGGCCATCGAGGAAGATATTGTCGAGGAGATCGTCGAGGCCATCGAGGAAGATATGGTCGAGGAGATTGTCGAGGAACTCGAAGAAGCCAGCGGCGAGTCCGTCCCCGAGGAAGTCGTGGCCGAGATCGCCGCGGCGGTCGAGGAAGCGGTGGAGGAGGAGCTCACCGCGGCGGTGACGGAAGCCGTCGAGGAGGCCATAGTCGAGGAGATCGTCGAGGAGATCGCGGAGGAGGTCGAGGAGGCTGCCGCCGCAGAAGCGGTGGAGGCGACCGCCGAGGAGCCCGAGGAAGAGGAAGAGGAGCTCCCCGAGGGCAGCCTCGAGTCCATCATCAGGGACATGAAGAAGGAGAAGAAGTAAGGCCAAGGCCGTACTGCTCGTATAGATCAAAGGGGCATCTCGCATGCCCCTTTTTCGTGGTATAAACTTCTTATGCCGAACCTGCTTGGAGAAGGAGGACAGCCAGTGTTCGTGGTGGCGTTGACCGGAGGGATAGCCAGCGGCAAGAGCACCGCGTGCGACCTGCTGGCGGAGAAGGGGGCATATATCCTCTGCAGCGACCTCCTGGCGCGGGAGGTGGTGGAAAAGGGCCAGCCAGCCTGGCGCGATATAGTCGACCACTTCGGGGATTCCGTGCTGGACGCCCGGGGGGAGATAGACCGCGCGAAGCTGGCGGAGATAGTCTTCTCCGACCCCACCGAGAGGTCTTTCCTCAACTCCGTAACCCATCCCCGCATCTTCCAGCGCATGTTCGAACTCCTACAGGCCAAAGACGCCGAGACAGGAGGTAAAGGCGTAGCGGTCCTGGACATCCCACTGCTCGTGGATGTAAAGGCGGCTGGTATGTTCGACTTCACCCTGGTGGTGGACGCCTCTCCCGAAGTGCAGGTGGAACGCATCATGCGGGACCGCGGCGGCACCCGCGAAGAGGCGCTGGCGCGCATGAAAGCCCAGGTACCAAGGGAGGATAGACTGGCCTTCGCGGACCGCGTCATCCACAACGGGGGGGACATCGAAGATCTGCGCCGCGAGTTGGACGAGGCCTGGGATGAGATCTCGCAAAAGGCGGCCGTGAAATAGAGCATTCCTTGCTGTGTGCTCGCGCTTGAAGATGCGGCACGCGATTCCGAGATGTTGATGGGAAGCCGGCGATGCATATGGAGGGCTCGAGGGCAGGGACTGAAGGGGAGGTTCCATAAGATGGGCAGAAAGAGACCGGGCGTCGAGCGTTTCGCAGACACCAGCAAGCACAAGGATGCCATGTTCAAGATGGCGAACTGGCCTGGTCTGCGCTCACTCCTCAAGCGCATCCTGGTGGCCAGGGGCACCGTATTCACCTTCATCCCGGTGAACGAAGGGGTGGATCTTCCTGGCGGCGCGACCATGCCCATGGCAGTGGTCGAACATTTCATCAACCAGGCGGAGCACCACGTCATCCTCGATTTCTGTCCCTGCCGGAGGTCTTTCGATTGCAATGATTATCCCGTGGACCGCGGCTGTACCTTTATCGGCGAGGGGGCGCGCGAGATCGATCCCGGGGTGGGCAGGCACGTCTCCAGGGAGGAAGCCCTCGCCTACTTGCGCGAGGGAACGGAGAGGACCTGGTTCCGGTCATCGGCAAGATCGATTTCGACGCCGTCATGCTGGGGATGAAGGACCGGGACCGCCTCATGACCATCTGCCAGTGCTGCCCCTGCTGCTGCCTTACCACCGCCCTCCACTACGCATCTCGTGACGTACGCGATATCATCACGCGTCTGGAAGGGGTCGAGGTCGAGGTAACGGAGGATTGCATCGGCTGCGGTGATTGTGTGGAGGCCTGCATCTTCCACCAGATAGAGCTGAACGGCGGCAAGGCGGTGGTGGGGGATGAGTGCAAGGGTTGCGGGCGCTGCGCCGCCGCCTGTAAGGAAGGGGCAGTCCGCATCACCATAAGCGACTCCGATTACGTCGAAGCTTGTATAAAGCGCATCAGCGCCCGTGTGGACGTGGGTGAAACGGTCGTACGTCAACTCCTGGCGCCGCGCTCCATGGCCTTATCGCGCAGGGCTTCCTCTATCTCGGAGCTGTAGCGGTCGTAGACCGGACAACCGTACTGCAGGCAGAACCTCAATTCCTGCGAGCACCGCGGCTGGTCGATCTGCCAGCACTCCAGCCCACGCTTGTAGGCCTCGCACGCCAGGTACTGGCTGGCAGGGCATCCCCTGAGCTTGCGACAGTTGTTCTGCACGGTCTTCATCAACCTCCTCGCAGCGGCGCGTGATATTATATTCTCAGGGCTCGTGAAGGGCCCTTTATTGAGTTAATGATAGCGACCGCGAGGAGGTAGAACAACCACATGGCCAGCCAGGAGATAGAGTTCGTTTTCTTCGACGCCGGTGAGACGCTGGTGCATCCCATGCCTTCATTCCCGGAGCTCTTCATGACGGTGTGCTCTGAGCACGGGCTGGAGGTCGATTTCAATATCCTGCGCACGGCTACGCGCAAGCTCATGGCGGGGGTCGAGGACCGGCAGCGACAGGGTTATACTTTCTCCAACGAGACCAGCAAATCGCGCCGTTTCTGGCTTGATTTCTACGGCGGCCTGGTGAACGAGATGGGTTACACGCAGCAGGACGGAGCACTCCCCCTGGCCCTTTACGAGACCTTCTCTATGCCCGCCAACTACTGCGCCTATCACGATGCCCACGATACCCTGCTCGAGCTGCGCGAGCGCGGCTTGAGGATGGGGCTGATCTCAAATTTCGAGCCCTGGCTGGAAGGTTTACTGGAAGACCTCGGTATGCTGGGGTTCCTGGAAGTGCTGGTGATCTCCGGCAGGGAAGCCTACGAGAAGCCGCACCCACGCATCTACGAGCTGGCGCTGGAGAGGGGTGGGGTAACACCCCAGCGTGCCCTGCACGTCGGCGACTCGCCCATATCGGACTACGACGGCGCACGCGAGGCGGGGATGAGGGCCGTCCTCCTCGACCGCTGGGGGCGTTTTCCGGGCTTTACGGGCGAAGTGATCAAGGACCTGCGGGAGCTGCCCAGGCTGTTGGATTG
>Ga0209254_10003570_pt1 | contig 14167 bp, 9 predicted proteins | sample FrelakmetDIP11DI_FD_187148 | JGI IMG/M metagenome (GOLD analysis project Ga0209254, IMG submission 187148) | Freshwater lake sediment microbial communities from the University of Notre Dame, USA, for methane emissions studies - DIP11 DI (SPAdes)... | ecosystem: Environmental > Aquatic >...
CCAACCGAGACAACAATTTCAGCCAGCTCGCTGGCGCTGCTGACGCCCATCAGTTTCAAGGCGGCGCGGGCAGCTGGATGCACGCGTGTTGCTCCGCCGATGATGCCAACCGCCATGGGCATCTCCAGTGAACCGACCAGGTTGCCTTGAGCGTCTTTACCCCAGGTGCTCAGCGAGGTATAGCGCCCGCTGCGAGCAGCATAAGCATGCGCCCCGGCTTCCACCGCGCGCCAGTCGTTGCCGGTGGCGATCACCACTGCGTCGACGCCGTTCATGATGCCCTTGTTATGCGTGGAAGCCCGGTATGGGTCAGCGGCAGCGAAAGCCCAGGCAGCAATGATACCATCACGCACATGCTCTGCAAGATATCCCTCGAAAGCCAGTTCTGCCAGTGGAATGGTACAGCGTGCGCGCGCCAGGCGACGGTCAGCCAGGTTCGAGAGGATGCGGAGATGGACGCGCCCGCCGCTCAGAGCAGCCAGGCGTGGCGAGAGACGCTCTGCGGCGGTGTTCAGGGCATTGGCCCCCATCGCATCCCGCACATCGTAGATCAAATGCACCACCATGAAAGGGCCGATGGGCGACTGATCGATCAATCGCACTTCCAGGTCACGTGGTCCACCGCCCAGTTTCTTCAACACCGGGTCAATCTCCGCAGCTTCCATCATCAGCGACTCTTTTGCTTCCAGGATCGCCAGGCGCGCTGATGGAAGGTCAACCACATCCAGGATCTGGATTTGAGCAATCATCTCGGGCGGCGTTGTATGGGCAGAGAAACCACCACCAAGGCGAGCCAATTTTGCCATGAACGAAGCGCCAGCCACTACCGAGGGCTCCTCGATTACCATTGGTACCAGCACATCGCGACCGTTGATCTGGAAATTAAGACCGATACCCAGCGGCAGACTATACATCCCAACGACGTTCTCGGTCATGTGGTCCGCTTGGAAAACCGATAAGCCAGCCGCGCCGCTCAGCGCAGCCGCTTCTTCCGGGGAAAGATTAGCCCGGCGGGTGATTTCAGCCAGGCGTTGTTCTAATCCCAGGTTGTAAAAACCAGGAATACGGGATCCATCAGGAAATTCGGTCATTTTAGACAACGTTTCATTTATAACCAGTCTAAACTGGCAAAAACTATCAAACTCAGACAAAATAGGGTAAAATTAGCCCGCGGTGAGGATCGTTAGATGGTGTTATTAACGCGAGAACAATTAGAAGACCGCTTAGTGGCCTTGCATCGTGCCAGTCTGGAGCTGGTCAGCGATCTTTCCCTGGAAACTGTCCTGGAACGAATTGTAACACTGGCACGCGAACAATCTGGAGCGCGTTACGCGGCCCTGGGTGTAGTTAATGATGCTGGAGACCTGGTCCAGTTCATCCCCATCGGGATGACCAAACAGGAAATCGAGCGCCTTGCCCATCCACCCATCGGCAGGGGCTTGCTGGGTGCGCTGCGCAATGAGCTGGAGCCTGTTCGCATCCCAGAGATCAGCACGGATCCACGCAGCGTCGGTTTTCCAAAGAACCACCCGGAAATGCATTCTTTTTTGGGCGTTCCAATCGTACAGGGGGAACGGCTGCTCGGCCAGATCTACCTGACCGATAAAATGGATTATCCCGAATTCACCCTCGAGGATGAGCGCGTTCTGGAGACGTTGGCAGCTTACGCGGCTATCGCCATTACGAACGCCCGGCACTACGATCAGTTCGTCCGGCGCGACCGCGAGCTGCAGACACGCAACGATGATTTGAAGCTGCTCAACGAAGTAGCAACGACTCTCACCAGCTCGCTGGATATCGACGAAATCCTGGCAAAAACCCTCGTTTTGGTAATGGGATATTTGGGCGTTGAAGCCGGAGAAATCTTCCTGGTCGAAGATGGTGAGCAAGATCTTCACCTGGCGCTCCACCGCGGCGACTTCGAAGAAACTTTTTCCAACCTGGATCGTTTCCGGATCGGTCAGGGCTTTATCGGTATGGTCGCGGCGACTGGCAAGATGCTGGTCAGCACAAACCTGCGCCAGGACATGCGCTATCTGCGCCCAGCAGTGCTTGAGGCAGGCTTTCAGTTTATCTGCTGCATTCCGTTGACCTCAGGCGGAAAAGTGGTCGGTGTGTTGAGCGCGGCGAGCCGCCGCCAGCCTAAGATGGAGGAACGCCAATTGAATATGCTGACGGCCATCGGCACCTGGGCAGGCGTGACGATTGAAAACGCCCGCTTGAACCGCCAATCTCGTCGCCTGGCAGTGCTGGAAGAGCGCGAGCGGATTGGCATGGACCTGCACGATGGCATTATTCAATCGATTTATGGGGTCGGTCTGGCGTTGGACTTCGCCCGCATGGCTTTGGATGAAGATCCAGTCGAGGCGCGCAAGAAGATTGAGGAATCGATCAACTCATTGAACAGCACGATCCGTGATATCCGGGCCTATATCCTGGATTTGCGCCCGCGCCAGTTCCACGGCGATGATTTGAAACAGGGTCTCCAGCGCCTGGTAGACGAATTCCAGTCCAACAGTACTACGCATGTGACCCTGATGGGACCAGAAGATGGGCTGGTGGACTTCCCAGCCCAAAATGCAACTGCCCTGTTCCACATTTGCCAGGAATCGCTGGCAAATGTCGCCAAGCACGCACGCGCCCAGTATGCCGAGGTGCATCTGTGGACTTCCCGTGATCGCGTCTTGTTGGAAATCTCAGATGACGGGCGGGGGTTTGACCTGCGTAAGATGAACATCACGCTGGGGCATGGTCTGTCCAACATGCATTCGCGGGCGCGCAAGGTGGGCGGCGATGTCGAGATTACCTCATCGCCGGGCAGCGGCACCACCGTCCTGGCCTGGGTGCCGCGGCGGGTGGTGTAAAGCGATGGAGCTGATCTCCAGCCGTAACAACCCCAAGATCAAACATGTGCGGGCCCTGCACCAGCGCAAAGCCAGGCAGGAAGCCCGCCTTTTTTTGGTAGAAGGCATCCGGCATGTCGGGGAGGCTGTCGAAGCTGGGGCAGCAGTGGAAGCGATCTACTATGCCCCCGAGCTATTAAAGAGCGAGTTTGCTTTCCAGTTGGTAGACTCACAAGCGAAAAAAGGGGTGACTTGCTACGCAACTTCACCAGAGGTCTTCGAGAGTCTGGCAGAGAAGGAGAACCCCCAGGGCATTCTGGCAGTGGTACGCCAGCCGGAGCACAGCCTGGCTGAGTTGAAACCCGGGATTTTCACCTGGGGTGTGGCGCTGGTTTCTCCACAGGACCCCGGAAACCTGGGCGCCATCCTGCGCACGGTCGATGCGGTGGGCGCCGGTGGTATGATCTTGCTGGAAAGCAGCGTAGATATTTATCACCCGGCGGCAGTGCGCGCCAGCATGGGGACGCTATTCTGGTATCCGGTAGTCCAGGCAGCCTTTACAGATTTCCAGGATTGGGTGAGTATTCATTCTTATCACGTATATGGCAGCTCAGCCCACGCCGAGAACGATTACCTGCAAGCCCGGCCTTACCTTTCGCCGCGCATCCTGTTGCTGGGTAGTGAGCGAGAAGGCCTGACCACCGCGCAGCAGAGCGTCTGCGAGAGCGTGGTGCGGTTGCCGATGTATGGGCGAGCGACCTCGTTAAACCTGGCAGTGGCCGCTGGCATCCTGCTGTATGCCATGCTTTAGCAACACACTTGTTACCCGCTCTTATCCCCCCTATAGCACAACCGGGATCATTTCAAATATTTATCAAAGAAATCCGCCACCATCTTGACCAGCTCCGGCAGGCTGGGCTGGATATCTCCATCTACCGGACGAAAGCCATGCCCGGCATTCTTCACCACCACCAATTCGACTGGCACACCAGCAGCTTCCAGTTTATCGTACAGGATTTGAGACTGTTCAAGCGGCACTACTTCGTCGCGGTCACCGTGCAGGATCAGGAAAGGCGGGTCGTCGGGGGTGATGTAGGTCACCGGGCTGTAGGTCTGCAATAATGGGTCGTCCAGGCTGGAAGCATTGAAGATCAGCAAGCCAAAACGGCGGCTGGAACCGGCCTGCATCACCTTGAGATCAGATGGACCAAACATGTCCACAACTGCCTGTACGCGGCTGGATTGGTCACTGTTTTCTCCACTATCCCAACCCGCCTCTTTGTCCGAAGCGCCCAACAAAGACACCAGGTGGCCTCCCGCGCTGCCTCCGATGGCGCCGATCCGCTCCGGATCAATGTTATATTTGGCCGCGTTGGCGCGCAGGTGCCGGACAGCGCATTTTACATCTTCGATCTGTGCGGGGAAAGTATACTTGGGCGCCAGGCGGTAGTTGATCGCCGCCATGCTATAGCCGCGTCGCACCAACGCTTCTTTAAACAGCAAGCCGGCACCGTCGCTCTTATCCCCACCCGTCCAGCCGCCGCCGTGCACATACAGCACAGCCGGGGCTGGAGCGGTCATTTTCCTGGGCTGGTAAAGGTCCATAGTGAGCTTCACGCCGTCGGAAGTTGTGCAATAGGTCAGGTCAATTTGCAGCGGAGAAGGCGTGGGAATCAGATCCGCCTGGTTTGTGGGAGTTACAAGCGGGGGAGCGAAAAGGAAGTCCGCACGCGTCTTTGTAGGGCTTTGCAGGGTTACCACGGTTGGACTGACCAGCGTGTAACCGCTGCCTGAGGGAGGCGTCATCTGCGCCTCGACCGGCTTGTCCCAGCCGCCTGGAATCACCACCACAGCCACGCCATCTGCGCCGGTCTCGCCGCCAAACCCGGCGCAGGTAAAGCGTGCTCCTTCCAGCGGTGGGTCGCTGGCATCCAGCTCACCGTTGCCATTTGTATCGATGTAGGCATGCCCGGAGAAGAATGTATCTGCCAGGATCACCGGAGTTGCACTGCCGCTATTCCTCAATGTGGTCAGGTTGCAGGCAAGAGTGGTAAGTAAGAATAGCGCCAGGATGACCAGACCGGGAATTTTTTTCATTCTTCGTGTTCTCCGCATATTTAACCGAGCCATTTTACGTAACAGGGATTTCACCATTTTCCGATAGAGTTGATTTTACTCCGCGACTGCCTGGCAAGCAACTCCTGATCTGGAAGCGTGGCAGCACCGAAATAAATCTAGAACGATTCATTCTATTATCCTCCGACTACTTTCAGTTTAACAGGAAGATGTGAGAGGGCTGCAAGCACTCTGTAAATTTAATGTAACCAAATGGGGCGCGCACTGAGTCAAGATGTGAGGTATGATTCGTATTCGGTTTCGGTACCATCGACAACATCTGTTGTGGACGATTAGAGGCAACGGACGAAGAATGCATCCAGGCAGCATAGAGGCCAGCCAGCTAGTCAGGCGGCTGGCCGACCGGGTGCGCCAGCGCGGTAGATTCGTCATCCGCTCCGCCGATCTGGCGCATTGGGAAGATGAGATAGAGAAAATCTACCTCCTGCTCAACATGGCGCTCCGGCATCTGCCCGATTATCGTTCCTGGCCGCGCGAGGTGGTATTCAACAGCCTGGCGCCTTTCCGCAAAATCGTCGACCCCGACTTGGTATTGTTCGCTGAAGACGGCGACCGTACGGTAGGCTGGCTGCCAGGGCTGCCGAACCTGAACGAAGCCTTTATCCACGTGAACGGGCTGCGCAACCCGTGGGATTACCTCAAGTTGTGGTGGTATATGCGCCGTCAGACCGAATGCCTGACGGTCAAGAGCGTGCTGGTGCCGCAGGAGTATTGGGGCAGCGGCGTGGCGATTCTGCTGTTCGACGAGATGTATCAGCGAGCACTGGCACGCGGCTATAAATGGATCGACGGCTCGCTCACCTCGGATGACAACCCGAACACACCCGCATTGGGCGCCCGCTTCGGGGCAAAGATCTATAAATGTTATCGCGCCTATCGTTTAAACATATAACCCCTCTTGCTTGAAAGCACAGATCTAAAAAGCCTGACGCAAATCATTGAAACCCTGCGCTAGGCTTTTTTCTCGGCACGGTGAAATCAATCCAAGATTATTTCAGATACTTATTCAGATAATCAACCACCATTTGGATGTTAGCGGCTTCAAAGAATTGAGCAGTGCCATGTCCGGCACCCTGGATGAAGTTCAAAGATACATGATCGGCGCCGATTGCCGGCGTAAGGGCATCGGATAACAATTTGCCCTGCTGGGGAGGTACGTTACAGTCCGCTGTGCCATGTTGGATAAAAAATGGCGAGGCTTTTACTGAAACGTAGGTGATCGGGTTGGCAGCTTTCGCTACTTCGGGTTTGTCCTGGATTGGCGCACCAATCAGCTTTGACTCGGGCGAATCGGCGTTGTTATGGTCTTGAGCGCAGGAAGTTCCACTGAACTGCTGATCCATCTGCAAGAAATCGATCGGACCAAACCAATCCACAACTGCTTGCACACAGCTCGACTGGTCGGCATTTCCCAATTCGGCACCTTCCAACGCCACAACCTCACAGGAAGTGCCCAGCAAAGCTGCCAGGTTGCCACCCGCCGACCAACCCCAGACGCCGAATTTCTGGGGGTCCAGGTGGTATTCCTGAGCATGCGCACGTAACCACCTCACAGCAGCTTTGACATCCTGGATTTGAGCAGGGAAAGTCGCCTCCCCACTCAAGCGATAATTCAGGCTGGCGACAGCATAGCCATTGGCAAGAAGCTGGTCGCCGCCTACCGGGTCACTCTTATCGCCCATCATAAAACCGCCGCCGTGGATATTGACAATCAATGGGAACGGTCCGTTTCCCTGCGGCAGATATAGATCAAGCGTTTGAGCCTTGGAGAGCGAGGCATAAGCAATATCCTTGGCTGATGGCTTGGCAGCAACCTTTGGCGTCCCACCTAAACCAGAACTCAGGAAGAAAAAACCAACAGCAGCTCCAACGGCCAACAAAGACACGATCGCGATGGCAATCCAAGCACGGTTAGATAGACGCTTACGGGGTTGACCTGGTTTCATTTTAGAAGGAACTGACATTTCTTTTATTTATCCCTTTTTACACCACAGATTTATGACCTCTCAAAATCATAATATAAAAATCTCAAGGAATCTCCTGGTATTATCCGGGGAATCTTATGCTAACATTGTTTATGTCCGTTCCTCATAAGTAATCCGAATCAATATGGAGAAGTTATGACTGTCTATGAACTTCAATCACTGAAATTACCCAAATTGACCGGTGCGGGGCTTTCCGCTTTCACCGCGGCTGTCGAGAACCCGGTCAGCCGAGCGCTGTTGCTGGGTGGGTTATTGGAAAATGCCGGCATACCCAAGCTGCGCCGGATCACGCTACAAGAGCCGCCCACGTTTTACCCATTGGTGCAACCCGAAGGGGGTTTCCAGGTCGAGAAAGCGCCATTCGAGCCCGGCGCGCCGCCGGAAAACTTTGCCTACCTGACAGCACGCGACTATGCAAAAGCTTATCGTGATGGGACGCTCAACCCGGTGGAGGTAGCCGAGCGAGTGTTATCAGCGATCGAAGCCAGCGAACAGGGTAATACGCCGTTGAGGGCGTTCATTGCCATCGACCGCCAGGATGTGATGGCTCAGGCGCAGGCTGCGCAGGAGCGTATCCGTTCGGGGCAGGCGCTGAGTCTGCTGGATGGCGTGCCAGTAGCAGTGAAAGATGAAATCGATATGAAACCTTACCCCACGACTGTGGGGACGCGCTTCCTGGGCGCTGCGCCGGCTGCCGAAGATTCTACAGTTGTGGCTCGGCTGCGGGCAGCCGGGTCGCTGCTGGTGGGTAAGGCAAACATGCACGAAATTGGGATCAACCCCAATGGCGCCAACGCCCACCACGGAACGGTGCGCAATCCCTATGATGTGCGCTGCGATTCGGGCGGCAGTTCCAGCGGTTCATCGGCGGCAGTGGCAGCGGGTCTGGTGCCTGTCGCAATCGGTGCAGACGGCGGCGGCTCGATCCGCATCCCCGCCGCGCTATGCGGCATCGTGGGGCTCAAGTCGACTTTTGGGCGGGTGAGCGAGTTCGGCGCGGCGCCGCTGTGCTGGAGCGTAGCACATCTTGGCCCGCTGACCGCCAGTGTCGAAGACACAGCGCTGACCTACGGGCTGGTAGCCGGGCCGGATCCCCGCGATCCCAACACGCAGGTCCAGCCGCCGGTCACGCTGGCAGGCTGGAACCGGGCTGATCTGCACGGCGTACGCCTGGGCGTCTACCGCGACTGGTTCGAACATGCTGCACCGGAAGTAGTGCAGACCTGCAAGGCTATGCTGGAGCAGCTCAAGAGCGCCGGGGCAGAGGTTAAGGAGATCGCCATCCCCGAGCTGGATGAAATCCGCATTGCCCATGCAGTCACCATCCTTTCAGAGATGGCGGTCTGTATGAAGCCATATCGAGCACAACGCAAACTGATGGGGGCAGCGGTACGTCTCAACCTGGTGCTGGGAGACGTATTTACTGCCTCCGACTACCTACAAGCGCAGCGCGTGCGGACGCGCGCGCTGGCGAACTTCCGGGAGGTTTATCGCCAGGTGGATGTGATCATCTCGCCCGCCACAGCACTGGCGGCTCAACCCATCCCGCAGGGTGGCCTCCCAGGCGACTGGTCGGACCTGGGCACCGTCACCGAGATGATGCGCTTCATCGTCCCGGGCAACCTGGTCGGCCTGCCGGCGATCAGCTTTCCGGCCGGTTACGATGGACGCAATCTGCCGGTCGGCATGCAGGCCATGGGCCGCCATTGGGAAGAGCACTTGCTGTTGCGGGTGGCCTACGTGGCCGAACAGGTTATGCAACGCCGCACACCTGAGCGCTATTACCGGATATTTTGAGCAGTAGATTGTTTCTCCGGCCTCCGACCATCCGGCATTGCTGGCAGAAATTGCCCCCTGAAAATCATTCGGCTTGCCGAGACCTGCAAGTCTGGCGATCTTGATGACCGCAGGGCATTTCGGGGCTATTAATACATATATCACGGTTGTCATAGTTTAAACGTGAAGATTGTAACCCCTGAAACCGGACGAAAAACACGACCATTTAATTGACTTTATACATTATTCGATATACAATACAGATTATTAATGTGATAAAGATCACAAATATTAAGGACATTCAGTAGGTGAGCGTGTGTTTGCCACATTACAGAAACTCGGCGAGGGGAAAATGCGCTGGAATCAACGTCACACCGGCATACACATGAGGCTGATTTGTCGGTTAAAAGGGTTCCTGTTTCTATAAGTCCACAACCGAAATAGGCCTATGAGATTCATTCATGGGGCAGTGTAATAGATTAACAAAACATTTTCCTGTCGGTAGGGTTTTTTGTGGCTTTTGTAATTTGCCTGGTTGTCAAGGTATTCTCGCCTTTTCAAGGAGGTGAACGAAATGGGAATAGTCCTCTCCGTATGTCCTACCTGCGGATGCGGCTGTAGACTCACATGGGAAGGGGGAAAGAGAACGCCATGAACCGCTTCGTTATTGCTGATCCCAGACGCTGTATCGGATGTTATGCCTGTATCGCTGGTTGTGTGGAGAACCATCGCAAAGCTGGTTTACAGGCTTACCCGCGCCTTTATGTTACCCATACTCGCGCTGGCATGATGCCGATTCAATGCCGCCATTGTGAAGAACCCTCCTGCGCGGCGGTATGCCCGGTAAAAGCCATCACCTGCCAAGACCAATCCGTCCAGCTCAATGAAAGCCTGTGCGTCGGCTGTAAGTTGTGCGCGCTGGCCTGTCCCTTTGGGGCAATTATTCCGGGTGGTACACCGGTACCTCAATTCGAGTTCAACATCGGGCAGTACACCTATGTCAACACACCTTACCAGGCAGAACCGATGTACCTGCGCGAGCTGGGTCTGCGCGAACGCCTCTCGCTGCTGAGCTGGGATATCGGTCAAAAAACCGTAGCCATAAAGTGCGACCTGTGTTACTTCAGCGATGAGGGTCCAGCGTGCGTAATCGCCTGCCCACACAAGGCGCTCAGCCTGATCGATGAAGATAGCGACTACTCGAGCGAGTTGGTCGAGCAGATGAAAAGCGTGGCTCTCGTAACCAGTGATGCTCGCATCGAAGGGGAAGCGTAGACGGCAGGGCGCCCCACAACCTGCAGAAGAGGAAAATGAATGGACGCAATTCAAATTCTACTGCTCTCTGTACTGGTGTTTGGAGTTGGCGCGGTCGCCAGCTTGCTGCTGAACGGCTCCAGCCGGACGGCGCGGTATGTCTCGGGAATTGCTGGCATGCTTGGATCGGTGATGGGATTGCTGGCAGCTATTTTAGCAATTATCAATAAACCTGCCACCCTGGAGCTGCTCATACCGCTCCCCTTCGGACATTTCTACCTGCAAATGGACGGTCTCTCCACCCTGATGGTCGGGATGATCGCGGTGCTAGGTTTCGTCGCCAGCTTGTATTCTATCTCCTACCTGGAACAATACGAAAAGCGCAGCCTGGGCGTGATGGGGTTTTTCACCAACCTGTTTATCGCCATGATGTTGCTGGTCGTGACAGTGGCTAACGCGTTTTATTTCCTGGTATTCTGGGAGATGATGACGCTAGCTTCCTATTTCCTGGTCATTTTCGAAAGCGAAAAGAAAGAGGCCATCCGGGCCGGCTACCTGTATATGCTGGTAGCGCATGCGGGCGGCGCGCTGATCATGGTGTCTTTCTTCCTCTTTTACGCCATCTCAGGCAGTTTCGATTTCGCTGCATTTCGCCAGGCGCAGCTCTCTCCCGCTCTGCGCAATGTAATTTTCTTGCTGGCCTTCTTAGGCTTTGGCGCCAAAGCCGGGATGGTGCCATTGCACATCTGGATGCCCGATACATACTCAGCCGCGCCATCGCACGTCTCGGCGCTGATGTCGAGCGTGATGAAAAAGACCGCCATCTACGGCATCCTGCGGGTGTGTGTCTACTTACTTGGCGCCAGCGTCCTGTGGTGGGGGTTATTGGTGCTGTTTTTTGGCGCGATTTCGGCAGTTCTGGGGGTGCTGTTTGCGCTGGCTGAGCGCGACCTGAAGCGCATGCTGGCTTACTCCAGTGTGGAAAACGTTGGGATCATCCTGTTGGGCATTGGCACCGGTATGATAGGTCTGGCAACCCAGCAGGCAGTGGTTGCTTCGCTCGGCTTCCTGGCGGCGCTTTACCATGCGCTCAACCACTCGTTCTTCAAGGGTTTGCTGTTCCTGGGCACCGGCGCGGTGGATTACCGGCTGCACACCCGGGATCTGAACGAGATGGGTGGTCTGGCACGGCGGATGCCCTGGACCGGACTGGCTTTTCTGACCGGCGCCCTGGCTGTAGCGGCGATCCCGCCCTTGAATGGCTTTGTGAGCGAATGGTTTACCTACCAGGCCTTTTTCAACCTCAGTCGCGACCCTAATTTTGCAGTCAGAATCTTCGCACCATTATGCGCGGTGTTGCTGGCGCTGGCGGGGGCATTGGCGGCCATGTTGTATATCAAAGCCTATGGCGGAGCATTCACCGGCCCGCCTCGCAGCCAACCTGCCAGCCAGGCGCAGGAAGTTCCGGGAACGATGATCACCAGCATGTTCATCCTGGTAGCTGGATGTCTGGCGCTGGGGCTGGGCGCGCCGCTGGTTGCGCCATACCTGATGCAGGTGGCAGCCAGCTTACCCGGGGCTACGTCGATGCCAGTGGCGAGTGGCGTGTGGGTTTATCCGGCGAATATCAACCAGGCTATCTTATCCACACCATTGGTCGCCATCCTGCTGGTGGGCTTGTTGACCGTCCCATTGGTAGTGCTGGCTATATACGGAGGTTTTAAAGCTGGCAAGCGCACCGTGGTTGATCCCTGGGCTTGCGGCTATGGCTATTCACCCAGCATGTCGGTCTCGGCCAGCAGCTTTGACCAGCCGATAAAAGCTACTTTCGGTAGCCTGTACGCTTTGCGACCTATGATCCAAAAGCCGTTAGATGCAACTGCAGCCTGGTCCAAACGCTTCAGAGAGGCGATTGTCCGCTCCGAGCCTGTGCTGGAAAGTTGGATCACCCGACCGACGGCGTGGGTGGTGAATTACCTGGGAAAGCATATCCAGGCGCTCCAAATGGGTGATATCCGGTTGTATTGCCTGTATATCATTTTGACATTGGCAGTTCTCCTGATCGTGGTCTTCAAATAGGAGAAAACTATGACAACAACCAGTTTGATCGTAATCGGTTTGTTGCAGGCGCTCCTGATCCTGATGCTTGCGCCTCTATTCTCGGGCTTTTCACGCGTGATGCGCGCGAAAATGCACAGCCGGCGCGGTCCCAGCATCTACCAGAACTACCGGGACCTGGCGAAGCTAATGAAACGCCAGGAGGTTGTCTCAGAACAGGCCAGCTGGGTTTTCCAGGCCACGCCATTTATCACCATGGTCTGCATGCTGCTGGTGGCATTGATTGTCCCCATATTCACTGTCGAATCTCCCTTTAGATGGGTTGGCGATCTGATCCTGGTGATTTACCTGTTCGCCCTGTCACGCTTTTTCTTCTCACTGTCCGGTCTGGCGACGGGAAGCACATTCGGTGGCATTGGCGCCAGACGCGAGCAACTGTTGTCCGTTTTGATCGAGCCGGTGATGTTGTTGGTTCTGTTCGTAATGGCGCTGCTGGCTGGCTCCACTAACCTGGGGACGATCAGCACCAAGATCGCCAGCGGGGAGGTGCCCTTTTACACTTCGGTCTGGTTGGGCATGCTGGCGTTTGCCTTTGCTTCTTTCGTGGAAATGGGCAAGCTGCCATTCGATCTGGCTGAGGCGGAGCAGGAGCTTCAAGAAGGCCCACTGACGGAATTTTCGGGGCGCTCGCTGGCTATGCTGAAGTGGGGCCTTTATATGAGACAGATGGTAGTGGTCGCTCTGTTCCTGGCTGTCTTCCTGCCTTTCGGGAGCATGACGACCCTCTCGATCCCGGCGATCCTGCTGGCGGTCGTGGTGTTTTTACTGAAAGTGGTGCTGTTCTACTTTATCGTCGGTATATTGGAAAATGCCATGGCTAGAGTGCGCTTCATGAAAGCATCGGCCGTCACCTGGGCTGCTCTGGGAGCAGCTATCCTATCCTTTGTCTTCTACCTGGCTAACGTGTAGGTGAGGAGGATCAAAGCATGCTGCTCTATTTAGTCCTCGCCAGTTTTTTGATCCCGTTCATCGGGGCCGTGCTGACACTGCTGATCCCGCGTGGGTGGGTGAAAGTGTTCAGCCAGATCACCGCCTTTCTGGCATTCCTGTGCAGCCTGATCGTTTTGATCGAGCTGTCCACGCTTGGAAAGGTCAGCCTGACCATCGATCTGTTCATGATACGCCAGGCGGTGGTATTTGGCGTTACCATCGACAAACTCAGCTCACTGATCGGTCTGGCTGTCATCCTGGTCGGCTTCCTGATCGTGGTTTACTCCACCGGCTATCTCAGCCCACAGAACCGGGAGCACCCAGAGCATGGTATAGAGCGCAGGTATTATTTCTTCCTGCTGGCGTTCATCGGCTCGATGGCCGGGCTGGTGTACTCCTCCACCATGCTCGGACTGCTGGTATTCTTCGAGCTGACCGGGGTCTGTTCGTGGGGTCTGATCGGCTACTACGACAACCCCAAGGCGCGCAATGCCGCCTTCAAGGCGATTGTCACAACCCAGGTAGCTTCATTGGGCTTATATGTAGCAACCGTGGTCCTGCTGGGTACAAGTAATCCCAATAGTTTCCAGCTTTCCGCTCTGGCGAACTTGCCCGATAACGTCAAGACGATCATCTTCATCGGCATCTTGATCGCTGCCTGGGGCAAATCTGCGCAGCTGCCATTCCATTTCTGGCTGCCGGATGCGATGGTGGCGCCTACTCCGATCAGCGCCTACCTGCACGCGGCTTCAATGGTGAAAGTGGGCGTGTATATCCTGGCGCGTTGCCTGCTTTCCGCCGGCAACGTACCCCAGGTGATCGGGGTGGTAGGCGCGGTCATGGCGATTATCACCATGGTGTATGGCTTTGCCATGTATTTCCCGCAGAAAGACTTGAAGCGGCTGCTGGCGTATTCGACCATCACCCAGCTTTCTTACATTTTCCTGGCTCTCTCGCTATCGGTCTTTGGCAGCCCGCTGGCCTTCAACGGGGCGGTCGCTCACATTTTCAACCACGCCTTCGCCAAAAGCCTGTTCTTCCTGGTGGCTGGGGCGCTCAGCTATGCCGCCGGCACGAAAATGCTGCCAGCCTTGAAAGGGATCATGAGCAAAATGCCGCTGGTAG
>Ga0209254_10003571_pt1 | contig 14166 bp, 14 predicted proteins | sample FrelakmetDIP11DI_FD_187148 | JGI IMG/M metagenome (GOLD analysis project Ga0209254, IMG submission 187148) | Freshwater lake sediment microbial communities from the University of Notre Dame, USA, for methane emissions studies - DIP11 DI (SPAdes)... | ecosystem: Environmental > Aquatic >...
GGCGGGCGGCCGCCTCGGTAAGGGTGACTGCCATATGCTCAGTGCGACTTCTTGGCCTTGTAGTCCTCGACCGCGGCCTTGATCGCGTCTTCAGCCAGGATCGAACAGTGGATCTTCACCGGCGGCAGGGCCAGCTCCTGGGCGATGCGCGTGTTCTTGATCGTCAGCGCTTCGTCGAGCGACTTGCCCTTGACCCACTCGGTGACCAGCGAGCTCGACGCAATCGCCGAGCCGCAACCATAGGTCTTGAACTTGGCGTCCTCGATCAGCCCCGTCGCCGGATTGACCTTGATCTGCAGCTTCATCACGTCACCGCAGGCCGGCGCGCCGACCATGCCGGTGCCCACCGTCTCGTCGCCCTTGTCGAACGAGCCGACGTTACGCGGGTTCTCGTAGTGGTCAATGACCTTTTCGCTGTATGCCATGTCAGTTCTCCATCAATTCAATGTGCGGCCCACTTGATCGTGCTGATGTCGATGCCGTCCTTGAACATCTCCCACAACGGCGAGAGCTCGCGCAGTTTGGCGACGCGGTCTTTCAGCGTGCTGATCGCGTAGTCGATTTCTTCTTCGTTGGTGAAGCGGCCGATCGTCATGCGCAGGCTCGAATGAGCCAGTTCATCGCTGCGGCCCAACGCACGCAGCACATAGCTCGGCTCCAGGCTGGCCGAGGTGCAGGCCGAACCCGAGCTCACGGCCAGGCCCTTCACGCCCATGATCAGCGACTCGCCTTCGACGAAGTTGAAGCTGATGTTCAGGTTGTGCGGCACGCGGCGCTCCGTGTGGCCATTGATGAACACCTGCTCGATATCCACCAGGCCGCGCAGCAAGCGCTGCTGCAGCGCGCGGATGCGCTCGCTCTCGACGCCCATCTCTTCGCGCGCAATGCGAAAGGCCTCACCCATGCCGACGCACTGGTGCGTCGGCAGCGTGCCTGAACGCATGCCGCGCTCGTGGCCACCGCCATGCATCTGCGCTTCGATGCGCACGCGCGGCTTGCGTCGAACGTAGAGGGCGCCGATGCCTTTGGGCCCATAGGTCTTGTGCGAGGCCAGGCTCATCAAGTCGACCGGCAAAGTCGTCAGGTCGATCACCACCTTGCCGGTGGCCTGCGCCGCATCGACGTGGAAGACGATGCCGCGCTCGCGGCAGATCGCGCCGATGGCCGGGATGTCTTGGATCACGCCGATCTCGTTGTTGACGAACATCACGGAGACCAGGATGGTGTCTGCACGAAGCGCGGCCTTGAACTTGTCCAGGTCGAGCAAGCCGTCTTCCTGCACGTCGAGGTAGGTGGCTTCGAAGCCCTGGCGCTCGAGCTCACGCACCGTATCGAGCACAGCCTTGTGTTCCGTCCTGACGGTGACGATGTGCTTGCCGCGCGTCTTGTAGAAGTTCGCAGCGCCCTTCAAAGCCAGGTTGTTGCTCTCCGTGGCACCCGAAGTCCAGACGATCTCGCGTGGGTCGGCCCCGATCAGTTCAGCGACCTGCACACGCGCCTTCTCGACGGCAGCCTCGGCCTCCCAGCCCCAGGCATGGCTGCGCGATGCCGGATTGCCGAAATGCTCGCGCAACCACGGCACCATTGCGTCGACCACGCGCGGGTCGACCGGCGTCGTTGCACCGTAGTCCATGTAGATCGGGAAATGCGGCGTCATGTCCATGGTTGGCAGATGAGTGCGTTGTTACTTGCTGAGGGCGGCGGCCGCGCCGAGGGCAAATACCGAGTTCGGTGCGGTGATGCGAATCGGCTTGACCACGGGCACCGACGATATCGCGCGCTTGATCGGAGGCTCGACGACGGAGACGCCTTTGGCCGTCTGGTCATCGACCAATTTCTTCAGCGTGATCGAGCTGAGGAAGTCGATCATTTTGGTGTTGAGCGCTGCCCACAGGTCGTGTGTCATGCACTTGCCGCTGTCGTCGCCCATGCAGTTCTCCTTGCCGGCGCAGCCCGTCGCGTCGATCGGCTCGTCGACGGCGACGATGATGTCGGCCACGGTGATGTCCGAGGCCGAGCGGCCAAGTGAATAGCCACCGCCGGGGCCGCGCGTGCTCTCGACCAACTCGGCGCGGCGCAGCTTGCCGAACAGCTGCTCAAGGTACGAAAGCGAAATTTGTTGCCGTCCGCTGATCGCAGCCAGCGCCACCGGCCCATTGGTCGAGCGCAGTCCGAGATCAATCATTGCCGTGACAGCAAAACGGCCTTTGGTCGTTAGACGCATGTGTTTCTCCAGCAGGTTGGGGTCGGAATCGGCGGGGTCGGACCCGAGACAATCGGGTAAACCCTCGACCTATCCCGAGAAGATCAGTCAAGTTTATCAGAAGCCGAGTGTTTTGGTCGGGTTCGGCTCAGGAAGTTCCCAAGCGGCTGCGCAAATCGACGATCAACACGTCGCTGGCCAGCTCGATCTGGTCGAGCACGTTCTCAAAACCCTGCGCCGCACCCGCGTACGGGTCAGGCACCTCGGCGGCCGCAAACAGTCGAACCTCGCCGCGGCAACCGATGGGCATGAGCCGCTGCAACTCGGCCAGGTTGTCTTCGTCCATCGCCAGCAGCAAATCAAAGCGATCGAAGTCGGCGTCCTCGACACGCCGCGCGCGCAGTCGCGACAAGTCATAGCCACGAAGCAACGCATGGCGCTGCGCACGCACATCCGGCGGATCGCCGGCATGCCACCCGCCGGTGCCCGCCGAGTCCACTTCCACCCGCTCACTCAAGCCAGCGGCGACCAGGCGTTGGCGCAAAACCGCCTCGGCCGTCGGTGAGCGGCAGATGTTGCCCAGGCAGACCATCAGCACGCGCAGCGCCGGCGGCTTCACTTCGCACCCCCCAAGGGCACCACGTTGGTGTCGTGCCCCGGCGCGCCAAAGGCCTGTTCACGCAGTTGCGCAAGTTGGTCGCGAACCCGCGCGGCTTTCTCGAACTCCAGGTTGCGCGCGTGCTCGAGCATCTGCTTCTCTAACAACTTGATGCGCTTGCCCAAGTCCTTCTCGCTCATCGCCTCGACCTCGGCGGCAGCGTGGGCGCGCTGCAAGTCATCCTTGGCGGTCTTGGCCGAGACAGCGCCGTCGATCAGGTCACGCACCTGCTTGACCACGCTGCGTGGCGTGATGCCGTGCAGCTCGTTGTGGGTAACCTGCTTGGTCCGGCGGCGATCGGTCTCGCCGATCGCACGCTGCATCGAATCGGTCATCTTGTCGGCGTACAGGATCGCCTTGCCACTGAGGTGGCGTGCGGCGCGACCGATGGTCTGGATCAACGAACGCTCGGAGCGCAGGAAGCCCTCCTTGTCAGCGTCGAGGATCGCCACCAGCGAGACTTCCGGAATATCGAGCCCCTCGCGCAGCAGGTTGATGCCGACCAGTACGTCGAACATGCCCAGACGCAGGTCGCGCAGGATCTCGACCCGCTCGACGGTGTCGATGTCGCTGTGCAGGTAGCGCACCTTGACGCCGTTGTCAGCCAGGTAGTCGGTGAGTTGCTCCGCCATGCGCTTGGTCAGGGTGGTGATCAAGACCCGTTCGTTGACTTCAGTCCGCAGGCGGATCTCCTGCAACACGTCGTCCACCTGATGCGATGCCGGCCTGACCTCCACGACGGGGTCGATCAGCCCGGTCGGCCGCACCAACTGCTCGACCACCTGGCCAGCGTGCTGCTGCTCGTAAGCCGCAGGCGTGGCCGAGACAAACACCGCCTGGCGCATCTTCTTCTCGAACTCCTCGAACTTCAGTGGCCGGTTGTCCAGCGCGCTGGGCAAGCGAAAACCGTACTCGACCAGGGTCGACTTGCGTGCCCGATCACCGTTGTACATGCCGCCGAACTGGCCGATCAAGACGTGGCTTTCATCGAGGAACATCAACGCATCGCCAGGCAGGTAGTCCACCATCGTCGGTGGCGGATCACCCGGCTTCGCGCCCGACAGATGGCGGGTGTAGTTCTCGATGCCCTTGCAGTGGCCCACCTCCTGCATCATTTCAAGGTCGAAGCGGGTGCGCTGCTCGAGCCGCTGCGCTTCGACCAGCTTGCCCGCCGCCACGAACTCGGCCACCCGCTCGCGCAACTCGGCCTTGATGGTCTCGATGGCAGCCAAGACCCGGTCGCGCGGCGTGACGTAGTGGCTGGCCGGGTAGATCACGAATCGCGGCACCCTTTGCCGGATGCGACCCGTCAATGGGTCGAGCAGCTGCAAGGATTCGATCTGATCGTCGAACAGCTCGATGCGCACCGCCAGCTCGGAGTGCTCGGCCGGGAAGACGTCGATCACGTCGCCGCGCACCCGGAAGGTGCCACGCGAGAAGTCGGTCTCGTTGCGCGTGTACTGCATGCGTATGAGTTGAGCGATCGCGTCGCGCTGGCCGATCTTGTCGCCCACGCGCGCCATGAAGCGCATCTGGGTGTAGTCCTCGGGCTTGCCGATGCCGTAGATCGCGCTGACGCTGGCCACGATGACCACGTCGCGGCGCTCGAGCACGCTCTTGGTGGCCGAGAGGCGCATCTGCTCGATGTGCTCGTTGATCGCGCTGTCCTTCTCGATGAACAGGTCGCGCTGCGGCACGTAGGCTTCGGGCTGGTAGTAGTCGTAATAGCTGACGAAGTACTCAACGGCATTCTTGGGGAAGAACTCGCGGAACTCGCTGTACAGCTGCGCAGCCAGGGTCTTGTTCGGCGCAAACACGATTGCCGGGCGGCCCAGGCGGGCGATCACGTTGGCCATCGTGAAGGTCTTGCCCGAACCGGTCACGCCGAGCAGCGTCTGGTAGGCCAACCCGTCGTGAATTCCCTCGACCAGCTGGTCGATTGCAGTCGGCTGATCGCCCGCCGGTGGGTAGGGTTGGAAGAGCTGGAACGGTGAATCCGGAAAGCTGACGAACACGCCGTCGGTCACCGGCGCAGTGATCGAAGCGGTGCTGGGCGGGAGTTCGGAAAGGAGGGACATCGCGACGCCTGGGGCTTGGCCCATAAAATCGGGACCACCGAGCAGCGTACCGCAACAAGACGCTGCACTCCCTCTCCTGTGCTGCCAACGCCCTGTCATGAGCCTCTTCTCCGCCCTTGAAATGGCCCCGCGTGACCCGATCCTGGGTCTGAATGAGCAGTTCAACGCCGACCCGAACCCGAACAAGGTCAATCTCGGTGTGGGTGTCTATACCGACGAGAACGGCAAGCTGCCATTGCTGGCCTGTGTCGCCGCTGCGGAGCAGAGGTTGGTGGAATCCGCCAAGCCGCGCGGCTACCTGCCGATCGACGGCATTGCAGCCTACGACAACGAGGTCCAGAAGCTGCTTTTCGGTGCCGAAAGCGAGGTCGTCAAGGCCAAGCGCGTGGCCACCGTGCAGGCCGTCGGCGGCACGGGCGGGCTGAAGATCGGCGCCGACTTCCTGAAGCGCATGGCGCCTGGGGCCAAGGTGCTGATCAGCGATCCGAGCTGGGAAAACCACCGTGCGCTGTTCAGCAATGCCGGCTTCGAGGTGGCCAGCTACCCATATTACGACGCGGCCCTGCGTGACGTCGGCGGCATCGACTTCGCGGCGATGCGCGCCGCGCTCGAGGCCGCACCGGCTGGCACCATCGTCGTGCTGCACGCTTGCTGCCACAACCCGACCGGCTACGACCTCACGGCGGCGCAATGGGCCGAGGTGGTCGCTGTCGTCAAGGCGCGTGGTCTGGTGCCATTTCTCGACATGGCCTACCAGGGTTTCGGCGTCGGCCTGGTCGAAGACGGTGCCGCGGTGGCGCTGTTCGTCGCCAGCGGCCTCGACTTCTTCGTCTCCACGTCATTCTCGAAGAGCTTTTCTCTGTACGGCGAGCGCGTCGGCGCGCTCAGCGTGGTCTGCGCCAGCGCAGACGAAGCCGCGCGCGTGCTGTCGCAGCTGAAGGTCGTGATCCGCACCAACTACTCCAACCCGCCGATCCACGGCGCACAAATCGTTGCCACAGTGCTTGCCGACCCGGCGCTGCGCGCGCAGTGGGAGCAGGAGCTCGCGGGCATGCGAACGCGCATCAAGGCCATGCGTCACGCGCTGGTCGACAGACTGTCCGCCGCGGGCGCCAAGGGTGACCTGGGTTTCATCACCCGCCAGCAAGGCATGTTCAGCTACTCGGGCCTCAGCGCACCCCAAATGCAGCGCCTGCGCAGCGAATTCGGCATCTACGGCGTCGATTCGGGCCGCATCTGCGTGGCCGCGCTGAACGCCAAGAACATCGGCGCGGTGGCCGCGGCGATCGCCAAGGTTGTGTGAGCCTACGGCCCGGTCGCACGGGCCACGAAGCCGTTGATATCGATCAGTCTTGTACGTGTTATTGCGCTTTCGCCACGGCACGATGCACTGCACGATGGGCGCAACGGATGTATATTTGCTGCACTGCACCAAAAGTGCGCCCCTGAAAAGAACGGAGACGATCCATGCTCTACCAGTTCTATGAGACACAGCGCGCGCTGATGGCTCCCTTTTCCGAGTTCGCCAGCGCCTCGTCCAAACTCTACAACCACCCCCTGTCACCCTTCACCCACACGCCGTTGGCGCAACGCGTGTCTGCCGGCCTGGACCTGATGCACCGGCTGGCGAAGGACTATGAAAAGCCCCAATTCGACATTCGCACGGCGGTGGTCGACGGTGTGGCCGTTGCGGTACAGGAACAGGTGGCGATCGAAAAGCCCTTCTGCCGCCTGCTGCGGTTCAAGCGCTTCACCGACGACCCGACCGCGCTGACCGACATGAAGACCCAACCGGCGGTGCTGATCGTGGCACCGCTGTCGGGCCATCACTCGACGCTGTTGCGCGACACTGTCAAGAGCCTTCTGACCGGCCACAAGGTCTTCATCACCGACTGGACCGACGCCCGCATGGTGCCGATGGACAAGGGCCCGTTCCACCTCGACGACTACGTGGCCTACATGCAGGAGTTCATGCGCCACATCGGTCCTGGCGTGAACGTCATTTCGGTCTGCCAGCCGACAGTGCCGGTGCTGGCGGCGGTATCGCTGATGGCCAGCCGCGGCGAGTTCACGCCGCGCACGATGATCATGATGGGCGGCCCGATCGATGCGCGCAGGTCCCCGACGGCCGTCAACAACCTGGCCATGAACAAGAGCCACGAATGGTTCGAGCACAACGTGATCTACCGCGTGCCGCAGAACTACCCTGGCGCGACACGTCGCGTTTACCCCGGCTTCCTTCAGCACACCGGCTTCGTGGCAATGAACCCCGACCGGCATGCCACCTCCCACTACGACTACTTCCTCGACCTGGTGCGCGGTGACGAGGAAAGCGCCGATAGCCACCGCCAGTTCTACGATGAGTACAACGCCGTGCTCGACATGCCGGCCGAGTATTACCTGGACACCATCAAGACCGTGTTCCAGGACTTCGCGTTGGTCAATGGCACCTGGAACGTCAGCGGTGAACTGGTGCGGCCGCAGGACATCAAGACCACCGCGCTGCTGACGATCGAAGGTGAGCTCGACGACATCTCCGGCGCCGGCCAGACGCGCGCTGCGCACGACTTGTGTACCGGTATCCCGAAGACGCGTCAGTTCCACTACGACGCAGTGGGTGCCGGCCACTACGGCATCTTCTCTGGCCGCCGTTGGCGCGAACAGGTCCACCCCGAAGTCTGCGCCTTCATTACCCGCTACGGCAACGGTGCCTCTGCGCCGTCGGCGCAAGCCAAACCCAACGGTCGCAAGCCCGCAGCGAAGAAGAAGGCCCCAGCCAAGGCCAGCCCGCGCCGCCGATAATCCGGCGGTGACCGTCACCGCCGATCCCGCGACGCGCATCGACGCCGCGCTGCCACAAACGCAGTGCACGCGCTGCGGCTACGCCGACTGCCGGCGCTATGCCGAGGCGATCGCGACAGGCGAGGCGCCAATCAACCAATGCCCGCCGGGCGGGGCCGAGGGCATCAAGCGGCTCGCCGCCCTCACCGGCCAGCCCGCCGTGGCGCTGAATCCAGCCAACGGCATCGAGGGCCCACGCAAGATGGTGGTCATCGACGAGGCCTGGTGCATCGGCTGCACGTTGTGCATCAAAGCCTGCCCGGTGGATTGCATCATCGGCGCGCCAAAGGTCATGCACACGGTGATCGAGAGTTTGTGCACCGGTTGCGAGCTGTGCCTCCCCGTCTGCCCGGTCGATTGCATCGCGCTTGAAGACGCAACACCGGGTGCGAGCGGCTGGGCGGCATGGAGCCCGGAACAGGCCGATGAAGCGCGCACGCGCTACGGTCTGCACCGCCGGCGCAGCGAACGCGACCTGCGCGAAAACGACGAGCGCCTGGCTGCCAAGGCCAGCGCCAAGCTGACCGACCTCGAGAAGGCCAGCCAGATCAATGACCCCGCTGTGCTGGAGCGCAAGCGGGCGGTGATCGAAGCAGCGATGAAACGGGCACGTGAGCGGTCTGCCCTCTGAGCGTGAAACCAACCGACATCGAAGCCTTCTTCGCGACACTGCAGCAGGCCAACCCCCAGCCGGTCTCGGAGCTGGCGTTCAGCAGCGTGTTCGAACTGCTGGCCGCTGTGCTGCTGTCGGCGCAGGCCACTGACGTCAGCGTCAACAAGGCCACCCGGCGCTTGTTCGCGCTGGCGCCCACGCCGCGCAAGATGCTTGCGCTCGGCGCCGACGGCGTTGCCGAGCACATCAAGACCATCGGCCTGTACCGCAACAAGGCCAGGAACCTGGTGGAGACCTGCCGCCTGCTGGTCGAGCGGCATGGCGGCGATGTGCCACGAACGCGCGAGGCCCTCGAAGCCCTGCCGGGAGTCGGCCGCAAGACCGCCAACGTCGTCTTGAACGTGGCCTTCGGCGAGCCGACGTTCGCGGTCGACACGCATGTCTTTCGGGTCTGCAATCGCGCCGGCTTGGCAGCGGGCAAGACGCCCCATGAAGTCGAGATGAAGCTGGAGGCTCGCGTGCCTGCCGCCTATCGGATCCACGCGCACCACTGGCTGATCCTGCACGGTCGCTATGTCTGCCAAGCCCGCAAGCCGTTGTGCTGGCAGTGCGGCGTGGCCGCGCAGTGCGGCTTCACACCGAAGACGCCGGCACCGTGAAGCGCGCCTTGCTGGCAGGGCTGGCCCTGGCGTGCGTGGCGGCCTGCCACGCCGAGGTCAGTGTGCAAGACGACAGCGGCCACACGGTGACGCTGACTGCACCCGCCAATCGCGTGGTCAGCCTGGCGCCGCACCTGACCGAGATGGCCTTCGCGGTCGGCGGCGGTGATGCCCTCCGGGCGGTCATTCGCTACAGCGACCACCCGACAGCGGCACGCCAGCTGCCGATCGTCGGGGACGCCTTCGCGCTCGACTTCGAGGCCATCGCGCGGCTCAAGCCCGACCTGGTGCTCGTCTGGACCAGCGGCCTCAACGAGCGCCACCGGGCACGCCTGCGCAGCCTCGGGCTCACGGTCTACGAGAGCGAGATCCGCAATGCTGCGGCGATTGGCCAAACCATGCGTCGGCTCGGCACCCTTCTCGGCAAGGCTGACGCGGCCGCCGTCGCCGCGAGCCGGTTCGAGCACGACTGGCGCGTACTGCGCGAACAACACGCCGGCAAGCCCCCGGTGCGCGTGTTCTGGCAGCTTTGGCAAGAGCCGCTGATGACAGTCAACCGCGAACACCTGATCGGCGAAGCGATCGAGGTCTGTGGCGGCGTGAACGTCTTCGGCGCGTTGCCGCTGCTGACACCGACGGTGAGCTGGGAAGCTGCCGTCGCGGCCGACCCGCAGCTGATCGCGGCCTCCGGCCGGGCGGTCGACGCCGCGCAAGACTTCGCGCGCTGGCGCCGCTTTGCCCAGGTCAGCGCCGTGCGCCAGAGTCGTTTCGCCCACCTCGACGGCGACCTGATCGGCCGCATGGGCCCACGCTTCGTGCAGGGCGCCACCGCGCTCTGCGACGCGATCGAGCGCGCCCGGACGAGGTAGCGGCTACTGCGCCACCCAGTAGCGTCCACCATCGCCATCGATCGCGCGCCACGCGCAACCATAGACGCGTTGCAGGCGATCGGCATCGAGCATCTCACCGACGCTGCCCTGTTCACATGCGCCGTCGGGCAGCAAGGCCAACACATGCGTCGCCGCGCGAGCGATCCAGTTGACGTCGTGCGCCGACATCACCACCGCGTGCTGATGCAAGGTGGTGAGCCACTGCGCCACCTGCAACTGATGCGCGGGATCCTGGAAGGCCACCGGCTCGTCGAGCAGCAACAATGGTGCGCCCTGCACCGCACATTGCGCCAGCGCCACGCGCTGACGTTCGCCGCCGGAGAGCTCGAGCACGTTTCGATCGGCCAGTGCCAGCGCATCGAGCGCCGCCAGCAAAGCGCGTGCCTCGTGCTGCGGCCGCACGCGGCTGATCTCCAGCAGGCGCTGCACGGTGATGGGGAAGCGATCGCTGGCGTGCTGCGGCAGGAAGGCGCGCACGCTCGCCGCATCGGCCGCGGGCCAGTCGGCCGTCGGCCGACCGAGCCAACGCACCTCGCCCGCAGGCTGCAACCCCGGCTCGCCGATGCCCGCCAGCGCGCGAAGCAGCGTGCTCTTGCCGGCGGCATTGCGCCCGATCACGCACCAGCGTTCGCCGACGGCGGCGCCCCAGTCGAGCGAGCCGACCAATGTGATGCCGGCGGCCGCGAGCGTCAGCGCGCGCGTCTCGAGCAACGATGGCTTCATCGGGTGCCCCGCGCCAGAAACACGACGAACACCGGCGCGCCGACAAGCGCCATCACGGCGCCCACGGGCAATTCGATCGGCGAGGCCACGCTGCGCGACAGCAGGTCGGCGGCCATCAGCAGCGCCGCCCCGCCGAATGGGGTGAGCCAGGCCAGATCGCGCGTGCGCTGCACACCGGCCAGGCGCAGCGCGTGCGGCACGACCAGACCGACAAACCCGATCGCGCCGGCGCTGGCCACCGCAAGCCCGGCCGCGAGCGACGCGCCAACCAGCAGTTCCAGGCGCAGCCGCCGCACCGATTCACCGAGCAGGTGCGCAGCCTCGCTGCCAAGCAAGAGACGGTCGATGGCGCGGTGACGCACCATCAGCACCAGCGAGAACACCAGCGCAGCGGCCAGGCTGGCGCCCGCATGGTCAGCGCCCGACAGGTCACCGACCAGCCAGAAGATCGCGCCGCGCAGGCGCTGCTCGGGTGTCAGCGTCAATAGCAAGGTGGCCAGCGCGCCGAACACCGCCGCCAGCATCGCGCCCGTCAATATCAGTCGCGGCGAGGCATCGTCGCTGGCCGCCAACGCGCGGCGCGCCAGCAGCACCAGCAACGCCCCGGCTGCCAACGCACCCGCGGCCGCGCCGAACGCCATCGCCACGCCGAACATCAGCGCCAGCAAGGCGCCGACCGCAGCACCCCCCGACGTGCCGAGCACATAGGGGTCGGCCAGCGGGTTGCGCAGCAGCGCCTGCATCGCCAGGCCCGACAGCGCGAGCAGGGCCCCGACGCCTGCCGCAGCAGCGACCCGCGGTGCGCGCAGGCTGCGGATCATCTCGTAGTCCACGCCCGCACTGCCGATCAATAGCGACAGGACGAGGATCGTGAGCGTGGTCGCCACCAAGGCGATGGCAAACCAGGTCAGGCGTATGCCCGTGAGCGGCATCGTTGCTCCGTCAGCGCAGGGTGGCCTGCAGCGTGACCAGCAGGCTGCGTGGCGCTGCGGTGTAACCCGCAACCTCGGGCGCCTGGGAGTCACCCACGTTGTCGAGCTTGGCGGAAATCCGCCAGGTGGGTGTGAGCTGGCGATGGATCGCCACGTCCAGCGTCGTACGGGCCGGGTTGACGACGTCGCCGAAGGTCACCGGGTCGGTGTCCAGGCGCTCGCCGGTGTAGCGCAAGGCGGCCACGCCCTGCCAACCGGCCAGCGCAGTGCTGTAGTTCAGCGCCAGCGACTGGCGGGAGCGGCGCTTGAGTGCCACACCCGAGTCCGCGTCGCGTGGGTCCTGCAAGGTGGCCTCGGCCCCGAGCCGTCCGGGGCCGAGTGGCCACAGCGCCATCAACTCGAGACCCTGGTTCTTGGCGCGCGCGATGTTCACGGTTTCGAACGTCACGGGGTCGAAGCTGATTCGGTCCTGCTGGCGCTGCACGAACACGGCTGCGCGCGCGAGTGCGCCGCCCGCACCCGACCACTGCGCCGCCAGTTCGCCCTGGCGCGAACGCTCGGCACGCAGCTCCGTCGCCGGGTTGGCGTAGAGCTCATCGAGGAAGGACGGCGCCGAGAAGCCTGTCGAGGCTTGCGCACTCGCCTTCCAACCCGGGCTGAACGTGTAAGCCACGGCGAGCAGCCCGGTGGTGGCGTGGCCATAGGCACTGCTGCGATCGGTACGCAGGTTGGCCTGAAATTGCAGCGGCTGCGTGTCGGAGCCGAAACGACCCAGCCAGGCGGCGCGCACGCTGTCGGTGTTGCGCGTGCGCTCGGGTGTGCCCGAGTCGCTGAAACGCTCGCGTTTGGCTTCGGCGCCGAGTTGCCACTCGTTTGCCGGCGCCGGCTGCCAGCTGAGTTGCGCGCTGGCCAGGCGCACCCGGTTGTCGCCGACGGTCGCAAAGCCGGTCGGGTCGTCGAAGTGCTCGCGGGTCTGGCCCAGTTGCACCGTCAAGGCCGTATCAGCCGCGAGCGCGTGGCGGCTTTGCAGGCCGGCGACTTCGGTGCGGGTGGTCAGGACATCGTCAAGGCCGGGGCTGTAGCCGTCGTAGGCACTCTGCGTGCGGCTGGCGAGGAGGTTGACCTGGGTGCGATGGCCAGGGGCCCAGGATTGCTCCAGCAGTGCGCTGCCCGACGCTTGGTGCCCGGCGTCGCGGTCGGGGTTGGCAGCGGGGTCCACGGTGGCGTCGCGTGCCGAGTAACCGTCGGTCTGGCGCCACGACATTGCGGCGCTGAGACGGGTGCCCGACTCAGGGCTGCCCCAGCGCGTGCCGCCGGCCAGCGACCCGGCCGTCGTGCCCTGGCTGCCGACCGACACACCGGCCTGCGGCACCGTCGCCTGCCGAGTGATGATCTGGACCACCCCACCGATCGCCTGCGCGCCATAGAGGCTGGACAGGTTGCCGCGAACGATTTCGACGCGCTCGATCTGATCAACGGGCAGGTTCTGCCACGACGCGGTGCCGAAGTCGGCGCGCACCAATGGCACGCCGTCCACCAGCACGAGGGCCTGTCGGCTGTCGGCGCCGCGCAGGAACAGGCTGGTCTGCGAGCCAAGGGGCCCGGTTTGCGCCACGTCGATGCTCGTCAGCGCGCGCAGCAAGGCTGGCAGGTCGGTGGGCTGCAAGGCGTCGATCTCGGCGCGGTTGATCACGCGCGTGCTCGGCAAGGCGTCGGGCAGCGGCTGCTCAGTACGCGCGGCAGTGACCACGATGGTGACCGGCTCAGCGGCCGGTTGCGCCTGCAGCGCGGCGCTCGCGCCAGCGAGCAGAAAGAGCACGACGAGCGCGCGCGCAAGCGCCGAGGCGGCGAGCGGCTCGCGAATTGGGCAAGACATGATGGAGGGATCCGGTTCATCGCGCCCACCCGCTTCCCCGCAGGCACGCACCCCATGGCGCGCTGCTCAACGCGGCGCGCCGACTTGTTGGCCGGTATCCGGGCTGGCGCAACTACCCATGCAGGCCTTCCCAGAGCGACAGACCTTGCTCCAGTGGCCGGTGTGCACGAGCGGGGCACCGGTGCGAAAGACACCAGCGCCCGTGCGCTTACCGTTGCGGGGGCAGCTCAGGTTGGCTCGGCTGCGTAGCAACCTCACGTCCCGATTCCCGTTTACCCCACGCCCCATGAATCAGTGGCGCAGGCACCAACGGTCAAGATGCTAACAGGCGCATCGCCTCAGGCCGGCGCCGCATAATTCGCCACCTGTCACACCCAGCCACACATGCCTCATGGCCACGCTGCAAGACCTTGCCGAGCGCCTCGACCGACTGCTGCTGCGGCACCAGGAACTCGAACGCACCAACGCCCTGCTGCGAGAGCAACTGGGTAGCGTGGGCAGCGAACGCGACAGCCTGAAGTCCCGCCTGACGGCCGCGAGATCGCGCATCGATGCACTGCTCGAGCGCCTGCCCGCCCACAACGGCTCGCACGACGGGAGTGGCGCATGAAGCAGATGGACGTCACGATCCTGGGCCAGAGCTACCTCCTGACCTGCCCCAACGGTGGCGAGACCTCGTTGCTGGCTGCAGTG
>Ga0209254_10003572_pt1 | contig 14164 bp, 10 predicted proteins | sample FrelakmetDIP11DI_FD_187148 | JGI IMG/M metagenome (GOLD analysis project Ga0209254, IMG submission 187148) | Freshwater lake sediment microbial communities from the University of Notre Dame, USA, for methane emissions studies - DIP11 DI (SPAdes)... | ecosystem: Environmental > Aquatic >...
CTGGTCAGCCACCGCGGTGGCAGACGGCTTCGGCCTCCGTCCGGCTGAAGTCCTCACGCGCGCGCTGGTGAAAGCCGGCAAGGAACTCGGGCTCACGCAGGCTGACCTCGGCACTATCGTCGGCCGTGACCGCACCGCCCTGAGCCGAGGGGCGCTCGAGCCGGGCAGCAAGTCCGGCGAACTCGCGCTGCTGCTCATCCGCGCCTACCGCGCGCTCTTCGTCCTCGTGGGTGGCGAGCCGCGGCAGATGAAGCACTGGATGCACACCCACAACCTGCACGTCGGTGGCATCCCGGCCGATCTCGTGCGCACCGTGCCTGGCCTGATGCGCGTGGTCGAATATCTCGATGCCATCCGGGGCCGCGGGTGAGCGAAATCTGGGCTGCGTGCTCCGCGCGAGCCGCGCCGGTCGCTCTCGCGGGTGACATCTTCCGCCTCGTCGAAAGCCAGGAGCAGGTTGCCACCAACTCGCTGGTGCGCACACTCGCGGAGCAAGCCCTGCTCGAGGAACTGCTCGAATCCTCGAAGCCGGCGCTGCCAGGACCGGCCATCGGCCTGCACTACCTGCTGGCCACGCCGTTCCGTTATCCGCCGCTGCCGTGGGGATCGCGTTTCGGCCGCCGCTTCGAACCGAGCCTGTTCTATGCCGCGCGCGGCCTGGACACGGTGCTCGCCGAAAGCGCGTATTACCGGTTCGTGTTCTGGTCGGGCATGGCTACGCCACCGTCCGCCCCGCTCGATACCCGGCACACGCTGTTCAGCGTGACGATCCAGACGCTGCACGGGTTGCAGCTGCAGGAGCCGCCATTTGCCGCATTCACCGACGCGCTCACGAACCGGCGCCGCTACGATGCAACGCAGGCGCTGGGTTCGGCCATGCGGGAGGAGGGCATTGCAGCCTTCGAGTACGTATCGGCCCGCGATCCGCAGCGGGGAATCAACGTTGCGCTGTTTGCCCCGGCTGCCCTCGCGAGCAACAAACCCACGATCCTCGATGAATGGCTATGCGCAACCACCGCCGGGCATGTGAGCTACTACAGCCGGCCCGGCGGCGGCATTCGCGAGTTCCCGCGCCAGCATTTCCTGGTCGACGGCGAGCTGCCATTGCCCGCCGCGTGAACGTCCATTCGTGAGCGCCACCCCCTGGGACACGATTGCTGCGATTTCCACCGCGCCCGGGCGCGGCGGCATCGGCGTCGTGCGTGTCTCGGGGCCGGCGACGCAGACCATCGCGCAGCAAATGCTGGGTCGAGTTCCGGAACATCGTCGCGTCGAACTGCGCGCGTTCCGCGACGCGGACGGCTCGCCCATCGACACGGGGCTGGCGCTCTTTTGCGCCGCACCGCACTCGTTCACGGGTGAGGACGTAATGGAACTGCACGGTCACGGCGGACCGGTGGTCATGGATCTCCTGTTGCAACGGGTACTGGAACTGGGTGCACGTGCAGCGACGGCGGGAGAATTCACGCAGCGCGCATTTCTCAACGACAAGCTCGACCTCGCGCAAGCCGAGGCGGTCGCCGACCTGATCGACAGCGGTTCGGCCCAGGCGGCGCGCGCCGCGTTGCGCTCACTGCAGGGCGAGTTCTCTGCGCACGTGCACGAATTGGCCGAGCGAGTGCTCGAGCTGCGCCTCTGGATCGAGGCAGCAATCGACTTCCCGGAGGAAGAAATCGACTTTCTCGCCGACCGTGCGCTCGGCACGCGGATGGAGAGTCTCCGCCAGCGCTTCACCGAGCTGACCGAGACGGCGCGCCAGGGCGCGCTGTTGCGCGACGGCCTGACCGTCGTGATCGCGGGCCGCCCGAACGCGGGCAAGTCGAGCCTGCTGAACAAGCTGGCTGGATACGAGGCGGCCATCGTCACGCCCACGCCCGGCACCACGCGCGACGTACTGCGCGAGCGCATCGCGATCGACGGCCTGCCGCTGCACATCCTCGATACGGCAGGGCTGCGCGAATCACCCGACGACGTCGAAGCGGAGGGAATCCGGCGTGCGCGCCGGGAGATCGCACGTGCGGATCGCGTGCTGTTCGTGGTGGATTCGTCCGACCCCGCCGCGATCGCCGGTATCGACGCCGAGCTTGCAGGACTCCCGCCGGAGGTCCCGTGCACCTTGGTCTTCAACAAGATCGATCGCAGTGGTGAGCCGCCGCGCGTCGACGCGATGGAGGGTGCTGCAGCGCGTGTCTACCTGTGCGCTGCGTCAGGCGCGGGGCTCGACGGACTGCGCCTGCACCTGAAGGACTGCATCGGCTTCCATCCAGCGGGGGAGGGCGCGCTTTCGGCGCGGACACGGCACCTCGATGCTTTGCGGCGCGCGCGCGGCCATGTCGAAGCCGCGCACCGACTGCTGCTGGATCGCCATGCGGGTGAACTGGTCGCGCAGGAGTTGCGCGACGCACACCAGGACCTGGGCGAGATCACCGGCGAAGTGTCGAGCGATGACCTGCTGGGGCGGATCTTCGCCAGCTTCTGCATCGGCAAGTAGCGGCGCAGGGCCAGCCGGAGCTGGCCCAACCCTGCAAGTCAGTTCGCGCCGAACCGGTACTGCACCTCGAACAGGAACGAATCGAGACTCGTGTCCTCCTGCGCGTTCAGCACGTCTTCGTCGATGCCCACGGTCTGCAGATCGAACCGGAGTTGCAGGCTCCTGGAGAGGTTGAGACCGAAGCCCACGCCCAGCAGCAGTCCCGTGCCGTCGTCTGAGACCGAGCGGGTGACCGTGGCCTCTCCGAACGACTGGTCGAGACGCTGCGTGCTCTCGCCGTCCCAGAATCCTGCACCGAACCGCAGGTAAATCTCGAACAGGTCATTGAACGGGACGATTCCAAGGACCGACACTCCGGTCACCTGCATGTCAAGGTCGACCCGGTTGTTGTAGTAGTCGTTGAACTCGGGCATGTACACGAGGTTCTTGTCCCAGCCGATGGTGCCGGCCCGGAGATAGTTCACCTCGACTGCGACGTATCGGTGCAAGCGCGCGCCGGCGTGCGCGTTGTAGCCAATGCCGCCGTCGCCCTGGTCGTAGTCGTAATAGTCGCCCCAGTAGCAGTCGTAGTCACAGTAGCTTTGACCGACTTCGACGCTGACGTTGGAGTAAGCACCGCCGCCCCCCACGTAGAGGCCGCGCCAGGACCCAGGGTCCGGAGCCGCTGCCGGGGTGGACGCGGGAGCGGGAGACGTCGGGCCGGGATCCTGCGCGTTCGCTGCGCCCGCAGGGAACAAGGCCGCGGCGACGAGCGTCAGGACGAAACTCGACGTGCGCATGGGAGCTTTCATGGCGGACCTCGCCGCTGGCAGCCGGCTCTGCGACCGGCTACTGTTCTTCTAGGCCCGTCCGCGCGATCGCCCCAATTCGGCTTATCGCCATGCGCGCGGGGGCCTCGCAGGCTCATAATCCGCTGATCGCCGCTGTCGAAACTGCGAGGCTGGCCCGGGGATTCCAGTCCGCGGCACGCGGTGCGGCAACCGGATCGTCAGCCGATCAGAACCGATACTGCAACCGGAAGTAGTAGCGACGTCCGAGCACGTCATAGAGCGAAGGATCGGTATTGGCCTGCTGCCAGGTCGGAAAGATCGGCGGCTCCTCGTCAAAGACGTTGTCGACTCCGACGCGCGCAGTCAGTCCCTGCAGCATTCCCGCATCGATCACGTAACTGGCGCCGAGGTCGACATAGTCATACGCGGGCACTGCAAAGTCCGGGTATGAAACATCGCGCGCGGCATCGATGTGCTGCCAGCGCGCAAACACCGCCAGGCTGCCGAAGTCGTAGTCGACGTGCAGCAGCGACTTCCAGCGTGGAATCGAGCTGCCGAGACCGCCGCCGCCAACGGTGCCGGCATACTCGATCGTGCCACCGCTCGGATCGCTGTACTGCCAGGTGTCCACGTACGTCAGGAACGCGTTCGCGCCGATGCGGCCAGGGCCGGCGTCGAGGCTCCAGTCCACCTGCACGTCGATGCCAGAGGTCTCGATGCCGCCGATATTACGGTCGAGGAGCAACGCGTAGATGTTGCCGGTGTCTTCGAGGCGCTTGAAAAAAGTGCAGTAGATGTTTTGCGCGTCGTAACTCGGGTTGTAGGCACGGTCGTAACAGCGCGCGACCGCTGACTCCGCATCCCAGCGCCCGATGCCGTCTTCGAGCGCAATCCGGTACCAGTCCACGGACAACTGGAGGTTACCCGCCGCCGAATCCGTGGCGCCGGCCGTGAACACGAAGCCGGCAGTGTAGGTGTCGGCCTGCTCAGGCTTCAGCTCTGGATTGCCGCCGGAGACGCCGTCCACACGGCGCAGGTCGAAGGCGTAATTCGGCAGCAATGCGGCCGGCAAGCCCTGCGCCAGGCACAGTGCTTCGACCTGGGCTTGATCCGGCCCGGTGCGCTGCGCGCTGAAATAGGTGCAGGGATCGGGTCGCGGCACGATGAACTGGCTCGACACCAGCGGGTAATACAGGTCCTCGATGCTCGGTGCGCGCACGGCGTGCTGGTAAGAACCCCGCAACCGCAGCGGCGTCAGCGGTCGATACAGCAATTCGGCCTTGTAGGCGTTCGCGCCGCCGGCCTGCGAGTGGTCGGAGTAGCGGTAGCCGAGGCCGAGTTCCAGCGACTGCACTCCCGGCTTGTCCTTCAGCAGCGGCGCCAGCAGTTCGAGGTAGGCATCGGCATTGCTCTCGTCGCCCTCGCGATCCGGTGCGGCCGGGAATCCTGCCACGTCGGGACGCGGACCGATGACGCCAGGAACGCCGGGCAGCACCGCAGCCAGGGTCGGGTCGGCATCGTAGGTGAACTCATCACGCTTGTAGAACAGGCCGATCGCCGCGCGCAGCTCTCCGGCCGGCAAGCTCAACAGCGGCCCGTTGGCGGAGACCTCGCCGAGCGTCTGCGTCGTCGTCACCTCGTTGGCGGCATCCGCGGAGATGTAGCTCGCGCATTCCGGCGACAGTGAGCCGGCGACGTAGGGATTGAAGCCGCCGGCGCAGATCGACAGCCCGCCATCCGGTGCGAAGGTCAGATCCTGCAGTTTCGACAGCAGTACGTTGTTGGTCTGTCGCTCGGTGCGGTCGTTCTGCCCGAACTGTGCGTAGGCGTCGAACACCCATTCGTCGCCCAGCGCTCCTCGAGTGCCGGCAGTGACCTGCCACACCTTGCGGTCGTTCTCGGCCACCTGTGGACCGACTTCGCTGGCACGCCTGAAATACCGATAAGGAGCCGACGGGTTCGGCACGCGCGAGGCTAGCAGCGTGCGCAGGTCCGCCGGAATGAACGGGTTCGTCACCGGAATCAGCGTAATACCCGCGGCGGCGGACGCGAGCTGCCGGTTCACGGTGTAGTGCGTGTACAGCCCCTGCAGGTAGGCCTCGACCTGGTCGGTCAGCGCGAACTTGCCGCGCACGAAGGCTGTTGTTCGGTCCAGCGGCATCTGCAGCGCGATTTCCGGCGCCGAGTTGATGCTGTAGAAGCGGTCATTGAACATGACCGGGTCGCGCTCGCCGCGGAAGTTGACGACGCTGCCAGGCTCGCCGGTGCCGGTGGTGAATATGGAGCCATCCGCATTCACGCCGAGGCCCGCCTGCGGGGGGTTTCCTACCGGAGGTACCGTCCCGGGCGGATAGCCGTAACCGGCAAACAGGTTGTTGAACACGGTCGGGCTGGAGAACACGATGTTGATGCCGTCGTCGGTGACCGTCGATCCCGAGGCGATGAATGCGCCGCCGGGGCCGCGCCCGTCGCTGACGTCAGGGAAGTACTCGAGCGGATAGCGCGAGACCTTGCGCGCGTCCTGGTTGATCTGGGCCCGTTCGGCGTAGCCGAGGTAACCCATGATCGAGCCGCGGCCGCCCGCGAACGACGTCCCGGCGGTGATGCCCAGCGAATACTCCTCGCCGTCGCCGCGCTCGGTGCCCGACCAGCTGCCGTCGAGCGCAACGCCGTCGAACGTGTCCTTGAGCTTGAGGTTGACCACGCCGGCAATGGCGTCCGAACCGTAGGCGACCGACGCACCCCCGCTCACGACCTCGACCCTGCTGAGCAAGGCGGGAGGCAGCACGTTGAGGTCCACGGCACCGCGCCCGTCCGCCGCCACGACACGCCGACCGTCCAGCAGCACCAGTGTCCGCTGCGTGCCCAGGCCGCGCAGCGAGACGTTGGCCTGGCCATCGTTCGACGGATTGTTCGAGGTGCTCGTGGCCGACGGCACGAACTGCGGCAGGCTGTTCAGCGTCAGCTCGATCGAGTTGCTGCCGGTCTGTGCGAACGCCTGGGCGGGCACCGTGACGACCGGGCTCGGTGACTCGAAATCCTTGCGTGCGATGCGCGAGCCGGTGACGACGATGTTCTCGAGCCCGCGCTCGTCCGCGGTCGCCTCGTTCGCACACAGGAAGGCTGCCGCGAGGGCGACGGCCAGTGCGCTAGCTTTGGCTGCAGCAGGCATCCGGTGCCATTCCCCCCGCTTCTCCCCGACGATCCATGCAGGTCAGGTCATCGTAGCGCAAAGCCCGCCTTGGGCGGCATGGGCTTCCGGTCAGTGCGCGGACGTGTCCTTCGCGGCGAACAGCCGATCGAAAAAATCGAACGTTGCAGCCAACGCCTTCCGCGCGGCCTCCCGCGTCGCCGCGGGTGTCGCCCCGACGAAGCCGTGGCTCACGTCCGGAATCAACAGCAGTTCGACTGGCACGCCCGCCGCGCGCAACCGCTCCGCAAACCGTGACGACTGTGCCGGCAACGAATTGATATCCGCGGTGCCATGGATCAACAGGGCAGGCGGGTCCTTGCCGTCGACGAAGTTGATTGGACTGGCCTGCGCCAGCACGGCCGCCGCACAGGGCTCGCTGCCGCAGCGGAACAGGGGGCCGACCGCAGTCTCCTTCTTCGCTTCAGCGACATAGGCATTCAGATCGTAGGCTCCGAACCAGCCGACGAATCCCTGCACGCAGGGCGGTCGGGCCGTCGCCTCGCGCGCTGGTTCGGGGGACGCGGGACCGCAGGAAACCGCTTCGAGCGCTCCCAGCTGCGCGCCCGCGGACATTCCCCACAGCGCGATCTGCGTCGCGTCGATCCCCAGCCGCGCCGAGTTGGCGCGCAGGAACCGCAAGGCCTCGCGCACGTCCTGCAACTGTGCCGGGAACGGCGCCTCGCCACTCAATCGGTACTGGATTGAGGCGACGACGTAGCCGCGCTGCGCGAGATTGGCATGGATGACCGGCAGGTCGAGAAACGAGCCGCCGGCCCGCGGGTTGCCAACCGACCAGCCGCCACCGTGCACGTACACGATGACTGGTCGAGGCGTCCTGTCGTTCGCGACTCGATAGAGGTCCAGGCGCAGCGGGCGAAATCCGGGGTGGGTCGCATAGGTCACGTCCGTGACCACTACGTTGCCCCCGGGCGGCCAGATTACTTCGCGTTCCGGCTGCGGGTCACGAGGCACCAGCCGGTCGGCCACCTCGAAGTCCGGCAGCGGAACGGGCGCAGCCACCACAACGTGGCCGCCGAGTGCCAGAAGTACTACGGCCAGTAGTGCCGCAGGTGCGCGTCGCATGTCGCCTGATCCTGAGTCTGCGTCGTCCGTACCGGCTGCCTTCTTACCGTGAAACACCCCATCTTGTCCCTCGCTGCTGCTGGCGTCGCGCGTCAGGGCCGGAAATAGGGCCCCGTCAGCTATCATTATGGGTCCGGCGACGGCGTTACGCCGGGGCGCAGAGGGGGCGGTGATGAGACAGTTGTCCGGTGCGGATTCGATGTTCCTGCAGTTCGAGCGCGGGAACAACTTCATGCATGTCGCGTCGCTCGCGATCTACGACCCGTCCACGGCCCCGGGCGGCGGCGTGCGGTTCAAGGACGTGCTGCGCCACTTCGCGACCCGCATTGCCCAGTTCCCGCAGTTCCGGCGCCGGCTCGTCTCGCTGCCGCTCGCGCTCGACCGCCCGTACTGGGTCGAGTCCGACACGATCGACGTCGAATTCCACGTGCGCCACATCGCCCTGCCGCACCCGGGCGACTGGCGCCAGCTCTGCATCCAGGTGGCGCGCCTGCACTCGCGGCCGCTCGACCGCAGCAAGCCGTTGTGGGAAGCCTACGTCATCGAGGGCCTGCACAACATCGCCGGCGTGCCGCCCGGCAGCTTCGCGCTGTACACCAAGATGCATCACGCGATCGTCGACGGCGAGTCGGGCACCGAGATCATGAAGGCGCTGCATTCGCTGACGCCGGAGCCGATCGATTTCGACGCCGAGGAACTCGCCAGCCAGGTCTATCACGCCGATCGCGAACCGACCCTGGTCGAGCTGTATTCGCGCGCGCTGGCGCACAACGTGCAGAAGCTGCCGAACTTCGCGCGCTTCTCGCTCGGCACGGCGCGCAAGGTCGCATCGCTCGGCGCCGACGCGATGACCCGGTTCAACAACCTGGGCGAGGGCGGTTTCGTCGCCAGCGTGCGCTCGCTGCTGAGCGGCGACTTGAGTACGCTGCTGCCGCGCATGCCGCCACAAACCCGCTTCAGCGGCGACGTGTCGGCGCACCGCGTGTTCGAAGCCGTGTCGCTGCCGCTCGCCGACTTCCGCAAGATCCGGCAGCAGGTGCCTAGGGCCACCGTCAACGACCAGTTCCTCTGCGTGGTGGGCGGGGCGCTGCACGCGTACCTGTCCGCGAAGAACGAACTGCCCGACGCGACCATGATCGCCATGGTGCCCATGACGCTGCGCGGCCAGGACAAGGGCAATGACGTCGGCAACCAGGTCGGCTTCACGGTCATGCCCGTGCACTCGGAGATTGCCGACCCGCTCGAGCGCCTGCGCGCCATCAGCGATGCCGCCGGGACATCCAAGCGGGTCACGGACGCCGTGGGCAAGGAGCTGGCGCGCGACCTGCTGGAATCGCTGCCGAGCGTCATCGCCGATCCCCTGCTCCGCAACGTGCAGGTGCCGCGCATCGGCCTCATCGTCTCGAACGTGCGCGGACCCGACGTGCCGCTGTACATGGCTGGCGCACAGCTGGTCAATTACGCGCCGATCAGCATCGCCATCGATGGCATGGGCCTCAACGTCACCGGCTTCAGTTACGCCGGCAGCATGTGGCTATGCGCGGTCTCGTGCCGCGAGATGCTGCCGGACCCTTCGTTCTTCGCGGACTGCCTGCGGACGGCGTTCGAACAGATGAAGGAAGCTGCGGCGCGCGAAGCCGCGTTCACCGTGGCCGAGGGCGCTGCGCTTGCGCCGGTGGGCGGCGACGGGGACTCGACGCTCGAAGGCAAGCTGGCGCGCAAGCCCAGGCGGCGCGGCGCAGGCAAGAAAAGCGTGGTGCGCATGAAAAAGGCCAAGGCGCCGGCCGGGAAGCGCAGGGTCCGCAAGTCCGTCACTCCGGAACGGCAGGGCTGAAGGTGCTCACCCGCGACCGCATGCCTGCCGGATTACGGCAGGCGCTCACGGACGTCTTCGGCGATTCAGTCGACGAGGTCGTGCTGCGGGAACATTCGTGGTTCGCGAAGCTGCACGGCCGTGCCACGGCAACCACGCGCCGCAACACGATCTACCTGCGCGGGTCGGCAGAGGACTTTTTCGCCAGCCCGGAGCTGATGCTGCACGAGTACTTTCACGTGCTGCGCCAGTGGAACCGTGGCCGCATGAACGTCGTCGACTACCTCGCAGAGTGGTGGCGCCGCGGCTACTGGCAGAACCGCTATGAGAGACAGGCGCGGCGCTTCGCGAAGCTGCGACTCGCCGCGTTGCACAGCGCCATGGCGCGCACGGCGCCGGCGGCGTAAGGGGCGATCGTGCGCTTCGCCGAAACCTTTGACGTGATCGTGGTCGGCGGTGGCCATGCCGGCACCGAAGCCGCGCTGGCTGCGGCGCGGCGCGGCGCACGCACCTTGCTGGTCACGCAGAGCATCGAAGCGCTGGGCCAGATGAGCTGCAACCCGGCCATCGGCGGAATCGGCAAGGGGCACCTGGTCAAGGAGATCGATGCGCTGGGTGGCGCGATGGCGCGCGCCACGGATCGCGCCGGCATCCAGTTCCGCACGCTCAACGCGAGCAAGGGCCCGGCCGTTCGTGCCACGCGCGCGCAGGCCGACCGCACGCTCTACCGGAGGGCGATCCGCGCCATCGTCGAGAACCAGCCGAACCTGTCGCTGTTCCAGGCGGAGGTCGCCGACCTGCGCATCGAGCACGGGCGAATTGCCGGCATCGTCACGGCCGTGGGGCTCGGGTTCGCCGCGCGCGCGGTGGTGCTCACCGTCGGCACGTTCCTGGGTGGCAAGATCCATGTTGGGCTGGAGCAGTCGCCGGGTGGGCGCGCGGGCGACCCGCCGTCGAACCGGCTGGCGGAGCGGCTTCGTGCGCTGCCGCTGCGCGTCGCACGCCTCAAGACCGGCACGCCGCCGCGCATCGACGGCCGCTCGATCAATTACGCGGGCCTGCAGGTGCAGCCTGGCGACGAACCCGTTCCCGTCTTTTCCTACCTGGGGGTGCGCAGCGAGCATCCACGCCAGGTCAGCTGTCACATCACGGCGACCAACGCGCGCACGCACGAACTGATCCGCTCCGGTACCGACCGTTCGCCCATGTTCACCGGCGTCATCGAGGGCGTCGGCCCGCGGTATTGTCCTTCGGTCGAAGACAAAGTCGTTCGGTTCGCCGACAAGGCTTCGCACCAGGTCTTCATCGAGCCCGAAGGACTCGACACGCACGAGGTCTACCCGAACGGCATCTCGACCAGCCTGCCGTTCGACGTGCAGCAGGCGTTCGTGCGCAGCATCCGCGGCTTCGAGCGGGCGCACATTACGCGGCCGGGCTACGCGATCGAGTACGACTTTTTCGACCCGCGCGACCTGCAGCCCACGCTCGAGACGAAGCACATCCCGGGCCTGTATTTCGCTGGGCAGATCAACGGCACGACCGGCTACGAGGAAGCGGCCGCGCAGGGTTTGCTCGCGGGCATCAACGCCAGCCTGCAGGTCCAGGACCGCGAACCGTGGTGGCCGACGCGCGGCGATGCCTACATTGGCGTGATGGTGGACGATCTCATTACGCGCGGCGCGCCCGAACCGTACCGCATGTTCACCAGCCGCGCGGAGTACCGCCTGACGCTGCGCGAGGACAACGCCGACCTGCGGCTCACGCCCGTAGGCCGCGCTCTCGGCCTGGTCGACGATGAGCGCTGGGGCCTGTTCGAACGCAAGCGCGCCGCGGTCCAGGACCAACTCGACCGCCTGCAGGCTGCCTGGGTTCGACCGGGCACCGGCGCGGCTTCCCGGCTGGAACCCGTGTTCGGCGCGCCGCTGTCACGCGAGCAGCGTGCGTTCGAGTTGCTGCGCCGGCCGGAAGTACCGTACGCAGCGCTCGACGACGCGCTTGGCGGTGGCACAGATGCGTGGCGCGAGGACGAGCGGCTCGCGGTACAGGTCCCCCTGCAGGTCGACGTGCAGGCCAAGTACACCGGCTACATCGAGCGCCAGCACGAAGAGATCGAGCGGCAGCGGCGCAGCGAGGAAACCCGGCTGCCGGAGTCGCTCGATTACACGCAGGTGCGAGGCTTGTCGAACGAGGTGCGGCAGAAGCTGTCGCAGCTGCGGCCGACGACCCTCGGCCAGGCGGCCCGCATCCCGGGTCTCACGCCCGCCGCGATCTCGATCCTGCTGATTCACCTCAAGCGTCAGCATGAGACGCCTGCATCCACGCGGCTCGGCGGGGCCGCGTAAGATCGCGCGCAGATTTTGCGTCCGAGGCCCGGTTCCATGCAGCAGCGTTCAATGCCTACCCACCGCAAGGTCGTGTCGTCGATCACGGCCTGGACCGCCGGCCTGTGCATGACGCTGCTGGTGCTCGCCGGTTGCGGCGGCGGCAGCGGCAACGAAGGGAAGAGCGGCGGCACGGCGCAGAGCGGCAGCAAGCTGCCGGGGGATTTCGATCCTTCGGTCCTGCGCCGGGGCAACGGACCCGAGCCCGACACGCTCGACCCGCAACTGGCGCGGACCGAAGCCGCGTTCCACATCCTGCGGGACGTGTTCGAAGGCCTGACCGCGGTGGGCCCGGACGGCTCCGCCGTGCCGGCCGCAGCAGAATCCTGGACGGTCTCGCCGGACGGTCTCGAGTATCGATTCGCGCTGCGCGAAGGGCTGCGCTGGTCCAACGGCGACGCGCTCAAGGCGTCCGATTTCGTCACCGGAATGCGTCGCCTGGTGGATCCGAAAACCGCCTCGCCGTACGCCCAGTTCATCGACCCGGTCCTGAACGCCGGCGCCATCACGCGCGGTGAGAAGAAGCCCGACGAACTCGGTGTCAGCGCGCCCGACGACCGGACCGTGCTCATCCGCCTGGAATCGCCGGCGCCCTACCTGCTCGGCCTGCTGGCGCAGCCCGGCACGTTCCCGGTCCATGGCCCTTCGCTCGCGGCGAACGGCACGGAGTACGCACGGCCCGGCAAGCTGGTGTCGAACGGCCCCTTCGTGCTCGACGACTGGGTCATGGGCTCGCACGTCCTCGTGCGCCGCGATCCCCACTACTGGAACGATCGGGCGACGAAGCTCGAACGCGTGAAGTTCGTGCACATCTCGGACGCAGGCACCGAACTGCGGCAGTACCGCGCGGGACAGCTCGATTTCACCTTTGTCGTGCCGGCGCAGCAGTTCCAGTGGATCAAGCAGAACCTGGCACAGGAGCTGCACGTTGCGCCGCAGTTGAGCGTCTACTACTACGGGTTCAACCTGACGCAGCCGCCGTTCAAGGACAATCCAAAGCTGCGCCGGGCGCTGTCGCTCGCCATCGACCGTGACAAGCTCACCACCGCGGTCACTGGCGTGGGTGAGGCGCCTGCCTACGGCTGGGTACCGCGCGGCGTCTGGAACTACACGCCGCAGCAGTTCGACTACGCGAACACACCCTATGCGGAGCGGCTCGCAGAAGCCCGCAGGCTGTATGCCGAGGCCGGGTACTCGGCCGTGAAGCCGCTGCGGATCGAGCTGCGTTACAACTCGGGCGACACGCACAACCGGCTGGCAGTCGCCATCGCCGCGATGTGGCAGGAAGGGCTCGGCGTCGAGACGCAACTCTACGCGGAGGAGTTCCGGGCGCTCCTGCAGAGCATCCAGGCGCGCCAGGACACGCAGGTGTTCCGGTCGAGCTGGGTCGGCGACTTCAACGACGCCTACACCTTTGCTCAGCTGCTGAAGACCGGCTTCGGCATCAACCTGACCGGGTACTCGAACCCCCGGTACGACGCGCTGCTCGCCGATGCCGTGCGGCAGGCCGACCCGGCACGGCGCCGGGCACTGCTCGAGGAAGCCGAGCGACTGATGCTGGCCGACCACCCGGTGCTGCCGCTCTACTTTTACGTCAACAAGCATCTCGTCAAACCGTGGGTGCAGGGCTGGACCGACAACGTGATGAACGTGGTCTACAGCAAGGACCTCAGCCTGGCCGCCCCGGGCCCCTGAGGACGGCGTCACAGATTCGATTCGTGGGGGTGGCCTGCAGTTGAGTCGCAGGCCGTCGGCTTGCGACGATGCCGCGACTAGAACAACACCTGCAGATCGATCATGGCCTGGTTCGTCGTTTTTGCCATTTCCGCATTCGCCCTCTGGTACTGGCGCCAGTACACCGTGCAGCAGCGCGACCTCGAAAGCTCGACGTCGCCGCAACGCATGGGCGAACGTTTCATCGGGCAGGTCGTGACCGTGCCCAAAGGCATCGAGAACGGCTCGGGCCGGGTCCAGCTCGGACCGCAGAAGTGGTCGTTGCGCGGGCCGGACGTGCCGGCTGGCGCCAAGGTCAGGATCACGGGCGTCGACGGCCGCATCCTGATCGTTGATCGGCTGTCGGCGCGCTGACTAAAGCAATGTTTGACAATTATCATTTCTGATCATTGTCTTTCCTTCCGATAAGTCAACAATATCGAATAGTCTACGGCTCGAGCAGGGCATACTGCGCACTGACCGAGGCGGTGAACTTCATCTCCGACGGCGCATAGGTCTGCTCGGCGTCGCCGGCGGGCGGCGCGGCCGCAACCATCGCCTTCTCGGCGTACATCGGCCGAAACGGCATCGTTCCCGCGGCGCTCAGGCTCTGCACCAGTCCGAGTCTTGCGCCGGCCGCGCGGGCGAGCGCGTCCGCGTTCAGGCGGGCGTCCTCGACCGCCCTGGCCAGCGCTTCACGTTCCAGTTCCTTGCGACGGG
>Ga0209254_10003573_pt1 | contig 14164 bp, 15 predicted proteins | sample FrelakmetDIP11DI_FD_187148 | JGI IMG/M metagenome (GOLD analysis project Ga0209254, IMG submission 187148) | Freshwater lake sediment microbial communities from the University of Notre Dame, USA, for methane emissions studies - DIP11 DI (SPAdes)... | ecosystem: Environmental > Aquatic >...
CCCCCGATCTCCAGTTGCAGTCTGCGTCGACCTCCTTGAGGCGTTTCTGCAAACGCAGCTCCGTCTCGCTCACGTGGGTCGCCGTGCTCATATCCTGCTAGGGCGGACAGCGACCCTCCAAGGGCTCGCAAGCATCGGCCATGGCCTCTTCTGCACACGGTCGCAACGCGACGCTCATACGAAAAGTCCAGTCGTTCGCTTCAGCTATGACACGCGCGAACGGCCGCCGGTTGCCGATCAAGAGCCGGCCTATGCCAGCATTCGGACGAGCTGATCCAACGGTGGCAACACGAGCATCTTCAGTAACTGGATGCCGATGATCGGAATCAGCGGTGACAAGTCGATGCCTCCCATAGGCGGCAGCCACTTGCGGCTCCACTTCAGCATCGGCTCCGTGAGGCTGTACAGCAGCGAGACCGCCGGATTGAAACGTCTCATGTGGAACCAACTGAGCAGGGCGGCGATGATCACCGCAAAGAACAGGATGTTGAGCACCAGGTCTAACAATTGCGAGACGGCGAACACCGTCAATGCTGCCACGCTGAGGTCGATTCCTTGCAGCGTCAGGACGATGTAGGAGGCCAGCATTTGCAGGGCCAGCATCAAGACTAATGTCGACGTGTCGATCCGGCCGATCGGCGGAATGAAGCGCCGCAGCAGGCGCAGCGGCGGGTGAGTGATCTTGACGATGAACTGGCTGATGGGATTGTAGTAATCGGCGTTGAACCACTGGAACAGAAAACGCAGGACCAGCGCGAACGAATAGAGGCCAAAGACCGTGTCGGTCAGAAAAATCGCCGGTTGAATCAGATATCCGCTGTCCATCAGGTTTCTCCGAGTTGTTGGGAAAGCGCAACTGCGCGGTCCCGTGCTGCGCGCATGGCGTCCTCCACGATACGGGCGAAACCGGCGTGTTCGAAGGCGGCAATCGCCCGCTCGGTCGTTCCGCCCGGGGATGTGACACGAACCCGCAGCTCAGCCGGCGTTTCCTCCGACTCAATGGCGATGCGAGCCGCTCCGAGCGCGGTCTGCTGCGTGAGGAGACGGGCTGTATCGAAATCCAGACCGAGTTTGATTGCGGCTTTTCCCATGGCTTCCATCAGCAGGAAAAAGTAGGCCGGCCCGCTGCCGGAAAGTGCCGTCACCGCGTCGAGCAGTTCCTCCCGCTCCACCCAGACGCTAATGCCCACTGATCGCATGATCATCTCGGCCCAATCCCGATGCTCGCGATGCGTCTTGGCGTTGCCGTGCAGGGCGGTTGCTCCGGCCCCGACCAGGGCGGGAGTATTCGGCATGCACCGTACGATGGCCTGATCGCCAGCCAGCCAGCGATCGATAGCGGCTTCCCCCACGCCCGCCGCGATCGAGATGACCAATGGTCTGACGCGCTGCACCGTTTCCGCGATCCCGCGGCACACGAGGGCCAGCGTTTGCGGTTTGACTGCCAGGATCACTACCTGCGAGCCATCGACGAGGCTCGCGTTGTCGGGGCAACTGCGCACACCAAAGCGATGTTTGGCGGATTTCAACTTCTCGGGGTCGGAATCCGATACTCGAATGTTCCCCGCCGCGAAACCGTTGGCCAACAGACCCCCGATGAGGCTGGTAGCCATGTTTCCGGCGCCAATAAAACCCAATGTAGGCTGTTTCATAGCGACCCTTAGCAAATCTGCTGAGCTTTGACACGTCTATGATACTGGACGTTCCTGTTCACTGCTTGCCGACTGCTGAACAGAAGGTTTACGAGGGCGGTCACCGAAGATAGCCGAACCTACGCGCACTATTGTGGCGCCTTCCAACACCGCCGCTTCGAGGTCGTCAGACATTCCCATCGACAACGTATCCAGACCTGGTCTGGGGAGCGACGCCAATGCTTCCCGCAAGCGGCGGAAAGCGGCGCGCTGGGCCTCGAAGGGCTGGTCCGGCGCGGGAACGGTCATCAAACCACGCAGCCGAAGTCTGGGCAGCTGCCTAACCGCGGCAGTCAGCAGTGCCAGCTCATCGAATCTAGCGCCGGACTTGGTTTCCTCGCCGCTAACATTCACCTGGATGCAAACGTTCAGCGGTGGCAAGGTACCGGGTCGCTGTTCGTTGAGCCGTTCCGCGATCTTGATCCGGTCCACGCTGTGGACCCACTGGAAGCGTTGGGCGATCCCACGGGTCTTGTTCGACTGGATCGGACCGATGAAATGCCAGGTGACATCGCAATGTCCCAGACAGCTCTGCTTCATGAGTGCCTCTTGGGCATAGCTTTCGCCGAATTCCCGAAGACCCGCCCGGTAGGCTTCCAACACGGCTTCTGCGGGGAAAGTCTTGGTCACTGCCACGAGTCGGACCGAACCATCCGGTCGACCGGCCGCTCTCTCCGCCCGCCGGATCCGTTCTCGGACTTCCTCGATGCGTTTTCTCGTGCACATGGCGGGCATTCACCTTCACCCTCGGCAGGGGCGGATTAGCCATCTTATCGCAGCGCGCGGCATGCATACGAACTTTGAGGCCGAATCCTTAGGATAAGAAGCGCTGCGCACACGACATCTCGATGTATGCGCGGGGGAACTGGGATGTGAGGAGGCAAGAAGATTAGCGTTGGTTGCGGTCGGTCCCTCGAACGAATACCCAGTGCAAGCATTCGGGAGAGCCGACCGCGAGTGAGCATCAGTCATTCATCAATGTTCGTGCCACTTCTTGAGTCTGCACTCCTCCGGGAGTGAGCGGGCATTCTAGAGTCTGATGCGGCCATGGCTTACGGCAAAAGCCACACGCCGCTGAGTGAATTCCCACACTTTTTGTGCGGCAAAATGTCACGTTGAATCAGTTGGTTATACTCATTATAATTGATACCACTCGTTCGATGGCATTCCTCAACAGAGCCTCTGCGCGAGTACGTAAAGCCTCTTCTTTTGTAAACCGGGATGCTTCAACCAAGCATCCCGTCTTTTTTTGGCTCTCACCCTTAGCCTCTTGCCCAAGGGCAGCTCGGCGATCTTTCCCGATGCGGACCGTTCCAACACTGCGTTTGCAGAGAGGCGCGGGCCGGCTCGTTAACAGGCCTCATTCTGGTTCCAGGGCGCGTAGGAATTCCCTCTTTCGCCGGTAAACCAGGGTCTTGCCCTATACTCTAAACGAATCGCTGTCGGTCCGATGAGTGTTGGGCCGGGTTTTCCGTCGTGCCCCATCACGCGGGCACCCTCGGTTCTATCAACCCGGTGTTAGCCCAGCGGCTTTCCCGCTCGGTTCATCGTAACGAACCAAATTCCGTGTTGTAGACTCGCGAGGAGGCGTCCACATATGGACATCACTGAACTACTGGCGTTCTCGGTCAAGAATAAGTGCTCTGACCTGCACATTTCGGCAGGACTTCCGCCGATCATTAGGGTCGACGGCGACATCCGACGGATCAATCTCCCGGCATTGGAACATAAGGAGGTGCATGCGCTGATTTACGACATCATGAACGACAAGCAGCGGCGCGACTACGAGGAGTTTCTGGAGACGGATTTCTCGTTCGAGTTGCCTGGCGTAGCACGTTTTCGCGTCAACGCGTTCAATCAGGATCGCGGCGCGGCGGCGGTATTTCGGACCATTCCTTCGAAGGTGCTGACTCTGGAGGATCTGGGGTGTCCCAAGTTTTTCCAGGAAGTCACACGCCAGCCCCGGGGGTTGATCTTAGTGACGGGGCCAACGGGTTCCGGAAAATCGACGACCCTTGCGGCGATGCTGGATTTTATAAATTGTACCGATTACTCCCACGTGCTTACGATCGAGGATCCGATCGAATTTGTCCACGAGAGTAAGAAATGTCTCATCAACCAGCGTGAGGTTCATCGCGATACGCTGGGTTTCAACGAGGCGCTGCGCTCCGCATTGCGCGAAGACCCGGACGTGATTCTGATAGGCGAAATGCGCGACCTCGAAACCATCCGGTTGGCGCTGACTGCCGCGGAAACGGGCCACTTGGTCTTCGGGACCCTGCATACGAGTTCGGCTGCCAAGACCATCGACCGGATCGTCGATGTTTTCCCCGCCGCCGAAAAGGACATGATCCGCTCGATGCTATCGGAATCCCTGCAGGCAGTCATTTCTCAAACCCTAATGAAGAAGGTCGCAGGAGGCAGGACGGCGGCTTGGGAAATCATGGTTGGCACACCGGCGATCCGCAATCTAATCCGCGAGAACAAGGTCGCGCAGATGTATTCGGCTATCCAGACGGGACGTCGAGACGGTATGCAGACCCTTGATCAACATCTGCAGGAATTGGTGGAACGTGGCATCGTCGCGAAACAGGCGGCGCGGGAATACGCGGTGAACAAGACGGCTTTCTGAACCCGAGGAGCTAACGATGGAGTTTCAGTCGCTTCTGACGCTGATGACGCACAAGAAGGCATCCGACCTCTTCATCACGGTGGGCCGGGAGCCTTCGATCAAGGTTGACGGTGCTTTGCAGCCGCTCTCCAGCACCAAGCTGTCACGCGAACAGGCTGCCGAAATCGTTCAAGAGATCATGACTCATCGGCAGCGGGAAGAATTCGAGAATTGCCGCGAATGCAACTTTGCCATCGCGTCTGAAGGCCTGGGCCGGTTCCGCGTCAGCGCGTTCTATCAGCAGGACTCTCCCGGTATGGTCTTACGGCGTATCGAAACCCGCATTCCAGACACGGAGGAGCTGCATCTGCCTGCGATCATCAAGGACTTGGCGATGACCAAGCGTGGGCTGATCCTCTTCGTGGGCGCCACCGGCACGGGTAAGTCCACTTCGCTTGCCGCGATGATCAAACATCGCAACGAGAACTCTAGCGGTCACATCATCACCATCGAGGATCCGCTCGAGTACGTCCATCCCCATGCGGGCTGCATCGTCACGCAACGCGAAGTGGGGATCGACACCGAGTCCTATGAGGTGGCCTTGAAGAATACCTTGCGGCAGGCGCCTGATGTCATCCTGATTGGCGAGATTCGCACCCGGGAGACGATGCAGCATGCGATCACGTTCGCCGAAACCGGGCATCTCTGCCTCAGTACGCTGCATGCGAACAATGCCAACCAGGCCATCGATCGGGTGTTGCACTTCTTTCCTGAGGAAATGCACCGACAGGTGTTCATGGATCTGTCCTTGAACCTAAGGGCCATCGTCGCGCAACAGTTGATTAGATGCGCCGACGGACAGGGTCGCTACCCGGCGATCGAGATCCTCATCAATACACCCTTGGCCTCCGACATGATTCGGAAAGGCGAGGTGCACAAGCTGAAGGAGTTGATGAAACAATCCGACGAGCATGGAATGCAGACGTTCGACCAGGCTCTGTACGAGCTGTATAAGGCAGGCAAGATTACCTACGAAGATGCACTGCGCTCGGCGGATTCGCAGAACGAAGTGCGCCTGATGGTCAAGCTGGGAGAAGACGGATCGCCCGAGCGTTACGGGGCAAACCAGGAAAAGCTGCACATCGTGGATGCGTGAGCGAGCCGTCCGTAGGTCACTCACTCAAAGCGCAAACTCCAACGCATCACGACACGTTTCGATATAATCGGAAGAGAGAAACATGAGGCCCGCGACGACCGGTTTGCACCGTCCGTCGCTCTGCTCTTCAGTCACCATCGGGTATTTCCCTTGTCTCAGTGATCCATTGATCACTTCCGGCCGGTTGAACAGGTCTCGAATCGCGTGCTCTGAACCAATACCCATGAATTGGCCCATCGTCATCAGTCTTGCTCTAATCGTGATCGTGCCGATCCTGCTGATGCTTCTTTTTCGCAAGGGGCGCAGGTCTGGCAAGGTGGTCTACCAAAAAAACCTGGTGTTGTTTTCGCCGGAAGAGCGGATTTTGCATTCCGTGCTGTCGCAAGCTGTCGGGGAGGAGTTCGAGATTCTCGGCAAGATCCGAGTGGCGGATATCATCCAGCCCAAAAGGGGGACGTCCGCCGGGAATGCTCGAAACAGTTACCAAGAGATCGCCGGACGGCAGTTCACCTTCGTTCTGTGCCACAAGAGCGATCTTTCGGTCGGTTGTGCGGTGTACCTTGACGATCGTGGCCATGGGTCACGGAAACCCACCGAGCACGATGGGCTGCTGAAGGCCTTGTGCGAGTCCGCGCAGTTGCCGCTGGTGCGTATCGCTGCCAGTCCGTTCTACGAGATCGCCGAGATTCGCGAAACGGTCCTCAGCGCAGTGCGGGAAGAGCCGTTCTCGCTGCCTCAACTGGACGGACGCAAAGAACCACGCATCTCCAACATCGAGGGTTTGGATCTGGAGTAGGGGCGAAGCTTGCGACACCTTCCTATCCGGGGAAAGAGGGGAAACAGCCGTGCCGGCAGCGGGGTTGGACGATCGATCCACCCCGCTGGCGCTTGGCTCCGCATGGAGATTGGGCGCGAGGCTTCACAAGAGTCATAGTAGAAGGCCAATCGAGAGTCTCGAGAGCATGAGCGAATCATCCCTAAAGCTCACCCGCGATCTGATCCGGCGCGCCTCGGTGACCCCCGAAGACGCCGGGTGCATGGACGTTATCGCCGCGCGCCTCGAGCCTTTTGGGTTTCGCACCGAGTGGCTGAATTTCGCCGACACCAAGAATATCTGGTTGCGCCGGAGAGACGCGGCACCCTTGTTCGTTTTTCTCGGCCATACCGACGTCGTTCCGCCCGGACCTTTGGAAGACTGGAGCTCGCCGCCGTTCGAGCCGGAGATCCGGGACCGTAAGCTTTATGGTCGCGGGGCCGCCGACATGAAGAGTGGCGTGGCGGCTATGACGACCGCGATTGAGCGTTTCGTCGCTGAGCACCCGAATCACCGCGGATCGATCGCCGTGCTCCTAACGAGCGACGAAGAAGGCGCGGCGACACACGGGGTGGTCAAGGTCGTCGACGTGTTCGAAGCCCGGGGGGAGAAAATCGATTGGTGCCTGGTCGGGGAGCCGTCCAGCATCGCTGCCTTGGGGGACGTGATTCGAGTGGGACGTCGCGGTTCTCTGTGCGGAGTACTGCGCGTCTTCGGCGTTCAGGGGCACGTCGCCTATCCCAATCATGCCGAGAATCCGATCCACCGTTTCGCACCAGCCTTGTTCGAACTGACCAACGCGGTGTGGGACGAGGGCAATGAATTGTTTCCGCCGACCAGCTTTCAGGTTTCCAACATGCATGCCGGAACCGGGGCCGAGAATGTCATTCCGGGCCGACTGGAGATGCAATTCAATTTCCGGTTTTCGACGGCGCTGACCGAGCGGCAGATCAACGATCGCGTGCGAGCTATTCTCGATGCTCACGGACTGAGATATGAACTCAGCTGGCGGTTGTCGGGCGCGCCATTCCTTACCACCCGCCGCGAGCTGATCGATGCGGTCCAGGATGCCATAACGCGCGTCTTGGGTCGTCCGGCTCGACCCGATACTGGCGGCGGTACCTCGGATGGCCGTTTCATCGCGCCCACCGGTGCGCAAGTCGTGGAACTGGGGCCGCTTAACGGCAGCATCCACAAGACCAACGAACACGTGGGGGTTGACGACATCGCGATGTTATCCCGCATCTATGAGCAGGTCTTGGTCAATTTGCTGGTGTCATGAAACGCTGGGGGCTCGAAAGGAATCCTCTCAACCGTGATGGTAACGATCAAGACGCCCTAGGTTCGGTTCCTCACACGGATTAAGGTTGCAGCCTCAGGTCCCCAAATGGGACGCACCCCACGAATTGATTCCGCAAGGATTTAGGTATGTCGTCACGTCTCACTCCGCCGCTGGTCAGTTGCGAATGGCTCGCCGAGCGACTCGCCGCGCGGGATATCGCGATCCTCGATGCGACGTTCGTCCTGCCCAATCAAGGACGGCAGGCCGAGCAGGAATACCTCGTGGAGCACATCCCGGGGGCAAAGTTCTTTGACGTGGATACCGTTGCCGACGTGTCCGATCCGCTGCCGCACATGCTGCCGACGCCTGAATTTTTCGCTGCGTCGGTGGGGCGGCTCGGCATCGACAATACGACGCATGTCGTGGTCTACGATAACAATGATTTCATGGCTTCTGCCCGGCTCTGGTGGACCTTTCGGGTATTTGGCCATGATCGGGTGTCGGTGCTGGATGGAGGGCTCAAGCGTTGGCTGGCGCTGGGCCGCGGATTCGAAAGCGGATTGGCCACACTCGTCACTTCGCGTCGCTTCGAAGCCTACTTTCGCGGCGAGTTGGTTCGAAATCTGGACGAGGTACGATCGTTGCTCGCCCAATCCGAGTCGCAGATCGCCGATGCGAGATCTCCCGGCCGTTTCATGGGCTCCGAGCCCGAGCCGCGACCGGGGCTTCGTTCCGGTCATATTCCGGGGAGCAAGAACGTTTTTTTCAAGACGCTGATCGACGAGTCGTCGGGCCTCATGAAGTCGTCTCCGGCCATCGACGGCGTGTTCCGGAACGCCGGTCTTGATCTGCAGCGGCCCATCGTGACGACCTGTGGGACGGGTGTCACGGCGGCGGTTCTGGCACTGGGTCTATTCCGGCTCGGACGAGAGGATGTGCCGGTCTACGATGGGTCATGGGCGGAATGGGGAGGCCGCGAGGATACGCCAATCGAGCTCGGTTGAGGGGGTCGCCCGATTGGCACTCGGGGCGAGCCCTACACCTATTCCGCACTCCTGACTTAGATGTCTTCGCTAGATTCACCCATAGGCACGATCTCCGAAGTGCATGGCCCGGTGGTCGTGATCACCTGCCAGAGGCTTCCACCCTTGCGCCAGGCGCTCCGTGCCGCGATCAATCACGAGACGTATCTGTTCGAGGTGCACCAGCATCTCGATGAACAGCACATCCGCGCGATCACACTGCACCAGACCACGGGCCTCGAACGGGGTTTGCAGGTCTTCGATACGGGTGCGCCGCTGCAGGTGCCCGTCGCCGCGGACTGCCTTGGGCGACTGCTGAATCTGTTCGGCGAACCGCTGGACGGGGGCGAGCCCTTACAGTCCAAGCAGTTTCGGAACATTCATAGTCCGCCGATGCCGCTTGCGGAGTCGATCGCCGCCAACGAAATTCTGGAAACTGGCATCAAGGTCATCGATCTACTGTGCCCATTCGTCCGCGCCGGAAAGACCGGCTTGTTTGGCGGTGCCGGTGTGGGCAAAACCGTCCTGGTCATGGAGTTCATGCACGCAGTGATTGCGCTCCACCAAGGTGTTTCGGTATTCGCCGGGATCGGCGAACGCATCCGCGAGGGTCACGAACTGTGGTGTGAGCTGCGTGAGGCGGGCGTTCTGGACAAATCCGTCCTGGTCTACGGGCAGATGGACGAATCGCCCGGGGTCCGCTTCCGCGTTGGTCTCTCGGCCCTGACCTATGCGGAGTACCTGCGCGACACCCTGCGCACCGAGGTGCTGTTTCTGATCGACAACGTGTTCCGTTTTGTCCAGGCTGGCAGCGAGATCTCGAGTCTGCTCGGACGAATGCCGGCAACCGTGGGTTATCAGCCGACATTGGCGACCGAGGTCGCGGAGATTCAGGAACGCATCACCTCCACCCCCGCAGGTGCGATTACTTCGGTGCAGGCGGTGTACGTACCGGCGGATGACATGACGGACCCGGCGGTGAGCGCCATCTTGAGTCATCTCGACACCACGGTCGTGTTGTCGCGCGGTCAGGCGGCTAAGGGCATCTATCCGGCCGTCGACCCTTTGAAGTCAGGAAGCAAGCTGATGGATCGCCACGTGCTCGGCAACCGCCATTACGCCGTTGCCGAGGGTGTGCGCGAACACCTGGCACGCTACCGCGAGCTGGAGGATATCATCACCATGCTGGGCATCGAGGAACTGTCCCTAGCCGATCGCAAGATCGTCCTGCGTGCGCGCAAATTGCAGCGGTATTTGACGCAACCGTTCTTCGTCACGGCCCAGCTGACGGGGCTGGCCGGCGTGAGTGTGCCTCTGGAGAGGACACTCACGAATTGCGATGCCTTCTTGAATGGTCGATTCGATGAAGTTCCGGAGGAACAGTGCTATATGCTCGGAACCATGGCGGAGCCAACTTGACCGGCTTCGTTCTGCACCTCCAGGAGGCCACCCGGTGCGAGCGGATTGACGGCGTTACGGCGTTCATCGGCGAGGACGCATCGGGCAGCTTCGGCATTCATTCTGGTCATGAACGGTTGATGACGGTGCTCACTTTCGGTCTGGCCCGATTCCGCGTGGGACAGGAGCCTTGGGAGTATGTCGCGGTTCCCGGCGGATTGCTGTATTTTGTCGACGAAGAGCTCTTCATCTGCTCCCGACGGTTGTTTCGGCATCCCGACTACCAGGAAGTTGCCCGCGAGCTGACCGAACAGCTTGCGGCCGAGGAGCGGGATCTCCACGACTTCAAGAGATCCCTGCGCCGGCTTGAAGAGGAAATGATGAAGCGGCTGTGGGAGATCGGGCGAGAAGGCTTGCGGTGAATGCGGACGAACGACTGAAGGAGAGCATCCGGCGACGGGCGGAGCGTATCCGGCGGGCCGAAAGGGCGCGTCCGACGCTGCTTGGCCAGACTGTTTATCTCGGCACACTCGGTTTGGTTTTTGTTCTGCCGATGGTCGGGGGGGCGTTTCTTGGCCGGTGGCTCGACGAGCGTCTGGCCGGCTATTCTGTCCGGTGGACCTTGAGCCTGCTGTTTCTTGGGCTCGCCCTCGGCGCGTACAGTGTCTACCACCTCATCAAGAGGCACGAGTAAGGCCCGTGGAGAGCTTGCAGCCGACCGCCCGCGTTCTGGTTGAATTCGGACCCCTGAGGATCACCGACAGTGTGACCTTCACCTGGCTGATCATGTTCACTTTTTGGTTGACGGCATGGGTCGCCTGCCGGCGTCTCATGCTGATGCCTGGCCGCGTTCAGGTGACCCTGGAAGGCATCGTGAGCGCCTGCGAAAATGCCGTGAAAGAGGTTCTCCCCAACGACTATCTGCTGGTTACGCCGTTCATCTTGAGTCTCTGGCTGTTTCTCGCCGTGGCCAATTTGCTAACCCTGGTTCCGGGGTTCGAATCGCCAACCCGGGACTTGTCCGTGACCTCGGCGCTCGCGGTGCTGGTATATTTCTCGGTGCATTGGTTCGGCATCCGCAGCGAAGGCTGGCGGGCCTACCTCAAGCACTACCTCAGTCCCAACCCGGTGCTGCTGCCGTTTCACCTCCTCAGCGAAGTCACACGGACCGCGGCCTTGGCCATCCGCCTGTTCGGCAACATGATGAGCATGGACATGATCGCGATGCTGCTGTTGCTGATCGGGGGGCTATTCGTACCGGTCCCGATCCTGATGCTGCACATCGTCGAAGGCCTGGTGCAGGCCTACATTTTTGGAACGTTGGCGCTGATCTACATAGCCAGCGGCATCCAAACCCAGCAAATCGGAACCAAAAAGGAGGAGAATCCGCTATGACCGAGATGAGTTGGTTCGTCATCGTGTCCACCGTTGCGGCGGTCGTCGGCATCGGTGTCGCGGTGATGTTGCCCGCCGTAGCGATGGGACGCGCCATCAGCCAGGCCTTGGACGCGCTGGCTCGTCAGCCGGACGCCGAAAAGTCCATTATGCGGACCTTGTTCATTGGTTTGGCGATGATCGAGTCGCTGGCCATCTATGCCTTGGTGATCGTGCTAATCGTGCTGTTTCGCAATCCCTTGCTCGAGTACCTCGTCAAATAGGACAGTCCGCCGTGGGCTTCGATTGGTCGACCTTCGTTCTGGAAGTCATCAACTTCCTCATCCTGGTCTGGATTCTGGCACATTTCTTCTATCGACCAGTCGCGGCCGCGATCGAGCAGCGGCGGCAAGCGATCGAGACCAGCCTCGAGGACGCCAAGAGGCTGCACGAGAAAGCCGAGGCTATGCAGCGCCAATACGAAGCCCGCCTCGCGGATTGGGAGGCGGAAAAGCGGCAAGCGCGCGAGGTCTGGTTGAGCGAATTGGACGGGGAGAAGACGCGTCAGTTGGAAGTTCTGCGCCAAACACTGAAGGCCGAGCGTGAGCAAGCGGAAGTCCTGGAACAACGCCGCCTGAGAACGCGGCAGACCGAGTTGGAAATTGATGCGTTAGCGTTGGGAGGGCGGTTCGCGGCCCGGCTATTGGAGCGGATTGCCAGTCCCGAGCTGGAAGCGCGTTTAGTGGATTTGTTTCTTGAGGAGCTTGCCGGCGTTCCGGAGGATCGCTGGCAGACGGTCGCTGCCGCTTTCGCCGATTCTCCCGCCAGGGCTGTCGTCCGCAGCGCCTTTGTATTGAGCGAGACGCAGCGCGCGGATCTGCAACAAGCATTGAGTTCTCAACTCGGAAGGCCGGTCGAGTGCGAGTTCCTGGAAGACCCAAGGCTCACCGCCGGAATCCGGGTTGAACTGGGCCCCGTTTCATTGAATGCCGATATCGGGGACGAGCTGAGTTTCTTTGCCGCGGCGGGCTGACCGGCGTCGAGGCCCAAGCGCACGCCGTTAAGGCATGGCCCGTCGTCCTGGGGTACTTTGGCCCTCTCAGAAGTAAGCGAGCCGAATCGACTTGCGTGCCCGCGTGGCGGCAACGTAATAGATATTGATTTCCTCGCGTAACTTCAGTGGGTGTACATCATCGCCTTTCTGCTTCAGGGCTTTCTTCAAGTCATCGCGGGTCAGGAAGTCGTCAGGAAGCATCTGGACATGATCGTATTCTTGTCCCTTGGCTTTGTGTGTCGTCGTGAAAATCAGGTCGGCCGCCGGCTTGTCGACCAAGCGGCCCTTGATCAGCTTGTCAAACTCGAACAGCCTCCCGCCATAACGCTCCACTAAGGTGACGACCATCTGCAAGGCCTGGTTTTGGGTTTGCTGGGCAAAGTTCTTCAACGAGTTGAAGTCGGAAAAGCGTTGCAGGAATGGGTCGCTGATTTTGTCGCGCTTGCCTTGGCTCAGGTACAGGCCGCCGACCACGCGTGTATTCAGGAAAGAGTAGCTGGAATAGCCGCCCTGAAAGAAAAAGCGCTCGTGTCCGTTCAATAGTCGTGCGAGGCACGACTCGAACAAACCGAGATTGCTGCGGCCGATCAACGTCAGCGGCCGCGCCTCGGTTGGAGCCTTGGAGCCGAACCAGGTCGGTTGCGGGGTACCCTCGATACGAATCGCGTTCTTCTCACCCAGCAGGGCGTAGGCGTCATTGACCCTGGCCGCGATGTGCTTGGCCAAGCCGTCGCCGAAGCGAAAGGTCCGGCTCAAGGGGTACGTCTGTGCCGACAGCTTTTCCAGCGAGTTGACCGCGTGGCGGAACGCATAGATCTGCTGGAAGGTATCTCCAACAAACACCTTCTGGGCGGGTTGCCGCTGAACCACGGACAACATGACGCCCGAGGTGTCCTGCGCCTCATCGACGAGAATGACGTCGAAGGGCAGAGGCTCGCGCGCGAACTGGAAAAGCTTCAGGTAAAAATCGTGAACCGCCGGAGTCGCCTTGCGGCGCATATCCGAGAGGATCGTACGAACGCTACCGAGGAGTTCTGCGCTCCGGCTGGCCAGCAACTCGCTGATGCGTGGCTGGGGCATGGTGTCTGCCTGGTACAGCCGGAGTAACTCGTCATCGATCCGGGTGTGGCTCGAATTGAGATAGTAATTGACCAGATCCTTCAGCAGCCAGCCAAACAACAAGCCCTTTTGCGACCGGCGATCCTGCGGAGACAGGTAGCGATCGAGCAGGCGCCATTCGCTGAGCTCATGTTCCAACTCGTATTGGCTGCCATCGGTATAACGATAGGCCAGCGCATGTATCGTATACACCTTCACGTGATCGAGCGCGTGATGGATGATGCTTGTCCGGACCTCGTCGGCCACGGACTTGTTGTAGGCGAGGTAGAGAATCCTGACATCAGGGCGTCGGGCAGCATACTCGAGCAGCGTGGTGGTCTTGCCGCTTCCGGCGACGGCGTTGATCTTCACGATTGGCTCGTTCGCCTCGATGACGGCGCGTTGTTGATCGGTCAGGCGCATCGTCGACGCCCGCCGGGGCTCGCTACTGTCCATGCTGTGCGAAGCACACGCTTTGGATGGGCCAGCTCCGACGGAGTCAGAGGCCATCATCCCTCCTCTCGTTCGTCGGCGTTGCGGCCGGATCGCGATACGAACTTTCTGAGGGTCGCAATGAAAGTTGCAGCAACACGTTGCCTCTCGGTCGCCTCTTCGGTGAATCGCTTTGCAGGAGCGGGCGTGCTCGCGGATCGAACCACCTGTT
>Ga0209254_10003574_pt1 | contig 14163 bp, 9 predicted proteins | sample FrelakmetDIP11DI_FD_187148 | JGI IMG/M metagenome (GOLD analysis project Ga0209254, IMG submission 187148) | Freshwater lake sediment microbial communities from the University of Notre Dame, USA, for methane emissions studies - DIP11 DI (SPAdes)... | ecosystem: Environmental > Aquatic >...
TCCTGCAAAGCCGCGGCATGCGCCGGATCGGTGATCAGGTAGTCGTGCACGTCGTGCGCGACAGGCGCGTCGTAGAGCGCCGCAAGCAGTGACTGCATCTGCCCGAGCAACGCCATGGGCCAGCCTCAGTTGGGAGTGCGTCCGGTCGGCACGACGGCCGGCTCGACACCGAGGCTGCGCAGGATGCCATGCGCACGCGGGCTGCCGGTCTTGAGCCAGATCTCGTACTGGCGCAGCACGTCACGGTGATCGTGGCGATGCGCCATCTCGCTCACGTCATTCAGCGCGTCGACGAGCCGCTGGAACTTGCGTGCGAGCTCGGTGAAAACGCCGCCCAGTGCGCGTCCGCGAGCGCCGGTGCGGCACGAGTCGGCGAGCGTGCCGTAGGCACGGCCGCCCATGGCAATGTGATAGTCGATGTCGACCAGTCGTCGCGCGAAGCCCTGCGCGAAGAAGCCGGCCACGAACAGCGAGACGTCGCCGAGACGCTGCAGCGTGCGCAGGCGGTCTTCGCGCGTGGGCGCTTCGCCCGCTTCTGCCAGCATCAGTGCCAGGGGCTTGAGTTGCGGCCGGCCGGAGGCGCCATCGAACAGGGCCTCCGATCGCGCGAACATCGTCAGCAGGTTCACGACGTAGTGTTCGGTGTGATCCTCCACCTCGACCCGTTGCCGCTCGAGCGCGGCATGGACCGAATCGCGGAAAAACTCCCGCAAGTTGCGCACGTCGATCGCCGGGTCGTCCGCCATGCCGCGTTCCTCTGCTGTGCCGTTGGCAGCCAGCGATCGCGCCTGCTAACAGATCGCGTCGCCGCGGGCCTGGTTCTACGCCGCTGAAACTAAAGGCAGTCGTAAAGACTTTTCAAGGGGCACGTAGTGCATTCTGCGAGCCAGCGCACGGATCGGTACCATGCGCGCATCGTTCAACGACGGCGCAGCATGAAAGTCTTCGGCATCGTGGGTCGCAAGAACTCCGGCAAGACGCACCTGGTCACGCGACTGGTGCGGCTCGCCTCGCGGCGCGGACTGCGTGTGTCGACGATCAAGCACGCGCATCATTCCTTCGATATCGATCGCCCCGGCAAGGACAGCCACCTGCATCGCGAGGCCGGCGCGCAGGAGGTGCTGGTCGCGTCCGCCGAGCGCTGGGCGCTGATGCACGAGCATCGTGGCGCACCGGAACCGTCGCTGGTGGAACTGCTCGCGCAGCTCGCACCTTGCGACCTGGTGCTGGTCGAGGGTTTCAAGCGCGAAGTGAACCTGCGGCTCGAGGTGTACCGCGCCAGTTGCGGGCAGGTGCCGCTGGCTTTCGAGGACCAGGGCATCCTGGCGGTGGCGACCGACGACTTCGCGACCTTCGCCGCACGCAGCGATCTGTCGTGCCTGCCGCTCGATGACGACGAGGCGGTGCTGGACTACGTGCTGGCGCGGGCCTGAGGCGCTGGCGCAATCGCGACGGCCAGCTCATTGAGACCGCGGATTGTGATCGCGGGCGGCTCCGATGCTCGCGGCCAGGGCGTGGCGTCGCGATTCAGCCAGACCGGCAGCACCCCCGCAGCGCGCGCGCCTTCAACGTCGGCTTCCGCATCGTCGCCGACGTGTACGACCTCGTGGGCCCCAAGCCCGACACGCTCGAGCAGGATCCCGAAAATACGCGGATCGGGCTTGAGCATGCCCGCCTCGCGCGCTGCCAGGCCTGCCTCGAAATACTGGCCGATGCCACACAGGGAGAGGTCGGCATTGCCGTTGCTGAGTGCGAACAGGCGATAGTCCTGCGCCAGCGCCGCGAGCGCCGGACGCACGTCGTCGTAGAGCGACACTTCGTTGCGTGCGCGGTAGAACGCCGCGAACGCCTGGTCGGCCATCGTCCCGGGATAGTCGGCCTCGCGCGCGTGGAGCCGCAGGGCCTCGAGGCGCAACCAGGTGAAGTCGTGCCGCATCGCCGGATGGTCGATCGCCATGCGGGCACGCACGTCGCGCATCGACCGCAGGTCGTGTCGCGCAGTCACCCGGGGATAGTGTCGCGCCAGGAAGTCATGCATCGCCTGTTCGGCGCGCACGATGACCGGCCGGACGTCCCAGAGAGTGTTGTCGAGATCAAAGATGATCGCCCGGATGCCGCCCATGAAGATTGCCGTATGATGCGCCGCGAATTCACGCAGGCGGCGAGTCTACATGACGACGTTCGGCACTCGGTTTGGCGAGCGCATGGCGCGGCCCACGGGCGCGCTCGAACTGATGGCGGACCTGGGCGCCGCGATGGCGCGTGGGAACCAGGCCGACATTCGCATGCTCGGTGGCGGCAATCCCGCGCGCATCGCCGCGGTCGAAGCCGTTTACCGGCGGCGGCTCGAGCAAATCGCAGCGGACCCAGCCCAGTTCGGCCGGTTCCTCGCGGGCTATTCCGCACCCGCGGGCGACCTCGGGTTTCGCGAGGCCGTCGCATTTTCACTGCGCAATGAATTCGGCTGGTCGGTGACGGCCGGCAACGTCGGACTCACGAGCGGCAGCCAGTCGGCGTTCTTCTTCCTGTTCAACCTGTTCGCCGGTGAGTGCACCGACGGCGGACATCGCCGCATCCTGCTGCCGCTGGCGCCCGAGTACATCGGCTACGCCGACGTCGGCCTCACGCCGGGGATGCTGCTCGCGCAGCCCGCCGGGATCCGTGAGCTTGATGACGGCTACTTCAAGTACTTCGTGGATTTCGATCGACTCGACGTGCCTGCCGACATCGGTGCGCTGTGCGTTTCGCGCCCCACGAATCCGTCCGGCAACGTGCTGACGCTCGAAGAACTGCAGCGGCTCGATGCACTGGCCCGCGCGCGCCGGGTGCCGTTCATCATCGACGCGGCCTACGGCCTGCCCTTTCCCGGGATTCAGCACGAGCACTTCGATTCGCTGTGGAACCGCAATGTCGTGCTCTGCCTCAGCCTGTCGAAGCTGGGGCTGCCGGCGGCGCGCACCGGCATCATCGTGGCGGACGAATCGATCATCGAAGCGCTGACGGCATTCAATGCGACGGCCGCACTGGCGCCACCGTCGACCGGGCCGGTCATCGTCGAGCCGCTGCTGCGCAGCGGTGAACTCGCCAGTCTTTGCCGTGATCACCTGCGCCCGCATTACCTGGCGCACAGTGCCGCAGCCGTGCAGGCATTGCGCGCAGCCTGCGCCGGCCTGCCGCTGCGGATTCACCGGCCCGAAGGCGCCTTCTTCCTGTGGCTGTGGTTCCCGGGCCTGCCGATTTCGAGCGAAGAACTCTATCGACGGCTGAAGCAGCGTGACGTGCTGGTGCTGTCGGGACATCATTTCTTCCCGGGCGTCGGGCAGGACGACCCGCATCAGCACGAATGCCTGCGCCTGAGCTACGCGCAACCGCCCGAGAGCGTGCGGGCCGGCATCGCGATCCTCGCCGAGGAAGTGCGCCGCGCGTACGAGCGCGGCTGACACGGCACCATCGGGCCGCCACCCGTCCGTCCACTGGATTTCAGGCCGGGACGCCGTAAACCCGTCCGTGGGGGCTCCGTACCCTAAAGGGCATAAAGGCGCGGCGTCCATGCCGCGCACGGCCCGGCCTGAAATCCAGTGGACGGACGGGTGGCGGCGCTTGATTCGCGCAACGTCAGCGCGGCCCGCGCTCGGCGAGAAACTCCGACAGCACCAGCGACGTATGCGATTTGCGCGGTGCCGCAGCCAGCTGCTCGGGCGGGCCCTCAGCCACGACGCATCCACCGCCGGCGCCACCCTCGGGACCGAGGTCGACGATCCAGTCGGCCTCCGCGATCACGTCGAGATTGTGCTCGATGACCACGACCGTGTTACCGGCATCCACCAGTCGATGCAGCACACGGACCAGCTTTTCGACGTCGGCCATGTGCAGGCCCACGGTCGGTTCGTCGAGCACGTAAAGCGTCTGCGTCGCGCCCTCGCGCCCCGGACGCAGGCGCGCGAGCTCCGTGACGAGCTTGATGCGCTGGGCCTCGCCGCCCGAGAGCGTCGGGCTGGGCTGACCAAGCGTCAGGTAGCCAAGGCCGACGTCCTGCAGCAGCGTGAGCGCGTGGTGCACCTTCGGATGCGCCTCGAAGAAGCCCACCGCGTCGTCCACGCTCATGGCGAGCACGTCGCCGGCGTTGCGGTCGCGCCACGTCACGGCGAGTGTCTCGGCGTTGAAGCGACGACCGCCGCAGACGTCGCAGAGCACCTTCACGTCCGGCAGAAAGCTCATCTCGATCGTCTGCACGCCCTGGCCTTCGCAGGCCTCGCAACGTCCACCCGCGGTATTGAACGAGAACCGCCCCGGGCCATAGCCGCGAACCTTTGCATCGATCGTGCCTGCGAACAGCTTGCGCACGTCATCCCAGAAGCCGACGTACGTTGCCGGACACGAGCGCGGCGTCTTGCCGATCGGCGTCTGGTCGACCTCGAGCACGCGCGCGATCGCCTCGCTGCCGTCGATGCGGTTGCAGCCGACCCATTGCGGCGCCTTGCGCCGGCTCTGCTTCGACGTGCGGACGCTCATGTTCGCGTGCAGCACGTCACGCGCCAGCGTCGACTTGCCCGAACCCGACACACCGGTGACGACGGAAAGTCGGCCGAGCGGAAAGCGTCCTTTCGTCTTGCGCAGGTTGTGCAAGTGCGCGCCGCGCACCACCAGGCTCGGTGTCGTGCGCGTCACCGGGCGGCGCGGCACGAGCGGATGACGCAGCGGATGCGCGAGGAAGCGGCCGGTCAGCGACTGCGGGGAGCGAATGAGGTCTGCAACGGTCCCCTCGCCCACGACGTGACCGCCGCGCGTGCCGGCGCCCGGCCCGAGGTCGAGCAGGTGATCGGCGCGACGGATCGTCTCTTCGTCGTGCTCGACGACGAGCAGCGTGTTGCCCTTGCTGGCGAGTTTCTGCAACGAATCGAGCAGGATGCGGTTGTCGCGCGGATGCAGGCCGATCGTCGGCTCGTCCAGCACGTAGCAAACGCCCTGCAGGTTCGAGCCCAGTTGCGCGGCCAACCGGATGCGCTGCGCCTCGCCGCCCGACAGCGTCGGCGCCGAACGGTCGAGCGAGAGGTACCCCAGCCCGACGTCGTTGAGGAACGCAAGCCGTGACTTCGCTTCCGTCTGCAGGTCGCGCGCGATCTCCGCCTCGCGCCCCTGCAACCGCAGCGTGTCGAAGAACGACAGCGCCTGCTCGACCGGCAACGCAGACAGCTCTGCAATCGACTGGCCCTTGAACGTGACGTTGAGTGCGACCGGGTTCAGCCGCTGGCCCTCACAGGCCGAGCATGCCGTGGCTTCGCCTTCGAACCAGTCGTTCCACCAGACTTCCTCGCCGGACTGCTCCTCGTCGAAGCCGCTGATCTGCAGGCCGGTGCCGAAACATTCCTCGCACCAGCCGTGCTTGGAGTTGTAAGAGAACAGGCGCGGATCGGGCTCGGCGAAACTGCGCGCGCACGACGGGCAGGCGCGACGGGTGGAGAACACGCGCGTGCGGCCCTTGTCGACGAGGTGTGCCACGCCCTTGCCGAATTCGAGCGCGCGGTCGAGCGCGGCCCGCAGCGGCGCTTCCGTCGCGGCACCGACCTTCACGGTGCCCACCGGCAATTCGATCGTGTGTTCGCGGAATCGATCGAGACGGGGCCACTGGGCGGTCGGCAGCATTGCGCCATCGACGCGCAGTTCCGCGTAACCCTTCGCGAGCGCCCACTTCGCGAGGTCCGTGTAGTAACCCTTGCGCGACACGACCAGCGGCGCGAGCAACTCGATTTTGCGGCCCTTCGCCTCGCGCAGCAGCAGTGCGACGATCGAATCGGCGCTCTGCGGCTCGATCGGCACGTGGCAGTCGGGGCAGTGCTGCATGCCGAGCTTCACGTACAGCAGCCGCAGGAAATGGTGCACTTCGGTCAGCGTGCCGACGGTGCTTTTGCGACCGCCACGACTGGTGCGCTGCTCGATCGCGACCGTCGGCGGAATGCCGAAGATGGCATCGACGTCGGGACGCGATGCCGGCTGCACGAACTGCCGCGCATACGCGTTGAGCGACTCGAGGTAGCGTCGCTGGCCCTCGGCAAAAATGATGTCGAAGGCGAGCGTGGACTTGCCGGAACCGGACACGCCCGTCAGCACGGTCATGCCATCGCGCGGAATGGTGACCTCGATGTCGCGCAGGTTGTGTTCGCGCGCGCGGTACACGACGATCGAATCGCGGGCGCGGTCGGCGACGGCATCACGCACCACTGCGGGCAATGCAATCGCCGGGATCAATGCACGGCCGGCCTCGAGGACCGCCGCACGTTCCGCGTCGAAGTCGAGCAGCGCACGACCCGTGTGCGATGCGGGCTCGGCCATGACCTGTTCGGGCGTGCCGGCAACCAGCAGCCGTCCGCCGCCGTCGCCACCTTCCGGGCCCAGGTCGAGGATCCAGTCCGACGCGCGGATCACGTCGAGGTTGTGTTCGATGACGAGCAGCGAATGCCCCGCATCGAGCAGGCGCTTGAACGCGCCGAGCAGCTTGGCGACGTCGTCGAAGTGCAGGCCCGTGGTCGGTTCGTCGAACAGGAACAGCGTGCCCACTTTCCCGGTGAGCGTCCCCATTTTCCCCAGGTGGCCCGCGAGCTTCAGCCGCTGGGCTTCGCCGCCGGACAGCGTCGGCACGGGCTGGCCGAGTCGCAGGTAGTCGAGACCGACCGCGGCGAGCGGCTCGAGCCGGTCGAGCACTTCCCGGTCGTCGGCGAAGAAGACCACGGCTTCGGAGACGGTCATTTCCAGCACGTCGGCAATGCTGAGCGCCTTGCCCTCGTGGCGACGGATGCGCACCTCGAGGATTTCCGGGCGGAAGCGCTTGCCGTCGCAATCAGGGCAGCGCAGGTACACGTCGGAGAGGAATTGCATCTCGACGTGTTCGAAACCATTGCCACCGCAGGTGGGGCAGCGCCCGTTGCCGGAATTGAAGCTGAACGTGCCGAGCGTGTAGCCGCGCTGTACCGCGACGGAATCGCGGGCAAAACGCTTGCGGATCGCGTCGAACGCGCCGACGTAGCTCGCGGGGTTCGAGCGGGTCGTGCGGCCGATCTGCGTCTGGTCGACCATCACGACTTCGCCGACGAGTTCCGCGCCTTCGAGCGCCTGGTGAGCGCCCGGCGTCTCGGTCGGCTTGCCGTGCGCGCGGCGCAGGCTCGCGTAGAGCACGTCCTGCACCAGCGTGGACTTGCCCGAACCCGACACACCCGTTACGCAGACCAGTCGTCGCAGCGGAATCTCGACGTCGAGGTTCTTGAGGTTGTGTTCCGTCGCGCCCCGGATCTTGATCGCCGGCGCACCGGACTCCGGCGCACCGCGCTTGCCGGCTGCCGTCACTGCGTCGAGGCGACCCGACAGGTACTTTGCCGTGAGCGTGTCGGAGCGCACCGCAAGTTGGGCGGGCGTGCCTTCGAACACGATCTGGCCGCCGTGCTCGCCGGGGCCGGGCCCCATGTCGATGACGCGGTCAGCCGTCAGCATGATCTGCGGGTCGTGCTCGACGACCAGCAGCGAATTGCCGTTGTCGCGCAGGCGGTGCATCACCTCGATCACTCGGCGCATGTCGCGGGGATGCAGCCCGATCGACGGCTCATCGAGCACGAACAGCGTGTTGACCAGCGACGTGCCGAGTGCCGTGGTCAGGTTGATGCGCTGGACTTCGCCACCCGAGAGCGTGCGCGACTGACGGTCGAGCGTCAGGTACCCGAGGCCCACGCGGACCAGGAAGCCGAGCCGCGAGCGAACCTCGCCGAGCAGCTGGTCGGCGGCTTCATCGAGCGGCGCGGGCAATGCGACGCGCTCGAAGAACGACAGGCACGCGTCGAGCGGCAGCAGCATCAATTCGTGGATGTTGAGGCCGGATCCGGGCCGCTCGCGGCCCGCGAGCCGCCACAGCAACGCTTCTTCCTTGAGCCGCGCGCCATTGCAGGTGTGGCACGGCGTGTAGCTGCGGTACTTCGCGAGCAGCACGCGCACGTGCATCTTGTAGCTCCTGGTTTCCAGCCACTGGAAGAACCGGCGCACGCCGTACCAGATTTTCTTTTCCCAGGGCCCTTCGCCTTCGAGAACCCACTGCTGCTGCACTGCGGTGAGCTCTCGCCACGGCGTATCGACGGGAATGCCTCGCTTCTTCGCGAAGCGCAGCAGGTCGTCCTGGCATTCGCGGTTCGACTCGGTCTGCCACGGCTTGATCACGCCGCCGCGCAGCGTCTTGCCGGTGTCCGGGGTGACCAGCCCGAAATCGATGCCGATCACGCGGCCGAAGCCACGGCACGTCTCGCAAGCGCCAAGCGGAGAGTTGAACGAGAACAGGCTCGGGGTCGGGTCGCGGTAGTGGATGTCGCAGTCGGCGCAGTGCAGGTCGGTCGAGAAGCGCCAGACCTTTTCAGGACCCTCGCCTGCTCCGCTTCCAGCGCTCTCTCCCGCTGCTGCGGGAGAGGGTTGGGTTGAGGGCACTCGCACGTTCACGCGTCCGCGGCCGACCCGCAGCGCCGCCTCGAACGCATCGATGACCCGGCCGCGGTCGACGTTGCCGAGCCGGAAGCGGTCCTGGACGATCTCGAGCTTTCCCGCTCCGCTCGCATGCACGCGGGTATAGCCCTGTTGCTCGAGCAGCTTGAGCACCTCGGCTTCGCTGAAGTTGACCGGCACCGTCACCGGGAACGTGACGAGCAGCCGGGGATCGCCCGCGGCCTGCGCGCGCTGCACGAGCGTGTCGTAGATCGAATCGGGCGTGTCGCGGCGAACCGGACCGCCGCAGCCCCGGCAATGCAGCTGGCCGGCGCGCGCATAGAGCAACTTCAGGTGGTCGTTCAGCTCGGTCATCGTGCCCACGGTCGAGCGCGAGGTCCGCACGGGATTGGTCTGGTCGATCGCGATCGCGGGTGGAATGCCCTCGATCCGTTCAACCTGGGGTTTATCCATGCGGTCGAGAAACTGCCGCGCGTAGGGCGAGAACGTCTCGACGTAGCGGCGCTGGCCCTCGGCATAGACCGTGTCGAAGACGAGCGAGGACTTGCCCGAGCCGGACACGCCCGTCACGACGACGAGCTGGCGGAGTGGAACGTTCAGATCGAGGCCCCGCAGATTGTTCTGCCGGGCCCCGCGAATGCGGATGCTGTCGTGGGGCGACTTTGACATGGGAATCGAGGAGGCCCGGGGAAACTACGGGCCTGACAACGCTACCACGATCCGCGCGGATCCCTGATACTTCGCGCAGAACGAAACCGAAAAATCCGGGGGTCCGAAATGCGTTGGCTATCCGCCCTGATGCCGCGCGAGACGCGGTTCTTCGCGCTGTTCGACCGCCACGGCGCGCTGATCGTGGAGGGCGCCAATGCGGTCGTGGAACTGGTGCAGCACTACGGCGACACGGTCCGCCGTGCCGAGCTGATCCAGCGCATCGGCGACATCGAGCGCAGCGCCGACAAGATCACGCACGAGACGGTTTCGGTCCTGCACTCCACGTTCATCACGCCGTTCGACCGCAACGACATCCACCGGCTTATTTCCGGCATGGACGACATCCTCGACCTCATGCAGGACGCGGCCGAGTCCATGCATCTGTTCGACATCCAGACGCTGCCGCCCGCGTCACTGCAGCTGGCCGAACTGCTGCAGCAGTGCTCGTTCAGGGTCCAGGCCGGCGTCGCGCTGCTCAAGTCGATGGACGATGCCGAAAAAGCCCTCGCACTCACCGAAGAAATCGACCAGCTCGAAAGCGATGCCGACAAGGTCTCGCGGGACGGCATCTCGCGTCTGTTCCGTGAAGAGCAGGACGTCCGGCAGCTGATCAAGCACAAGAACGTCTACGAGTACCTCGAGGAAGCCATCGACAAGTGCCAGGACGTGGCCAACGTCATCGAATCGGTGATCGTGGAAAACGTCTGATGGACGCCGGGCTCACGATTCCGCTGGCGACGCTGGTCCTGCTCGTCGCGCTGGCGCTCGCGTTCGACTTCATGAACGGCTTCCACGACGCGGCGAACTCCATCGCCACGGTGGTCTCCACGGGCGTGCTGCGCCCGCACTACGCGGTGGCCTGGGCGGCTTTCTTCAATTTCGTCGCGATCTTCATCTTCCACCTCAAGGTGGCAGCCACCGTCGGCAAGGGCATCGTCGATCCCGGCGCCATCGACCACTACGTGATCTTCGGTGCGCTGATCGGCGCGATCATCTGGAACCTGGTCACCTGGTACTACGGCATCCCGTCGAGCTCGTCGCACGCGCTGATCGGCGGCATGATCGGCGCCACGATCGCCAAGGCGGGCGTGGATCCGCTCGTGATGAAGGGCATCGTCCGCACGGTTTCCTTCATTTTCATCTCGCCGGTGCTCGGCATGATGCTCGGCGGACTGATCATGGTCGCAGTCTCGTGGATCTGCCTGCGGTCCGCGCCACGCAAAGTGGACGGCTGGTTCAGGCGCCTGCAGCTCGCCTCTTCCGCGGCTTACAGCATCGGCCACGGCAGCAACGACGCGCAGAAGACCATGGGCATCATCTGGCTGCTGCTGATTTCCGCTGGCGTCACGTCGACCGACGCGGCTATGCCACCCAACTGGGTGATCGTGAGCTGCTACATCGCCATCGCCATGGGCACGATGTTCGGCGGCTGGCGGATCGTGAAGACGATGGGCCAGAAAATCACGAAGCTGCGTCCAGTCGGTGGCTTTGCCGCCGAGACCGGCGGCGCCATCACGTTGTTCATGGCGTCGAGCTTGGGGATCCCGGTGTCGACGACGCACACGATCACGGGTGCCATCGTCGGCGTGGGTTCCGCGCAGCGCGTGCGGGCCGTGCGCTGGGGTCTGGCAGGCAACATCGTCATCGCGTGGATCGTCACGATGCCGGCGGCCGCGATCATGGCGGCCCTTGCCTACTACCTGGGCCGGCTCATCCTCTGACCCGACCCGACGGCGTTTCAGCCGCCGCGCAGTCGCGCCATCAAACCGCGCACCGAATCGGCGAGCGTGTCGAAGCGCAGGTCCGTCATTTCGCCGGCGTCGAAGAACGTCATGCGACAGGGCACGCAGCGGTCGAGGCGGATGTGCTGCTGTCCCGGCGCCTGGATCGTGTGCATCTGCGCACCACAACCCGGGCACGGGACGTCCGACTTCTCGTTCCAGCGCCGGCCTTCGCGCGCCGCACCGGGATCGATCTCGCGCGGATCGTGCTTCGGCCACAGGAACCACTGCCGCTGCAGGTCCGAGAGCGCGTCGTCATTGCACGCAATGCCATGGCAGTTTTCGCAGCGGTGGATCGAGGCCGCAAATCCCGCGGCAACGGCGTTCATCGCGGATCCGCACTTCGGGCATTGCATCATGGAACCTCCCCGGGGCGATCGCGGGACAGTACCACGGAGGAGCGCGACAACTTAAGCTGCGGGCCATGAACGCGCCCTATCCGCACCTGCTCGCACCCCTCGACCTCGGCTTCGTGAAGCTGCGCAATCGCGTCCTCATGGGCTCGATGCACACAGGACTCGAGGACGACCCGAAGAAATTCCCACGCCTCGAGGCGTATTTCGCGGAACGCGCGCGCGGCGGGGTCGGCCTGATCGTGACTGGCGGCTTTGCACCGAACATCGAAGGCTGGGCCGCCCCCTTCTCCGGTCGTCTCACGACGCGTGCCGCCGCCACGCGCCACCGTCCGATCACGGCTGCCGTGCACGCCGAGGGTGGTCACATCGCGCTGCAGATCCTGCACACGGGGCGGTACGGCTATCACCCGCTGGCCGTCGCGCCTTCGCGCTTGAAGTCGCCGATCTCGCCGTTTACTCCGCGAGCCTTGAGCGAGCGCGGGATCGAGCGACAGATCCGCGCCTTCGTGCGCTGCGCGGCGCTGGCGCGCGAGGCCGGGTACGACGGCGTCGAGATCATGGGATCCGAGGGGTACTTCATCAACCAGTTCATCGCGGCGCACACGAACCGGCGCACCGATGGCTGGGGCGGCAGCTTCGAGAACCGGATGCGGTTGCCGGTCGAAATTGTCTCGCGCACGCGGCAGGCCGTGGGCAGGGACTTCATTCTCGTCTACCGGCTGTCGATGCTGGACCTCGTGCCCGAGGGCAGCGACTGGAACGAGGTGGTGCAACTGGCGCAGGCGGTCGAACGCGCGGGCGCCACCATCATCAACACAGGCATTGGCTGGCACGAGGCCCGCGTGCCCACGATCGCGACGTCCGTGCCGCGTGCCGCGTTTGCCTGGGTGACGCGCAAGCTCAAGGGGCAGGTCGGCGTTCCGTTGTGCGCGACCAATCGCATCAACGCGCCCGACGTCGCCGAGCGGATTCTTGCGGACGGCGCTGCCGACATGGTGTCGATGGCGCGTCCGCTGCTGGCAGACCCGGACTTCGTGAACAAGGCGGCCGCGGGACGCGCCGACGAAATCAACACGTGCATTGCCTGCAACCAGGCCTGCCTCGATCACGTGTTCCAGCGCAAGATCGCCTCGTGCCTGGTCAACCCGCGCGCCGGTCACGAAACCGAACTGCGCTACGAACCGGCACAGACGCGGAAGAGGTTCGCCGTCGTCGGTGCCGGCCCCGCCGGGCTGGCATGCGCCACCGTCCTCGCCGAGCGGGGCCATCAGGTCGATCTGCTCGACTCCGCGGCGGCCATCGGCGGCCAGTTCAATCTGGCCAGGCGCGTACCGGGCAAGGAAGAATTCGAGGAGACGCTGCGCTACTTCCGGCGACGATTGCAGGTCACGGGCGTCAACGTGCTCCTGGGCGTGCGCGCCGACGTGCCGTTGCTGCGTGACGGCAGGTATGACGAAGTCGTGCTGGCGAGCGGCGTGACGCCGCGCAATCCGGACATTCCCGGTGCCGACGCCCACCGCGCCTCGGGGCGCGTGCTCGGGTATGCCGACGTATTGCTGGGCCGACACGAATGCGGACCGCGCGTCGCCGTGATCGGCGCGGGTGGCATCGGCTTCGACGTGGCGGAGTTCCTCGTCTCGGCAGGGCATTCGAGCGCGCTCGACCTCCCTGCGTGGCAGCGCGAATGGGGCGTGACCGATCCGGAAGTGGCGCGCGGCGGCCTGGCCGCGCCTGCTCCCGAATCGCCGGCACGCCACGTCTACCTGCTGCAGCGCAAGGTCGCGCCGCTCGGCAAGGGCCTCGGCAAGACCACCGGCTGGATTCATCGGGCGGCGCTGCGCATGAAGCGCGTCGAAATGATGGGTGGCGTGAACTACGAGAGCATCGACGAGCGCGGATTGCGCGTGAGCTTCGGCGAGGCCCGCACCCATCCCACGCTGCTCGAAGTCGACAACGTGGTGCTGTGCGCCGGGCAGGAGCCGCTGTGCGACCTGTACCAGCCGCTGCAGAACGCCGGGGTCACCGTGCACAAGATCGGCGGCGCGGACGTTGCCGCTGAACTCGACGCCAAGCGGGCGATCGACCAGGGGGCGCGGCTCGCAGCACGGCTGTAGTGCGTCCCCTATTTCCCCCTATTTCCCTATTTCCTCGGTCAGGCGCGGTGGGCGTGTGGCGCCACGCCGGACCGGTCGAGCAGGATCTCCACCTTGTCGCGGAAGCTGCGACTCAACTTCACTTCCTGTCCCGACTGCAACTTGAGGAAGCATTCGCCATTGAGATGCGGTCGCAGCGAGCGCACGCGGGCGAGGTTGACGATCGTCGAGCGGTGCACACGCTGGAATACCAGCGGATCGAGCATTTCCTCGAGCTCCTTCATCGTGGCGCGCAGCACGTGCGTCTGGCCGTCCGCGTGCAGGCACATGTAGTCACCCGCGGCATCGATCCAGTCGATCGTCGTCACGTCGAGGCGGATCGTCTCGCGACCCGACCGGATTGGCAGCATCCGCGCAAAGCGACGCGCGTCTGCAGCGCCCGTTGCGACGGCACCTTCCGGCGCGATTTCGCCGTTGCCCTTGACGTCCGCCAGCAGCGCCATCAATTGTTCGCGCTGCGCGATCGCCTGCTGCTGCTGCCACTGCGCGCGAACCCGATCGAGGGCGGCGGCCAGGCGCGTGTCGTCCACGGGCTTGAGCAGGTAGTCGAGCGCGTGGGCTTCGAATGCGTTGATCGCATAACGGTCGAATGCGGTCACGAACACGACCATCGGCATGCTCTCCTGCGGCACCTGCGCGACCACTTCCAGCCCCGACAGACCCGGCATCTGGATGTCGAGGAACATGAGG
>Ga0209254_10003575_pt1 | contig 14162 bp, 12 predicted proteins | sample FrelakmetDIP11DI_FD_187148 | JGI IMG/M metagenome (GOLD analysis project Ga0209254, IMG submission 187148) | Freshwater lake sediment microbial communities from the University of Notre Dame, USA, for methane emissions studies - DIP11 DI (SPAdes)... | ecosystem: Environmental > Aquatic >...
CATTAAAAGCCTCATTCATCCTCTTTGGGACGTCAGAAAGTGGAGGGACGGTTTTACCGTTAATGTTGCCACCATTTAACATGACATTGAGTCCATCTTCTAGGCCTTTAAGACCATCAATAGTGGTTGTCAACCCGGGTAAATCGTTGCCCATAACCTTGCCACCCGATACAAGAGCCGTCAAAACTTGATTAAGCAAGTCCAATTGTTCAGGCAACTGGCCAATGGCAGGGACTTCTTTTCCACCTATTGTCCCTCCATCCATGAGCGTCTTTAGGTTTATCGAGGCTTTGTCAGCATCAGTCTTGATGTTGTCAATTCGTGTCGTGGAATTTTGTATGATTTTATCAATATCATCAAGCTTTGATATGACATCCTGATCCAAGCTCATTGATTTTAGCTGTCTTATTGTCGTTTGTATGTCTTCGAGGTTCGTCTTTATAGTGAATGTGTCACGGGAGACTTGTGAAGCCAAGTCCGAGCTTGTTTGTAGTGTCGAGATTCCTGTCACAAGACCACCAGTGTTTTCCTGCATCTGAATCTTCATCATTTCTAAAACCTGCTTTTGACCCTTTGAAAGCTCACCAAGTTGCTTTGCTCCGGTTGACATCTGCGTAAATGCTGTCTCGGCTTGTGAGAAAACGGTTGTGAAGTCATTTATCTGCTTAGAAAAGCCATCGATAATGCTGTTTGTGCTTTTTAAAAGCTGTTCCATTTGTTCCAAGTTTTCAAGCGATTCATTTGGGTTGATGGGGATTTTTATGTCCATCAGGTCAAAAAGATCATTGCTGTCTGAAAATGTAGATAAAAGATCAGTTATTGATGCATCTATCTCTGGGATTGCGATTTCTGGTACTTTTGGAATGATTGAAACTTGGATTGAAGGCAAAACAAGTGATTTTGCCGAATACTTGAGGGTAAACGTGTCTGTTGATCTAGGAAGACTTGTCCACATAAGTTTTCTATGGCTGCCAATCACCATTGAATAGGCACCGGGGGCATCTAGCCTGTCGTAGTCTTCAACTGCAATATCAACTTGAACCATGACTGTAAATGGCGAGTAAATGGTTTTTGTATCACTCTCTGTTTTGTTGCCAAACTGCCATGAAATAGTTTGACTTGAACCCATCATGTTTGTAAATGCCACTTTGAAAGACAATTCACCCGATTTGCCAATGACATCTTCTGGATTAGTGGTTTTACCGTTTAAGGATAACTCAGCAGTAACTTTGACAGGGAGTTCTTTTGTAGTTTTGCCAGTGTAGAAAATGTCATTATTGCCATCGATGCTCCATGACATTGTTTTGCCTGAGATTTCTGGTTTCAAAGAAGGATCAAGGCTAATTATTTCGCTAAGGTCAGGCTCTTCTGTGATTGTCATTTGGCCTGAGTCTTCCACTCGTAGCCAGTTGACAACAGACGTTTCTATAGGTTTGCCAGTCCAGTCAAGAACGCTGTAAACTGTTTGCGTTCTACTTATCACCGCACCTGCAAAAACTGGCGATATGAATAAGAGAAAAGTAAGGAGAGTGATTAATTTACGCATGTTTCCTCCTGAATAATCTTATTGCAATCTTATCAAACAAGAGAATAAGGGCAGGGGTAGCAACAATGACAAAAAGACCGGAGATGGCAGCTCCTCGAGCTAGGAGCATTGACAAATCTTTGACCATCGTTAGCTGTGAAGTAATTGAAATGGCAAGTGTAGCGACAGTAAGAGTGAGAGCTGAAGTTACAATAGCCGGACCTCCCTCTCTAATCGAAATTATCATAGCCTGTTCTGGAGATTTGGTTTGTTTCTCTTCCTCGTAGCGTGTAGCAATGAGTATCGAATAATCAACAGTAGCACCCAGTTGGATTGCTCCAAGTGCAACGGTTGAAAAGAAGAATAAAGGGGGGGCATTTGTGAAAAAGAGTATTGAGACATTTGTCCAAATTGCCACTTCGATACCTAAAACCAACAGTGCAGCAGCGCCAACTCGCTTAAGAGACAATATTACAATGATTAGAACTCCAACAATTGTGGCTATGTTAACTTTAAAAAAGTCTCTCTCAGCCAGCTTTGCAAAGTCAAACTGAATCATATCCGTTCCAGCGGCAAACATCTTCTCAGGATAGTCTTGTTCTACGTTTTTGATATCCTCATAAGTTATATGAAGCAATTCTTTGTTAGAATTATCTATCTGGGCAATCAATAATGCCTTATTCTGTTTTACTAGTTTTTCCTCAACTTTTTTGAAGATATAGGTTTTGGGTATATACACCGAACCAAGCGATAAAGGCCCTGTGACGTTTGTCACCCCTGAAATCTGTGAGACTCTTGACTCGATTTTGAGCCGATCGCTTATGGGCAAATCTTTCAGTATGATACTCACCTGATTGCCAGAGACAAACTTTGTTGTCACAAGATTTAGATCGTTTTGGACATCTGGGCTTAGCTTGATACCCTCTTGGAGGTTGTATGAGAGAGGCTGAACAACCTGACCAACGCAAGCAACAGCACCGATTATTAAAAATATCACAACGATAAGAGTTTTGTTGGCAACAATTTTTTTTGCTAACGGTGTAAAATTTGGGGAAAAGTTGCGATGTTTAAGCCTGCTTAAAGGTTTATCAAGGAAGAGGATGGCGGTAGGCAGCCAAGTGAGTGTGAGTACAAAGCCAATAGCTACACCTTGCGCCATTACAACACCCATGTCACCGCCCATCTTCATGCTCATGAAAAGCAGCGCCAAAAATCCTGCCACTGTTGTCAAACCTGATGAGAGAACGGAAACCGCAGTTTTTGATATGGCTTCAGTCATAGCCTCGAGTATTGGTTTTGTGCGTTTTTCCTCTTCGTATCTGTGGAGCAAAAAAATTGCGTAGTCCATTGTTACAGCTAGTTGTAGAGCAGCAGCCATTGATGATGACATAAAACTCATCTCGCCTCGTAAAAATCCTGTCAATCCAAAATTCAAAAGGATAGCCAGTCCAGCAGAAACAAGAAACATCACTGAGTATGCAGGTTGTGTGAGCGCAAAAATAAGGACAAGAAGGATTGCTCCGATTGCAATAACAAGCATGCTGCTTTTTGCTGAGTTTGACAGACGCTCAATTTCAGCAGTGTAAAGGTAGTCACCAACTACTCGTGCGTCAACACCAACCACAGCTTTTACTGCTTCAGCCTGTTCACGTGTCGTACGTCCTTGCCCTGGTTTGAGTGTTACTTGGATGAGCGTATCGTCGTCAGAGATGAATTTTTCTTTGGCTTCCTTGGCTGCAAAATCAATTGGAACCTTTACATCTTCAAGATCAGAATACCAAAATGTCTCTGACACATCTGGAAGAGCTTTTATTCGATCAAGAATTTCATTCACTTCTGAGATTGTCTTGTTAGAAACAACAACATACAAAGTCTCTGAAACGCCAAAATCCTCAAGAAGCATTTTTTGACCTCGAACAGAATTCAAGTTTTGAGGTAGGTAGGAGTACATGTTGTAGTTGATTTTGAGCCTTCCCATGCCAATAAATGCTAAAAGAAGAATAGCAAAACCTAAGATAGCAATTAACAGCCTGTTTGAGACTATAAATCTTGCAATTCTATCAAGCATTTTACCCTTTCAAAACCCCGTAGATGAAAAAATTAATCATGGTGTTGATAGAGGCTTCGGATGGAGTTGAACCTTCGCCAATTGTTGATGTAAAGAGCTTTGTTGCCCCAGATAGTATGATTTTTGAGACAGTTTTGTAGTCAAGATTTCTCAAAATCCCAGATTTATAGCCAACATTAAGAAAATTCTCCAAGACAGCTTCGCACCTTGAAATGATGTTAACAACGATCTCAGCTAGAAAACCATCACCACTGGTCTCATTCTCAATTAGACGCATTACATCAATGTTTTCACTAAAGAAGCTGATAAGACCATTTGAAAGGTTTTTCAGCCTATCCATAAACTCGTTCTTTGTTATATGGTCACCTGAAAACTCAATTGCTTCCATATTTTTTTTGCATTCGTCAGACACTTTTTGAGCAAGAGCAGTCAAGACTGCCCCTTTGCTCGGGAAGTACAAGTAAAACGTTCCTTGAGCAACACCGGCTTGCTTTACTATGTCAGAAACTCTTGTTCGTTCAAAACCTTTTTGATTCATCACATATCTTGCAGCTTCTATTAGTTCTTCTTTTCTATCCATTTCTCACCTTCTTGTGTATTTGTGCCAAGTGCTTGAAAATCTAGAACCATTATGTTTGAGTTTTCAAGATTGAGTAGGCTAGATGTGACAAGGAAGACCATACTCAAAGATAGTTTACTCATGCCCCTGATGGATTCCTTGCCAATTTTGGATGGTAAGATTTTTTTGATCCACTTGATACATGTCTATTTTCTTTAAACCACTTGACTGTATCTTTCAGGGTTTCTTCAAATGGAGTCGTCTTATAACCAAACTCTTTGGTGGCTTTTGCATGGCTGATGTTTGAGTTTGATCCTACTACTTCAAGAGAGTATGGTGTAAAATGAGGTTTCATTTTGGTAAGACGGTAAAAGGTTGGCGCTAGAAGTGCCACAATTCTAGCCAAAAAAATTGGAATGCGTATTCTCAAAATCTGCTTTTCTGTGATTTTCTCAATGGTTCTCATCAGATTTTGAATTGTTGTTCTATGACCAGATAAAATATAAGTTTCTCCAGTTATACCTAGCTTTGAGGCAAGGATTAGTCCAATGGCAACATCACGCACATCAACGAAATCATATGCTCCCTCAACATAGAGCTGTGGGATTTGTCTTGAGCAGTCTTGAATAAGTTGACCCATCTCTGATCGTCTAAAATCAAAAGGCCCAATAACGCCGGTAGGGCAAACAATAACTGCGTTTAAACCATTATCTGTGGCTTTCCTAACAAGAAGAGAAGCCTCGGCTTTTGAACGATCGTATGCACCAAAAGGATTTTCTGGATCAAAAGGCACTTTTTCATCAATTACAATTCCATGTTGAGTGCGTTTTAGAGCGTGAATGGAACTTGTGTAGACCAATCTCTTAATCCCAAGCTTTTTACATGCTTTGATAACGTTGTTGGTTCCCTCAACGTTGACAAGTCTGACTTGCTCGTTCTTTCCAGGCATGATGGAGATTATGCCAGCAAGATGAAAAACAGTATCAGCCCCTTCAAATACTCTACTCAAACTTTTTGGATTGAGAACGTCGCCAAATACCCTTTCGACGTCTAAACCATTAATTGGAATCGAGTCCTCACTTGGCAAGATTAGCACTCGAACTTTTTCGCCTTGTTCAACTAGTTTCTTCACTAAAACGTTGCCTATATGTCCCGTTGCACCTGTAACAACAACCAATCCAACCTCCTTGTTCAGATTTTATGACTGAACTGTCAGTCATGTGACTGACTAGTCAGTCTTATAGATCAAATTCAGAAAATGTCAAGATTCAAAGTAAAATATTTAAATAAAATAGAGAGTGATTCTTGGATCAATGTGACAACTGCCAACCCAAACTCGTATAATCATAAAAAGGAGACAAAATGAAAAAGACACTCTCGATCCTTACCACAATAGTGATGATTCTTGTTGGCTTACAAGTTGTAATGGCTGCAGGTGTAAAACTGGAAAATGGCGGTTTTGAGGCAAAACTGGCTTCATGGACTGCGTTTGCTCCTCAAGATGGACCCAAACCGACGATAGAAGCGGTTAAAATATCGCCACATTCTGGCTCTTATTGTGCAAAGTTAACGCCTAATACAGATTCTGGCGCTATGCTCCAAAACATAAAGGGGACATTGCCTAAAAGCGTTGTTATATCATGCTGGGCAAAAGGTGATGGCCAAGCATGGATGGATATAGTTCCGATGAAGAGTGGAAAACCTCAAAAAGGCAAACAATACCCGACATCTGAAAAGATTACAGGCAAGAAAGACTGGACAAAAATATCACTTTCTTTCACCTCTCAAACAGATGCTGAATATTACGAGCTTCACCTTTGGGGTAGAAAAAGCCAAGTGTTTTTTGACGATGTTGAGTTGACCGAGACAAAACAGGTTGAAACTGGAATTTTCAAGGAAACTATAAAACCAGAGTTGGCATCACCGGGAACCAAGCTCTTGTTTACAATCGTAATGCACATCGAGCCTCATCAGGGTGGCAAAAATCCGGATTACCGTGAAGAAAAATACTTCAGGCAACAAGCTGAAGCATTGAAGAAGTTTTGTGCGGTTTTGGAAAAGCATGGCGTAAAACTGACTATACAGGCTCAACCACCTTTTACAGAATCTTGTTTGAAGTATGAAAATCCATTGCCAGAGCTTTCATCAAAGGGTCATGAGGTTTGTGCTCATTTTCATGAGGATGTCTGGGTTTCAAATAATGCTTCAAGAGCGGATAGAAAAAAGGCTCTAGAAAAAGTGAAGAAATCTGTTGAGAATTGCGGAATTGCCAGCGTGGAAACGCTTTGTGGAGGATGGAAGTGGTCAGACTTGGGCAGCATCGCATCAGAGCTGGGTTTCAAGTACTTGGACAACTACAAATATTCCTACACGCAAAAAGGACTTGACCAGAATATAACCGTTTTTCCATACCGTGTTTCTGACACAGACATTACAAAAAAGGATACCAAGGGTAAGTGCCTCTACTTGCCTGAGGGTGTCTGGACAAACACCCTAAAGCCAGCATCATTGCCATCCCATGCGATTGCTGAGGATTTTGACAACCTGACAAAGATGATAAACAATAGCCTTCCAAAGCTTATCATGGGCAGGTTGTGCGTTTGTAACGTCGTTATGCACCTTTCCGATTTCTCACCCAATACTGGCGATAAAGACATTGCCCTATACGATGAATACTTGACCAAGATACTAGATCCCCACATCAAGACAGGGCTAATACAACCAACAACAATCGGTGGAATGGGAAGACTGTTTGAACAAACTGAGGAGCAGGGAATAAAGCCTCTCCCGTACCTGATTGCAGTTGTTAATCAAAACTACTGGGAAAAGCAGGACGAGGGGAAACTTGCCACGGCAAACCTTAGAAAACAGCAGTCGCTTTGCGGAAAATACGGCGTTGCTGACGAACACTACTTCACGTGGCTTGCATGGAAGCAGACAAAACTAAATGATGCTGGATATATCTCGTTTGCAAAATCAAAGGGAATTGGCATACATGCCCATGGCGCAAACCGACCACCAAACCCGATGCTTGTTAACCGGATAAAGAACAAGGACTGGGAGACAGACTACAAAACAGCATACGACTACGAGACTCATGATATTGACCCAAAGACTGGCAATTTATTGGCTGGTGCGGGTGGGATTGCCCAGATAATCAAAGATGCTGGAACTGACCCTTGCTCAACAGGCAGGACGGTGCATGCTCCTATTCTTGCTGTGGACAAGGCTTTAGGCTTCAAGATGTCTGTTGGCATAGGCGAGCACAATGGAGCTCCTTCAAACCGCTTTTTTGAAATGAATATGCTTAATCGTCCTGATGACATCTTCATTAATCCCGGTGAGGAGTTTGCCCCATGGGTGCAAGGTCGCTTAGACCTAAAAAAACAGCTTTTTGAGGAGATTCGCAAGCTGGACTATACAGAGCCACGCTTTCTCATGTTTGTAATCCACGATGGGGACATGTTTAATGGAAAAAACGAAGACATGAGGGCAAAACTTTGGGCTGGATACGAAGAATTGCTCAGATGGCTAAGAAAAGACGTTGGTCTTAATAGCTGTTCATTGAAGGCAATGTATCAAATGGCAAACCATCGAAGTGATGTGAAAAAAGCATGGGTTGATGAGGCTTCAAGACAGATAATCAACCCTGACTATTTGCCAATCTCAGTTGGAATACCCTGGAAAGAGCTGACTTTGGTTGAGCTGTTTCAGGGAGTGCTTTCAAACAAGGACTTCAAGCTCGTTGATATGCTTGGACCAACGACCTTCTTTGATGATGAAAATTCTGTAACAATAAAGATTGACCAAGCCAAGAGCCTTATTTCAAAGATAAAGATAGAGTTCCCAAAATGGAAGTCAGTGCCTGCTTTCTTTTTGGTAGATGGGGTTAAACTCTCCGCAGGACAATTCCTCTGGTTGGCATGCAATATCCAATTTGTCCAAACTGTAGATGAGATAAAGATTCCGGCTGTTTCAAACTATCCAAAAACCTTTACAACAAAGTTTAACCAACTTCAGCTTTGGACTGCTAGACCGACGCATTATTCCTATCCTAGAAAATAAGTAAAAAAATTGATAGAATGACCTCGATGGAAAAATGGATGGTTGTCGGTTTGGGCAATCCCGGTCTGCGTTATGCACACACAAGGCACAATGTCGGGTTTGATGCAGTTGATTCTCTGGCAAAGCTTTTAAAGGTTAGGATTTCCAAAACCTCTTGTGGAGCCAAGATTTGCCGTGTCAATCTTGGCGATATTTTGCTAGTTCTGGCAAAACCACTGTCTTTCATGAATTTGTCTGGGCAGCCTGTCAAATGCTTAGCCAACGCAAATGAAATTCCGTTTGAGAGATGGATTTTTATTCATGATGATATAGACTTGCCTGTTGGAGCTTTAAGAATAAGATTGGGAGGCTCATCAGGTGGGCAAAAAGGAATAAAATCAATCCAAGAGTTAACGGGCAAGACTGAGTTTTACCGCATAAAAATCGGCATTGGACGTCCCGAAACAAAAGAGGATATTGTTGATCACGTCCTCGATAGACCGTCAACAGAGGAGAGGGATGATCTGAAAAAAGCCATACAAGATGCTGCTAAAGCTGCTTTGATAATTATTAACGAAGGGCTTGAAGCTGCTGGCAACAAATTCAACAGATCCAAAAAAGGTGAAAATGGACAAGATAACTCTTGAACCAATCGGAGTTATTCATACACCTTATAACCAACCCCAAGGGACACCAATTCATCCAACTGGAGGACGTGATGTTGAAGGTTGGATTGATATTTTTCCAAAGTTTTCAGATGGTCTTTTAGACCTTGATGGGTTTTCGCACATTGTTCTTGTGTTTTATTTTCATCTCATACCAGAGTTTCAACTTCTGGTTACACCGTTTATGGACGACAAGATTAGAGGTGTCTTTGCAACGCGCAGTCCAAGACGACCAAACCATATTGGCATTTCAGTAGTTCGACTTGTCAAAATTGAAGGAAACAAAATCTATTTCAAAGATTGTGATATACTAGATGGAACACCACTTTTGGATGTCAAACCTTACTTTCCTGATTTGAATCCTGATGACAAGATAGAGCAAGGCTGGACCAAAGGTAAACAGCAAGGCTTGCAGACAAAAACCGATGATGGTCGGTTTACAAAATAGCTATTCTTCCAAGAAATAATCCCTATCAATTTTTTTTATCTTATACACTTGCTTTACGCTCACACCAAGATCAAGTTCAATCATGAGCCTAACCATTTTATAACCATCAATTAATGATATGTGTTTATTAATTTTCTCTACATAGTTAGAAGCATCTTTTGAAAAAGTTGAAGTTGTAATCAATACACCTTTTGTTGCTTTTACGCCGTCTAATGCACCCGCAAACTCTTTTACTGTCGGCGTTCCCACTACAGTATTTCCCCACCTCTTTGCTTGAACGAAAACCTTGTCGAGTCCAAGTTTATCTTCATTGATAATACCATCAATCCCACCATCACCTGGTTTTCCAACAACTTCACCAGATTCTGGGCTCCAGTCACCGTAACCCATTTTCATAAGTAAACCAACAACTAACTTCTCAAAGAAAACTGGTTTTACTGACTTAACTTCAGATAATAATTCATCAATAAGGCTTTCTTCTAACACAGTATATGCTTTTTCAATTTCTTCTTCTGGTGTTTTAGAATAACATCAGATGATTGATTATTATCTGTTTGTAGTTTTTCTGTTGGTGGCTCATTGTTAAAGCTTTGGTGCCAGTTTTTAAAGTCTACATATTTATGAAGCAATAGGTCAACGTCAATTCTATTAGGTTTTTCTTTAAGCAAATCTAAACCTCGTTTTGTAATCCTATATTTACCACGTTGAGGTCTTTCTAACAAACCAGCTTTGTACATATCGAATGTTGCCCAACCAATTCGATGCGAATACCTAGTTTGTGTACCGCTAGGTAATATTTCGGATTTGTCTTCTTCTGATAAGTGCATAAACCCAGAAACTAATTCTATGAGTTCTTGCTTTGAGTGTACTTCCCCATCTGAAATTACATTTAGAATTGGCAGCATAAACTCTTGAAACTCTGGTACAGCCATTGCATCCTCCTACATTATACTGAATTATGGGCATTGTATCACGATACTCCTCGATTGCAAACCCAAATATTGCCTTAATTTTCAATTACTAAATTTTTGTATCCAAAATTTAACAACTTTGACTATAGTTAGGTTTATTTATTAAGTGAAAGGGGTGTCATGGGTTACTTTCTTTTCTTTTTAGGCGCCATTGTTGTTGGCGTCATTGTTGGTTTTCTCATATTCTATGTCAAACGTGATGTTAGACCAAAGATTGAGAAAGAGATGACCGATAGGTACAATCAAGTTGATGCTCGCTACCACAAGATGAGCAAGGACATGGGAATAATTGATGAACTAGGTGACAAAGTTCAAGAGAAGTATAAGAATGCTGTGCCAGAAAAAATATCCAGAGCAAGAGGGCTTTTGAAACGATTTGAAAACGGTTGGTTTGGCGACCGTCAGGGAGCATCACCAGTCGCAACTCGTGTTATGTATCTAACAACCTATGAAATGGAAAAAATCCTCTCCGAGCTTGAAGAGTTGATGACAGAGATATTCTCTTAGCAAAACAAAGTAAGTCTTTACAAAATTTTTCTAACTATTAAACTGACAGCAATTAATCATTCATACAAAAGGCAAGATTTATTAACCTTTTTTAGACCACAGAAAAACTTCGGAGGTCATCCATGCCTATAGAGATAAAGATTGTTTCAAATCGAATTGATTTGCGAAAGTTCATCCATCTGCCCTGGTCTGTACACAAAACCCAACCAAAATGGTCGCCTCCGTTGCTAATTGATGAATGGCGGTACTTTGACCAAAAAATAAACAAAAACTTCGGTCACAGCGATACCGTGATGCTCTTAGCTTACAAAAACGACATCCTAGTTGGACGTGTCATGGGTATCATTAACAATCGTTTTAATCAGATGAGTGGAGAAAAAACAGCCAGATTTGGATTTCTTGAATGTTTTGATGACAATGCGGTAGCATCTTCTTTTTTGAAGTATGTCGAAGACTGGGCGAAAAATCTGGGCATGAAAAAGGTTGTTGGCCCAATGGGGTTTACCGACCAGGATCCAGAGGGTTATATTATCGAAGGCTTCGGTTTCGAGCCAACTATCGCCACTTATTACAATTTCGAATATATTCCCAAACTCTTAGAGCAAAACGGCTATGTCAAAGAAGTTGACTATTACGTCTATGAAATCCCGGTTGTTTCAGAGCCACCAGATATTTACAAAAAAGTTCTCGACCGTATTCGGATCAAAAATGAGTTTCAAATTCTTGAGTTTGCATCAAGAAAACAGCTCAAACCATACATTATTCCTATACTATCGCTTATGAATCATTCATTTAGGCAAATCTACGGCTTTTCACCACTCACAGAGGAGGAGATGATGGATCTGGCAAATCAATACCTTCCTGTTCTCAATCCAAATTTTGTTAAAGCTGTAAGACGTGACAATGATTTAGTTGGTTTCATACTTGCTATGCCAAATATGGATGAAGGTTTTAGAAAAGCTAACGGCAGACTGTTGCCATTTGGCATCATTCACATACTAAGCGCCGGTCGGAAGTCCAAACAGCTTGATTTGCTACTTGGCGCTATTGATGAACGTTACCGTGGACGAGGTATTGATGTCATGCTTGGTGATGCAATGATGAAATCAGCTTATAAGCTTGGTTTTGAGATGATAGATACCCACCTTGAGCTGGAATCAAACACTCAAGTTCGTTCAGAGATGGAGCGTGTTGGTGGCAAGATTTACAAGAAATACAGGATATACCAGAAAATTCTCTAGTTTGACCTTAATTTATACAAAATCCAAAGAGCAGCATCAAGACGGGTTTTTTGGAGAGCGCATCCCAGTTTGTAAGGGATAGTCATATTTTTTTCAATTAGATGATTCGATGCCAAGCATCCACCAGCACATAAATAAGCAGCCCAGCACTCTGAGCAATCCTGTTTTCCTGTGATATGACCGAGTTTAGCGAAACGATCAAACATATCCTCGCCCGGAGGATCAAAAATAGTTCCAAGTTTCGTCTCTGGCATGCCATCAAATTGGTGGCATGGCCAAATGTCTCCTTTTGGTGAAATGGCAAGGTATTCGGCTCCAGCTCCGCATCCACCGGCACTCTTTCTCTCGCATGGCCCGTTCTCTAAATCAAGCTCAAAATGATAGAAGCGAATTGGGATGTTGTTTTGTTTACAACTTATGTAGTATCTTGCAAGCTTCTCATATTCATCTTTGATTTTTGGAATATCATCCAAAGTTATTGCCAGATTTGGATCAATCGTTACAACCGGCTCAAAAGCAAGGGATGTTATACCCATTTTATGCAAAGTGATTATAGAGTCGGCAAAATCAATCGTTTTCTTAGTGTAAGTGCCACGAACGTAGTACCCTCGATCACGTTTATTAACCACTCTTAAAATGTTTTCAAAAACCTTATTATATGAACCCTCTCCATTTTTAAGAACTCGATACAAATCATTTATTTCACGAGGTCCATCCAAACTTAATACTAAAGAAATGTAGTGTTCTTGGCAAAATTCGAGAATGTATTCGGTCAGATCAATTGCATTTGTTGACATGGACCAACGAATTTTTTTTGCATAACTTTTAGCTAATTCTTCACCAAATAAAATGGCTTCTTTGACGGTTGTCCAAGCCAAAAGCGGTTCTCCACCAAAGAAGTCAACATCTATTTTTTCTCCAGGCGCGTTTCTGATAAGCCAATCAAGTGCCAACTTGGCAATTTCAGGCTTCATAAGATTCCCCTCATTTGTTACAGAAGAGAGGGAACAGTATGAACATGCCATGTTGCATGCATGAGAAACAATCAGGCATAAAGATTTTGGATAAAGTTTTTGTGGTCTGGGAAATGATACTGGATTCAAAATAAGCCCACCTTGGGCTAGCTTCTTAAACTCCATTAATGCTTCAATTTTTATGGGATCAATAATTCTTGATTCAAGCTCATCAAAGTAGTATCCAGCTTCTAATTCTTTAGCAACTTCTACTGCAGCGTCATCCAACAAAAGAAGAGACCCAGCCGATTCATCAAATAGCAGGGTCTCTTTGTTAAATTTAATTAGGTGAATTTTTCCTACAAAATCCAGGGATTTTCTTCTCCAAAAATCTCGCAAGTTTGATTACCAATGGTGTTTGATGTTTTAGCTGCTGATTTACATGGAGTTTGGCATTCACGACATTTTTCATCGTGTACCTTACAAACATTTGTTTTTTGCAAGATTATCTTAACGTGTTTCATTCAAACCTCCGTGCTGGATTCTAAGTGTACCTTTTGTAGTGTCAAGGTTTGGTGTATATTAACTAAAGGAGGTATCAGGTGGCATTACAAGTGGCAGTTTTTGGTTTGGGAAGCTTTGGATTTGCATTGGCAACTGAGATTGAGCGTAAAGGCTATAGAGTGTTGGCTGTTGATACAGATATGGAGAAAATAAAACGTATCGAGGGCAAGGTTTCAAAAGCTGTTACCTTGAGATCCATGAGCGACAATGCTCTAAAAGACACGTTTGTTGGCCAATGCGATGTAGCCGTTGTCGGGTTTGCTAGGAATGTTGAGGCAAATGTTCTTATCACTCAAATGTTAAAAGAACTTGGAGTTCCATTCATCATTGCTAGGGCTGAAAGTCCATTACACGCAAGAGTTCTTCAAAAAATAGGTGCAGATGATATTTTCTTCCCAGAACAAGACATGGCCATCCGCATTGCAAACAGGATAACTGGTACTGGATTTTTAGACTTTATAGAAATTTCCGATCAGTTTGCCATAACAGAGTTCCAAGCTCCTACAAACTGGGTAAGTAGAACAATTGCTGATTTAGACTTGAGGAAAGAAAAACAGATACAAATATTGGCAATAAGACGAGAGGGTGAAGTGCTGATACCACCTGACCCTTTGGCT
>Ga0209254_10003576_pt1 | contig 14162 bp, 11 predicted proteins | sample FrelakmetDIP11DI_FD_187148 | JGI IMG/M metagenome (GOLD analysis project Ga0209254, IMG submission 187148) | Freshwater lake sediment microbial communities from the University of Notre Dame, USA, for methane emissions studies - DIP11 DI (SPAdes)... | ecosystem: Environmental > Aquatic >...
ACCGGCTCGCCAGCCAGCGCTTCACCATCGAAGGCCACGCCGACCCGCGCGGCAACGACGACCTCAACCTGAAGCTGAGCCAGGCGCGTGCAGAAGCCGTGCGCGCCTACCTGTTGGGCCAGCACGGCCTGGCTGCCGACCGCATCAATGCCGTCGGCAAGGGCTCGAGCGCGCTGATGAACCCCAGCGACCCGGCCGCGCCCGAGAACCGGCGCGTGACGATCGTCGCCCAGCCGGGTTAAGCAACGGCGGTCCCGCCTTCGCGCTGCCGCGCGAAGGCGATGAACCAGTCGATGCTGTCGGCGTTGGCCATGGCATCGCGGTTGAGCACCTGCTCGGGCGCCGCGCCCATCAGCAGCTTCTTCACCGGCAGCTCCATCTTCTTGCCCGACAACGTGCGCGGGATCGCCGCCACCTGGTAGATGTCGTTGGGCACGTGGCGCGCCGACAGGGCCTGCCGGATGGCCAGCTTCAGGCGCTGCACCAACGCCTCGTCGAGCACCGAGCCTTCGCGCAGCACCACGAACAGCGGCATCCAGCTTTCGCGGCCCAGGTATTCCAGGTCCACCACCAGGCTGTCCATCACCTCGGGCTGCACCTCCACCGCGCGGTAGAGCTCGGCCGTGCCCATGCGGATGCCGTGGCGGTTGATGGTGGCGTCGCTGCGGCCATAGATCACCGCGCCGCCGCGCGGCGTGATGCGGATCCAGTCGCCATGGCGCCAGACGCCGGGGAACATGTCGAAGTAGCTCTCGAGGTAGCGTCGATTCCCCTCGTCGCCCCAGAAATAGAGCGGCATCGACGGCATCGGCTTCGTGCACACCAGTTCGCCGACCTCGTCGACGAGCGGGCGGCCGTCTTCGCTCCACGCCTCGACCGCCGCCCCGAGGCAGCGGCACTGCATCTCGCCCTTGACCACCGGCAGCGTGCGGTTGCCGCCAACGAAGGCGCCCGCGAAATCGGTGCCACCGCTGATCGGATCGAGCCAGATGTCCTGCCCGTCGACCTTGGGGCAGTGGTCCCAGATCCACTGGTAGCCCTCGTCCGCCAGCGGGCTGCCGGTGCAGCCGATGGCACGCAGGCGCGACAGGTCGGCCACCTTCATCGGTTCCACATGGGCCTTCATGCAGCTCGCGAAAAAGGCCGCACCGGCACCGAACCACGTCACGCCGGCGGCACCGGCAAAGCGCCACAGAGTGCCCCAGTCAGGCGCCCCGGCCGGCCCGCCGGGGTTGCCGTCGTACAGGCATATCGTGGTGCCGCCCAGCAACGCACCGACCTGCGCGTTCCACATGATCCAGCCGGTGCTGCTGAACCAGTGGAAGCGCTCGCCGGTCTCCACCGTGGGCTGGACGTCGTTGTGCAGCGTGCCGCCCTTGAGCATCTCCAGCATGATGCCGCCGTGCCCATGCACGATGGGCTTGGGCAGGCCGGTGGTGCCGCTCGAATACACCACCCACAGCGGGTGGTCGAAGGGCAGCCAGGCCGGCTGCCAGGGACCGGGCTCGCCGGCGACCCAGTCTGCGAAGTCGTGGCCCTGCCGCCCCGGTGCGGCAAAGTCGGCACCGCGGGCAGTGGTGTCCACGTCGGGCAGCAACACCAGCTCCCGCACCGACGGCAGGCCGGCCAACACCTCGCGCAGGACCGGCCGGCGGTCGTGCGTCACGCCGCCCCACACCTGGCCGTCCACGGCCACGAACACCTTGGGTTCGATCTGGTGAAAGCGGTCGAGCACGGCCACCGGACCCATGTCGGGCGAACACACCGACCAGACCGCGCCCACGCTGGCCGTGGCCAGGAAGGCCACCACCGCGTGCGGCGTATTGGGCAGGTAGGCGCAGACACGGTCGCCCGGCACCACGCCCGCCGCGCGCAGCCGCGCAGCGAAGCACCCGACCTGGCGCCGCAACTCCGGCCACGACATCTCCACCGGCAGCGGCAGGCGTTCGTTCTGGAACACGATGGCCGGGTGCCCGGCGGCGTGCGCGGCGTCGGCATGGCGCAGCACCTGGCGCGCGTAATTGAGCTGGGCACCGGGGAACCATTTCGCACCCGGCATGACTTCGGCCTCGAGCACCGCGCCGTGGGGTGTGGGCGACTCGATGCCGAACCAATCCCACATCGACTGCCAGAAGGCGCGCAGGTCGGTGGTCGACCAGCGCCACAGCGCGTCGTAGTCGGCGAACTGCAGGCCGCGGGTCTGCTGCAGCCAGCGCTGGTACGAGGCGATGCGCGGGATCGGGCTCATGGGCTTCCTCGCGCCCCGCTCACCCCCACACCTCCTGCGCGGTCTCGATCACCAGCCGCAGCTTCTTGCGCTGGTCCTCCACCGCGATGTTGTTGCCGTGCACGGTGCTGGAGAAGCCGCACTGCGGGCTCAGGCACAGCTGGTCCAGCGGCGCATACCGGGCCGCCTCGTCGATGCGGCGCTTGAGGTCGTCCTTGCTCTCGAGCTGGCCGAACTTGGTCGTCACCAGACCCAGCACGACGATCTTGCCCTTGGGCAGGTAGCGCAACGGACGGAAGTCGCCCGAGCGGATGTCGTCGTACTCCATGAAGTAGGCGTCGAGGTCCATTTCCTTCAGCAAGGCCTCGGCCACCGGCTCGTAGTTGCCGGCTGCCGCGTGGGTGCTCTTGAAGTTGCCGCGGCACAGGTGCATGGCCAGCGTCATGCCGGCGGGCTTGAGCGCGACGACCTTGTTGATGAACGCGGCGTAACGGTGCGGCAGCTCGTTGGGGTCGTCGCCGCGCTGGCGCGCCGCTTCGCGCATCTTCTCGTCGCACAGGTAGGCCATGTTGGTGTCGTCCATCTGCACGTAGGTGCAACCGGCGTCGGCGAGCGACTTCAGTTCGTCGCCATAGGCCCGGGCCACGTCGTCGTAGAACACCGGGTCCAGTTCGGGGTAGGCCTCCTTGCTGATGCCGGCGCGTCCGCCGCGGAAGTGCAGCATCGTCGGCGACGGAATCGTCACCTTGGCCGTCATGCCGGGGGCGATCTGGCTCTTGAGGTACTCGAAGTCGGCGCGCTGGATGTCCTTGGCGTGGCGCACCTTGTCGACCACGCGCATCGTCGGCGGCGCCAGTTCCTCGGTGCCGTCGGGCTTGCGGATCGTGACCGGGATGTCGGTCTTGACGCCGCCCAGCTGGTCGAGGAAGTCGATGTGGAAGTAGGTGCGGCGGAATTCGCCGTCGGTGATGGACTGCAGGCCCACGTCCTGCTGGAACTGGACGATCTCGGTGATCGCCTTGTCTTCGACGGCGCGCAGCTGCCCGGCGGTGATCTCGCCCTTGGCCTTCTGTTCACGCGCATCGAGCAGGACCTTCGGGCGCAGGAAGCTGCCGACGTGATCGGCGCGGAAGGGGGGTGTGGTGCGTGCGGCCATGGTGGGGTCTCCTCGGGGTAAGTGCAACGGGTGCTCAATGGGTGCCGACGCCGAGCCAAGCGTCGAGCGGCGTGGGGTCGCGCAGCAGGACTTCGCTCGGCGCGCGCAACGCGATCCGGCCGCGGTCGAGCACGATGGCAGGCCCACTCGGGGTGGCCCAAGGCGCCGCCGAACTCAGTGCCCCAAGATCTTGGAGAGGAAGTCCTTCGTCCGCTCGCTCCTGGGGTTGTTGAAGAACTCGTGCGGCGAGTTCTGCTCGACGATCTGGCCCTGGTCCATGAGGATCACGCGGTCGGCCACGGCCTTGGCGAAACCCATCTCGTGCGTGACGCACAACATGGTCATGCCCTGGCTGGCGAGCTCGCTGATGACGTCGAGCACCTCCTTGATCATCTCGGGATCGAGCGCCGATGTCGGCTCGTCGAAGAGCATGATCTTGGGCGTCAGGCACAGCGCGCGGGCGATCGCCACGCGCTGCTGCTGACCGCCCGACAGCTGAAGCGGATACTTTTGCGCCTGCTCGGGAATCTGCACGCGCTGCAGTTGCTGCATCGCACGTTCCTCGGCTTCGGCCTTGGGCAGGTGGCCCACCCACATCGGCGCCAGCGTCAGGTTCTCCATCACTGTCAGGTGCGGAAACAGGTTGAACTGCTGGAACACCATGCCGACCTGCTTGCGCACCGCCTCGATGGCCTTCACGTCGTCGGTGAGGACGGTGCCGTCGACCGTGATGCGGCCTTGCTGGTACTCCTCCAGTGCATTGATGCAGCGGATCAGCGTGCTCTTGCCCGACCCCGAGGGGCCGCAGATCACGATGCGCTCGCCGCGCGCCACGGTGAGGTCGATGTCACGCAGCACATGGAAGGCGTTCCCGTACCACTTGTTGACCTTCTCGAACTGGATGATCGCATCGCTCATGTTCAGGGACTCTCGCGGTTTGGGACACTGCGCGTCAACGTGACTTGGCCGCGCTGACCTGCTTCTCCACCCACAGGCTGTAGCGCGACATGGCGAAGCAGAACGCGAAGTAGATCGCGGTGATGAAGAGGTAGGCCTCGATCTTGAACGGCCGCCATTCGACATCGGAGTTCAGCGCCAGGCTGAGGGCACCGGTCAGCTCGTACAGACTGACGATGGTGACCAGCGAGGTGTCCTTGAAGATGCTGATGAAGTTGTTCATCATGCTCGGCACGACCATTGCCAGCGCCTGCGGCAGCACGATCTTGCGTTGCGTCTGCCAGTAGCTCAGGCCCAGTGTGTCCGCGGCCTCGAGCTGGCCCTTGGGGATGGCCTGCAAGCCACCGCGCACGATCTCGGCCATGTAGGCGGCGGCGAACAGCGTGATGCCCACCAGCACGCGCACCAGCACGTCGATCGACATGCCCTGCGGCATGAAAAGCGGGAACATGAAGGACGCCATGAACAGCACGCTGATCAAGGGCACGCCCCGGATCAGCTCGATGTAGACCACGCACACGGTGCGGATTGCCGGCAGTTTGCTGCGCCGGCCCAGGGCCACCCCCACCGCCAGCGGGAAGGCGAGGAAGATCGACAGCGTGGCCAGCATGACCGTCAGCGGCAGGCCACCCCAGAGGTCAGTGCGAACGGGTTGCAGGCCGAGCACGCCGCCGCCCATGAGACCAAAGAAGATGGCCAGCACGGCCACCCACATCACCGCCAGCCAGGGCTTCCAGAACCAGCGCACGCAACTGGCGATCAGCGCGGCCACCATCAGTACGGTGGCGATCTCCGGGCGCCAGTGCTGTTCATACGGATAGCGACCGAAGATGATGACGCGCCACTTCTCGGCGATCACGCCCCAGCAGGCGCCGGTGCCGCGTGCCGCCTGGCAGGCGTTGGGGTCGGGCGCGAAGACGGCCTGCATTAGGCCCCACTGGCCCAGTCCGGGCATCATGTACAGCGCCAAGGCGACCAGCAGCACGGTGGTGACGCCGTTCTTCCAGTCGGCGAACAGGTTGCGCTTGACCCAGGGCACGAAACCCTCGGTGCGCACCGGCGCCGGCCGCGGGGCAATGGACTGGAAGATGTCGGCCATACGTTCTGCGGTGTGCTCAACGTTCCATGATGGCCACGCGCTTGTTGTACCAGTTCATCAGCGCCGAGGTGCCGAGCGAGGTGCACAGGTACACCAGCATGATGATGGCGATGCATTCCACTGCACGCCCGCTCTGGTTGAGCGTGGTGTTGGCGATGGAGACGACGTCGGGGTAGCCGATGGCCACCGCCAGCGACGAGTTCTTGGTCAGGTTCAGGTACTGGTTGGTCAGCGGCGGGATGATCACGCGCAACGCCTGCGGCAGCACCACCAGCCGCATCTGCTGCCGCCGCGACAGGCCCAAGGCGCCGGCCGCTTCGGTCTGGCCGTGGCTGACCGACTGGATGCCGCCGCGCACGACTTCGGCCACGAACGAGGCCGTGTAAATCACCAGCCCCACCAGCACGGCCATGAATTCCGGCGTCGCGCTGATGCCGCCGTCCACCATGAACGCCAGCTGCTCAGGCACCGACCACTTCGTGGGCGCGCCGCCGGCGGCCCAGCCGACCAGCGCCATGCCGACCACTGCCAGCGACGGCACCGCCCAGCGGTTGCGGTCCTGCCCTGTGGCTTCGAACTGCGCCTGCACGCGGCGGCGCCACCACCAGCCGATGCCGATGCCGGCCAGCGCGCCGGCGCCCATCCAGGCATGGCCCACCCCCCACACCGGCGCCGGCAGCGAGAAGCCGCCCTTGCTCAGGAAGAACAGGTCGGCCAGGTTCCAGGCCGCCTGCGGCGGCGGCAGCACCTCGACGAAGAACAGGTACCACATCAGCAATTGCAGCAGGATGGGCACGTTGCGGAACAACTCGACATAGCCGTAGCACAGCCCGCGCACCAGCGCGTTGCTCGAGAAGCGACCGACGCCGATCAGCACGCCCAGCACCGTGGTCAAGACGATGCCGATGACGGCCACGCGCAGCGTGTTGAGCACGCCGACCCAGAGCGCCCGGCCATAGCTCTGGCTCGGGTCATAGGCGATCATCGTCTCGCCGATGTCGAAGCCGGCGGCCTGGCCCAGGAAGTCGAAGCCGCTCTGGATGCCGCGCACCTGCATGTTCTGCTGGGTGTTGTAGGCCAGGAAGCCCGCGCCTGCCGCAACGGCCAGCAAGGCCAGCGCCTGGTACAGCAGACCGCGCGCGGCTCGGCTGCGCCACGACCAGGCGCGCTTGTTTTGCGGCGCAGGTGCCTTCAAAGCGACTCCGGTTCAGCGCGGGCCATGCAGACCGGCGCACGCCGTCAGGGCCGCGCGCGGTCGTGCTGCAGATCCAGCCCGGTGCCTCAGCGCACCGGCGGTGCGTACATCAGGCCGCCGTTGTTCCAGAGGTTGTTGGTGCCGCGCGGCAGGCCGATGGCGGTCTTGGGGCCGACATGGCGCTCGAACTGCTCGCCATAGTTGCCCACCGCCTTGATCGCGCGGTAGGCCCACTCCTTGTCCAAGCCCAGCACCTTGCCGGTGTCCTCGGTGCCGGCACCCAGCAGTCGCATCACGCCGGGGTTCTTGCTGTCCTTCTTCATCTGGTCGGCGTTGGCCTGCGTGATGCCGTATTCCTCGGCTTCGAGCAGCGCGTTGAGCGTCCACTTGGCGATGGCGAAGAAATCGTCGTCACCGCGGCGCACCGACGGGCCGAGCGGCTCCTTGGAGATCAGCTCCGGCAGGATCACGTGGTCGTCGGGCTTGGCCGCTTCCTTGCCGCGCGTCGAGGCCAGGCCAGAAGCGTCGGTCGTGTAGCTCTGGCAGCGGCCCGCAAAGTAGGCGCCGGTGGCCGCTTCCTGCTTCTCGAACACCACGGGCTTCATCTGCAGGTTGTTGGCGCGCGAATAGTCGGTGAGGTTCAGCTCGGTGGTGGTGCCCGACTGCACGCAGACGGTGGCCCCCTTGAGCTGCTTGGCGCTGGTCACCTTCAGGCTCTTGGGCACCATGAAGCCCTGGCCGTCGTAGAAATAGACGCCCACGAAGTGCACGCCCAGCGAGGCATCGCGCGTCAGCGTCCAGGTGGTGTTGCGCGACAGCACGTCGATCTCGCCGGACTGCAGCGCCGTGAAGCGCTGCTGCGCCGTCAGCGGCGAGTAGCGCACCTTATTGGCGTCGCCGAGGATGACCGCCGCCAGCGCACGGCAGTAATCGACGTCCATGCCGGCCCACTTGCCCTGGCTGTCGGCGGCCGAGAAGCCGGCCAGGCCCGGGCTGTGGACACCGCAGACCAGCGCGCCGCGAGACTTGATGGCCTCGAGGTCCTTGCCGGCATGGGCCGGGACGGTGGCGAGCGCGCCGACGGCGAGCAGGGCGCCGAGGGCCAGCCGGGACAGTTTCTGGTTCATCGAATCACTCCTGGACAAGGGTTGGGGGACAGATCGCGTGCGGACAGAACAACACTCGAACTTTAGCCTCGAAGTACACCGGCAGCGACCGTATCGTTGCCTGACTGCCTGACGGTCCATGTGCCGCGGCGGTCGTCGTCGCACGCTGCACACGCAGGCACGGCAACGGCAGTGCCTTCAGCGCAGGTCGGCGCGGTCGGGCAGTTCGTTGGGGTTGTGCTGGCCCTTGGCCAGCGGAAAGTGGCGCACCAGCATCGCGTCGACCGCGTCCACGGCCTGCGCCAACCCTTCTTCGAAGCGCCCGGCGCGGAAGGCATCGCGCATGCCGCTCACCAACGCGTCCCAGTGCGCCTGCGGCACGTGTCGCGCCAGGCCGCGGTCGGCGACGATCTCGATCGCGTGCTCGGCCAAAAGCAGGTAGATCAGCACGCCGTTGTTGGCCTCGGTATCCCACACGCGCAGCTTGCCGAACATGGCGATCGCGCGCTGCCGCGGCGTGGCACCGCGCCACAGGTACGACAGCGGCAGGCCGGCTTCGACGCACAGGCGAATCTCGCCGCTCTGGCGGTGCTCGCTCACCACGACACGCGCTTCGAGCCGTGCCAGCGCCTCGGTGCCGAGAGCGCGCGCAGTATCGGTCTCGTCGAGCCAGCGGTGTTTGAAGATGCGCAGCCAGCGGTTCATTTCACCAGCTCCCCGAGGATCCGCCGCCGCCGAAATCGCCGCCGCCGCCCGACGAAAAGCCGCCGCCACCGCCAAAACCTCCTCCGCCGCCGCCGAAACCGCCACCGCCGCCCCAGCCGCCGATGTGCGGCAGGCTGCGCCCGCTCTGACCGGCGCGGCGCAGGGCCGAGCCGATGCCGAAGATGCCGACCAGCACCAGCGCCACCACGGCGGCGCCAACGCCGGCCAGCACGCTGGCCGTGAACCACCAGCCCAGGCCGCCGGCCGCGCCCGCCGTCAGCACCGAACCGAATTTGCGGCCGAGGAGGCCCGTGAGCACCGCACCGATGATCGGCACGGCGACGAAGAAGAAAATCGCCAGCTCGTCGAGCTGCAGCCCGGGCCGCGCGCCGCCGCGCGCCGCTGGCGCGGGCAGGTCCTCGCCCTTGATGCGGCCGATGAGCTGGTCCACCGCAGCGTTCAGGCCGCTGGCGTAATCGTCGGCGCGGAAGGCCGGGCGGATGGCGTTGTCGATGATCTGCCGCGCCGCCAGGTCGGGAATCGCGCCTTCCAACGCCTTGGCGACCTCGATGCGCACGCGCCGTTCGTTCTTGGCCACCACCAGCAGCACACCGTCACCGACGTCGCGGCGGCCGATCTTCCAGCTGTCGCCCACGCGTTGGGCGTAGGACGCGATGTCCTCCGGCGCGGTGGCCGGCACCAGCAGCACGACGATCTGCGGCCCCGCTTCGGCCTCGAAGGCCGCGAGCTTGGCATCGAGTGCCGCCACCTGCGCGGCCTGCAAGGTGCCGGTCTGGTCGATGACGCGTGCCGTCAGCGCCGGCACGGGCAGCACGTCCTGCGCCCGCGCGGCGCCCAGCAGCGCCAGCGCCAGCAGCAAGCCGTGCAGGAAGGTCCGTGCCCGGGCGCGCATTCGGTCGGCGCCGTTTCTTCCCGCGTTACCTGGACGCCGCGGCAGCCGGCGCTGCCGGCTTGTCGAAGCTCACCGTGGGCGGCACCGCGATGGCCGCTTCGTTCTGCACCGTGAAGTTGGGCTTGACCTGGTAGCTGAAGATCATGGCCGTCAGGTTGGTGGGGAAACTGCGCGTCAGCACGTTGTATTCCTGCACCGCCTTGACGTAGCGGTTGCGCGCCACGGTGATGCGGTTCTCGGTGCCTTCGAGCTGCACGCGCAGGTCCTGGAAGCCCTGATTGGCTTTCAGGTTGGGGTATTGCTCCACCGTCACCAGCAGGCGGCTCAGCGCGCCGCTCAGCTCACCCTGCGCGGCCTGGAACTTGCCGAAGGCCTCGGGGTTGTTGACCAGTTCCGGCGTGGCCTGGATGCTGGTCGCGCGGGCGCGGGCCTCGATCACCTTGGTCAGCGTTTCCTGCTCGAAATTGGCTTCGCCCTTGACGGTGGCAACGATATTGGGGATGAGGTCGCTGCGGCGCTGGTACTGGTTGACGACCTCCGACCATGCCGACTTGACCTGTTCGTCCAGGCGCTGGAAGTCGTTGTAGCCGCAGCCCGAAAGCAGCGTGGCCACCAGCAAGGCGGCAGTCATCCAGGCGTGGCGTGCGGCCGATTGTGCGAGTCTCATGGCGTGTCCTCCAAGTGGGCGGGTGCATCGTACCCCCGCGACGGCAGGTGGGGCGCGACGGACTCGCTTCAAGGCCACCGCCGCCCGCGCCGCCACGTGCCAGCCCGCCATAATCCGCCGCCATGTGGCCCACCCTCCAGAACGACTGCTTCCTGCGCGCCTGCCTGCGCCAGCCGACTCCCTACACCCCGCTGTGGCTGATGCGCCAGGCCGGGCGTTACCTGCCCGAGTACAAGGCCACGCGCCTGAAGGCCGGCAACAGCTTCATGGGGCTGGCCACCAATGTTCAGTACGCCACCGAGGTGACGCTGCAGCCGCTGGACCGCTACCCGCTGGACGCGGCGATCCTGTTCTCGGACATCCTGACCGTGCCCGACGCGATGGGCCTGGGCCTGAGCTTCGGCGCCGGCGAGGGCCCGCGTTTCGCGCACCCGGTGCGCGACGAAGCCGCGGTGGCGCAGCTCGCCGTACCCGACCTCGACAAGCTGCGTTATGTCTTCGACGCTGTCACCTCGATCCGTCGCGCGCTGAATGGACGGGTGCCGCTGATCGGTTTCTCGGGCAGCCCGTGGACGCTGGCCTGCTACATGGTCGAAGGGGCCGGCTCCGACGACTACCGGCTCGTCAAGACCCTGCTCTACAGCCGGCCCGACCTGATGCACCGTATCCTGGAAGTCAACGCCGCTGCCGTGACGGCCTACCTCAACGCGCAGATCGACGCCGGCGCGCAAGCCGTGATGGTGTTCGACAGCTGGGGCGGCGTGCTTGCCGACGGCGCCTTCCAGCGCTTCAGCCTGGACTACACGCGCCGGGTCGTGCAGGGACTGCAGCGCGAAAAGGACGGCCAGCGCATCCCCTGCATCGTCTTCACCAAGGGCGGCGGGCCGTGGCTGGACGAGATCGCCTCGGTCGGCGCCGATGTCGTCGGGCTGGATTGGACCGTCAACCTGGGCCGCGCACGGCAGCTGGTGGGTGACCGCGTCGCACTGCAAGGCAATCTCGACCCCAACGTGCTGTTCGCCCCCGATGAAGCCGTGGCGCGTGAGGCGGTGGCGGTCCTCGACAGCTTCGGCCGCCCACAGCGGCCCGGCGGACCCTGGGACGGACATATCTTCAACCTCGGCCACGGCATCAGCCAGCACACCCCCCCCGAGCGCGTCGCGACGCTCGTCGAGGCCGTTCACAGCCATTCCCGACGGCTGCGCTCGCCTGCCTGAACATCGGCTCCGGACAGCCGCAAGGCAGGCCGCGCACGCGAGGTAAGTGAGCACTCAGGGCTTGACTTATCCCCAGCAGAGGTGCTGCGACGGTGCTTTCGCAGATTGCATCGTCGGCCCCCGGGATTTCTCGTCCCTACGTGCTAAGTCATTGATTTGCAATAACTTTGCTGCATGCCACCAAATCGGGCAATGGACGCCGGGGCATGCAAAATCAAGCACTTGGCGCGCCTTGCCGCAGTTTCCCCACAATGTTATCCACAGATTGCGTGGACAGGTCGAAAAGTCTTTACCGATCATGCACTTGCGGCTCTTCCTTGAGGCATATCCTAGGTTTCATGCGCAACTTCGCACCACTCTGGCGTGACTGAGACGGCTGCCCTGTCGGTGGCTGTGGAGACCCCCCGCTACTCGGCCGTGGGCAGCCTGCTGGACTACGCATGCGAGCAATCACTGCCGCCAGGCACGATGGTGCGCGTCCCTTTGGGCCGCCGCGACGTGCCTGGCATCGTATGGCAGCGGACTGCCGGCGCACCACCGGCACCGGTTGAACTGCGGCCGCTGGCAGCGGTCTTGTCGGCGCTGCCGCCGCTGGCCGCCGAGTGGCGGGAGCTGATCGACTTCGCCGCGGCCTACTACCAGCGCGCCGTCGGCGAACTGGCGCTGGCCGTGCTGCCGCCGGATCTGCGCAAGCTCGACGACATCCGACTGGCGCGCCGCCTGGCGCGGCTCCAGCGCGAGCCTGCCGGCGAGGCCAGGGCGGCATCGCCGGCGCGGCCCGAACTCAACGAGGAGCAGGCCGCCGCGCTGGTCGCCATCGCCCGCGCCGACCGCCCGGTGCTGCTGCACGGCGTCACCGGCAGCGGCAAGACCGAGGTCTACCTGCGCGCAGCCGAGGCCGCATTGGCGCACGGCAAGCAGGCGCTGGTGCTGGTGCCCGAGATCAACCTCACGCCGCAACTCGAGGCGCGCTTCGCGGCGCGCTTCCCGAGCCATGTCATGGTCAGCCTGCACAGCGGCCTGACCCCGGCGCAGCGCCTGCGCCACTGGTTGCTGGCCCATCTGGGTCGAGCCGACCTGGTGCTGGGCACGCGGCTGGCGGTGTTCGCGTCGATGCCGCGGCTGGGGCTCATCGTCGTCGACGAAGAGCACGACCCGTCGTTCAAGCAGCAGGAGGGCGCGCGCTACTCGGCGCGCGACCTCGCGGTATGGCGCGCGCACCGGCTCGGCATCGCCGTGCTGCTGGGTTCGGCCACACCGTCGCTGGAAACCTGGCAGCGGGCGCTGGAAGGACGCTACCTGCGGCTGGCGTTGGCCCGTCGCATCGGCGGTGGCGTGATGCCGGCGGTGCGCCTGGTGGACATGACCCGGCTGCCGCGCGACGCGCAGCAGGAGCGGGTGCTCGCACCGCCGCTGCTGGCCGCCATCAGGGAGCGCATCGAACGCCGGGAGCAGAGCCTGCTGTTGCTCAACCGCCGCGGCTACGCGCCGGTGCTGCACTGCAGCGCGTGTGGCTGGAAGAGCGGCTGCCCGCATTGCAGCGCCTGGCGCGTCTTCCACAAGGCCGACCGCACGCTGCGTTGCCACCACTGCGGCCTGACCGAGCGCGTACCGCGCGCCTGCCCCGACTGCGGCAACCTCGACATCGCCCCGCTCGGCCGCGGCACCGAGAAATTGCAGGAGCAGCTGGCCGCGCTGCTGCCCGGCGCCCGGGTGGCGCGGCTGGACGCGGACAGCACCCGCGGCGCCGGCGTGCTGCAACAGCAACTGGGAGCCATGCATGCCGGCGAGGTGGATGTGCTGGTGGGCACGCAGATGCTGGCCAAGGGGCACGACTTCCGCCGCGTCACGCTGGTGGCGGCCGTGAACCCGGATGCGGCGCTGTTCAGCAGCGACTTCCGCGCCCCCGAGCGGCTGTTTGCCCTGCTCATGCAGGCCGCCGGCCGCGCCGGCCGCGACGCCAGCCAGGCCGCGCGCAGCGAGATGTGGGTGCAGACCTGGCACCCGCGGCACCCGCTCTACGCGGCGCTGACGACGCACGACTACGACGCCTACGCCGCGGCGCAACTGGCCGAGCGCCGCGCCGCCGGGCTGCCACCGTTCGCCAGCCTGGCGTTGCTGCGCGCCGAGGCGCGCACGGTCGACGTGGCGCGGGATTTCCTGCAGGACGCGTCCGGCCTGGCAGCGGCGCACGACGGTGTCACCGTCTACCCGCCGGTGCCGCCACAGGTGTCGAAAGTGGCCGACGTGGAGCGGCTGCAGATGCTGGTGGAATCGCCTTCGCGCGTGGCACTGCAGCGCATGCTGGCCGCCTGGCTGCCGGGGCTGCATGAGCTGCGCGCGCGCCATAAGGGGCTGCTGCGCTGGGCGGTGGACGTCGATCCGCTCGCCATCTGACGCCGCCTCGACGCGACGGCTCCCGAACGCCATGAAGCTCTGCCGCACTCCCGACCGGGATGAGGTCAAGCGGGGCCGTGGCGCCGAGTCAGCCCGCCAGCACGCGCTGCAGCTGCAGCGCTTCGGCGACGTGTGCGGTGGCGATGGCGTCGCTGGCGGCCAGATCGGCGATGGTGCGCGCCACCTTCAGGCAGCGGTGCAGCCGGCGGCCGCTCCAGCCCAGGCGTTCAGCGGCGCCGCGCAGGAAGCGCGCGGCCGGCTCGTCCAGACGGCAGTGTTCGTCGATCCGGCCGGCCTCCAGCAGGGCGTTGGGCTCGCCCTGGCGGTTCAGCTGGCGTTGCCGCGCTGCCGCCACCCGCGCCGCCACCGCCGCGCTGGGTTCGCCGTCGGGCAGGGCCAGCAGGGCGGCGGCGGGGGCGGCCAGCACTTCCACCTGCAGGTCGATGCGATCGAGCAGCGGGCCGGACAGGCGGCCCTGGTAGCGCGCCACGGCGTCGGGCGTGCAACGGCAGGCCTTGCCCAC
>Ga0209254_10003577_pt1 | contig 14159 bp, 13 predicted proteins | sample FrelakmetDIP11DI_FD_187148 | JGI IMG/M metagenome (GOLD analysis project Ga0209254, IMG submission 187148) | Freshwater lake sediment microbial communities from the University of Notre Dame, USA, for methane emissions studies - DIP11 DI (SPAdes)... | ecosystem: Environmental > Aquatic >...
GTCGTTATCACCCATTCTGATATTACGCGTGCCACACCGAACGATCGCATCTTGCCTGTATTATTGGAAGAACTTGAAAATGCAGGAATCTCAAGAGAAAACATCAGCTTATTGAATGCGCTTGGGACGCACCGCCAGCAAACCGAAAAAGAGCTTCGTTCGATGCTGGGGGATCAAATTTACGAGAATTACCGCTGTTTACAGCATAACGCCTTTGATGACTCTCTGCTCGTCTCTTTAGGGATGACTTCGTACGGCAATCCGGTGCGGATCAACCGAAATTTCCTCGAAGCTGATATACGCATTCTGACTGGATTTATTGAACCGCATTTCTTTGCTGGATTCAGCGGTGGTCCCAAAGGCATCTTGCCCGCCCTTGCGGGGGCAGAGAGTGTCCTATCAAACCATAATCAAGCGATGATCGCCCATCCAAAAGCCACCTGGGCAATAACCGAAGGGAATCCCATCTGGGATGAGATGCGTGAGGCTGCCTTGATGACTCAGCCTACTTTCTTACTGAACGTAACATTGAACCGTGAAAAAGCGATCACAAAAGTCTTTGCCGGAGATATGCTCAAAGCGCATGCCGAGGGCTGTGCTTTTGTAGGAAAGACCAGTCTGGTCCCAGTTTATAAACCATTTGACATTGTCATCACCACCAACAGCGGCTATCCCCTCGATCAAAACCTGTATCAGAGCATCAAGGGACTTAGTGCCGCTGCGCGTGTTGTTCGTAAAGGCGGTGCCATTCTCCTGGCAGCGGCTTGCGAAGACGGCTTGCCTGACCATGGGAGATATGCTTCTCTTCTTGCGGAAGCAGGATCCCCTCAAAAAATCCTGGATATGCTTGCTCAGCCCGGTTTTAACCAACCTGACCAGTGGCAAGTCCAAACCCAAGCCCAAATTCAGCAAAAAGCCGAAGTCTTTGTCTACAGCGACGGCTTGACGGACGAGCAAATCCAAAGAGCTCTCTTCCAGCCCTGTCATGATATCGCTCGCACAATCAGCCAATTGGCTGAACGATATGGATCAAGGATTTGCGTCCTACCAGACGGACCATTAACGATCCCTTTCGTAAATTCTCAAGTCTTCTCTGCGAAAAAACAAACCTGACATGACTGTAAGGTTAAATCCCTTGCACCCTTAATCATCTTCCGGTAAGATGATAAATAGCAAAACATATTCCTGGACCCATGGTGATTTTGATCGGATAAGGAAAGATTTATGTTAGCAAAGCTTGATGTTAGGACGAAGGCGTTCTGGCTAGTTACAGGTTACATGCTAATTGCATTGTTGGGAGCGATCGACGCCCAATTTTTACCGGAAATCGTCTTTGCCCCGCTCTATTTGATACCAATTGCCATTTTGTCTTGGTTTGTCGGAAAATGGAATGGCATAACTGCCTCAGTGCTTAGTACCATGATGTGGCTTGCTGCTAATATTTATTCTGGTGGGCCATATGAAACTACATTTGCATATTATTGGAATTCGATTATCTGCCTGACAACCTTCCTCTTGATCTCTTCATTGATCACGTATCTTCGTGTTGAGGTAGAACAAAACAGGAATCTATATCAATTGGACACTTTGACAGGTATTGCCAATTCGGTTGGATTTCACGAGGCCGCACAAAGAGAGATAGACCGTTCGAAAAGATTGAACCGCCCATTTTCCTTAGGTTATATTGATGTCGATAATTTTAAATTTATCAATGACCAAAAGGGACATACCGTCGGTGATCAAGTGATCCGAGAAATTGCCAAGAATATACAATTAAACCTGCGTAAGTCCGACCTCGTTGCCAGGGTAGGTGGTGATGAATTCGCTTTATTATTGTCTGAGGCAGGTCAAGAAGCATCGCGAGAAGCAATCAATCGGATTCTCCATAACTTAAAAAACGAAATGGATTCGAAAGGTTGGCCTTTGACTTTCAGTGTCGGGGTTTTAGCCTGTATTGAACATCCAAAGACGGTTGACGAAATTATGCGATTGACCTCCGAATTACGCGACTTTGTCAAGAATAATGGCAAAGATGGTATATGTTTTTCAGAATATAAAAGTAAAATCGAATCTCCTCGCAGCCCTTTGGCTTAACCGATTATTTCTCCTTGAGAGTATGGATCTCAAAGTAAACCTACTTTGAGGCACCCGCTTTGATTGCCTCATAATATAATTAAGCTTTTTTATCACTCATTTTTAGACGAGGAGGTTTCGTCATGCCAGGGAAAACAAAAGTTGCCTTGATCGGTGTGGGGGGAATGGCGCGCTATCACATTCGCCAAATGTTAACCATGCTTGATTCCACTCAAATTACCGTTCTCTGCGAGCCATCAAAAGAAATGGTTGAAACGGCTGCTGCAATTTTTAAAGAAGCAGGTTTAGAGATACCACCCAACCAACCTAATCTCCAAATCCTTCTAAAGAACTATGCCCACCAGCTGGATGCCGCGTTTATCATTTCTCCGCATGTCTATCATCACAACCAGGCTCGAGATTGTATGCATGCTGGACTTGACGTTTTGCTTGAAAAGCCAATGGTTATGAACGGTGATGAAGCTGCCAGCCTAATCAAGATACGCGATGAAACGAAACGTTTATTAGTTGTCGCTTTTCCTGGCAGTTTATCGCCTCAGATTAGAACTGCAGTAAAATTACTCCGCTCAGGTCAATTGGGTGTCCTGCAATCAATCAGTGCTACTGTTTGGCAAGGCTGGGGTCCAGGGACTGTTCAAACCTGGAGGCAGCAGCCTGCAATCTCTGGCGGTGGATTTCTATTCGACACAGGCGCTCATATGCTGAACACTGTCGTTGACCTGGCAGGTGAAGAATTTATCGAAGTGGCTGCCTGGCTGGATAATAATGGTCGTCCTGTTGAGACGGAAGGAGTTGTGATCGGGCGCCTGGCATCTGGGGCTCTCGTGACATTGCATGGATCTGGCGAAGCCATCCCTTCTTGTGCTTCCGATGTCCGCCTCTTCTGCTCTAAGGCGATCTTACGGACAGGCATCTGGGGAGAACGCCTTGAGATCCAAAGAACCGGAGAAAATGACCTCTCTCCGGTGCGTGTCGACCCTTCTATGGGAGTGTGGGACCAGTTCCTTGCAGTCAGATCCGGTCATATCGAAAATCCTTGCCCTCCTGAGGTAGGCTTGCGCATGGCTCGCCTCTATGATGCCATTGTAGCGTCTTCTGCCGAGGGCGGAAAGCCTGTAAGATGCCGCTAATAAACCATCCATACGATGTTGAAGTGCATTAATCAGGATAGTAAAGAATTCATCATCATCTTGGATCCGCGTTGGAAAGCACGTCTCCACGATCTAAGGAAATTAGATGACCAGAATCAGCTGGTTTGCCCAGTTTGTCACCAACCAGTCCGTCTTCGAACGGGAAATATCCGGATATGGCATTTCGCACATAAACACCTTAAGAATTGTCCTTTGCAATTCGAATCCCCTCAGCTCATACAAACCCGCGCAGCTTTATACGAGTGGCTGTTGTTTTACTTTCCTGCCACGAACGTTACCGTTGAAAAAACCATTCCTGATCTACCTTTTCCACGCCACATCGATTGTTGGGTTGACCAGGAGCCTGTATCAGTGATATATTGGGTTATTGATTCACGCCGGCCCCCTGCTGAACGCACCCAACTTCAAGAAGCAATTAAGGCATCTGGGCTTCAAACACATACCCTTTTCACGAGCACGATGTTCCATCCTGACGAATTCAACCCGCAGAATATTTTTCTAACCACAACTGAACGCGCTTTTATGACTTCATCCCAATTTGATCAATCCATTCGCGGGTTTACCTTGTCTCAGGGGAAATCCTTGCATTATCTCGATGCATCGAATCGTACCCTCATCACTTATCGGAATTTACATCTTGTACATCCACCCCAAGAATATACAGGATTTACAATCACCACGCCGTTAGCGAATGTGACTCCATTCTCAAGTAATGCCGAATTTGTTCACCCAGGCGAAGAGCAAAAACTGCAAAAAATCCAAGCTGAAACCCTCAAACTTTACGAGAAACAGCAACGTACCTTACCAAGCCTTTTGAAAAAGACGCCTCAAATTCAAAATGAGGAGTGGCCACCAAAACCACCAGTAATTAATTTAGAAACATACTCCGATCAGCATAAAGATCGCAATCCATTTGATAAAACCGCCTCCTGTTGCGTGTGTGGGAATATGACTTCAGATTGGATTACTTATGATGGCAAAACAGGCATATGCCTGTGCAGAAGTTGTTACAATAAACAAAACGAAAATAATTGAAAGGGATAACAATGAATTCTTCAATTGCTGTACAACTTTACTCAGTCCGTGAATATACAGAGAAAGATTTCGCTGGTACGGTTCGGAAAATCGCAGCAATGGGTTATACAGGGGTTGAGACGGCTGGCTTCCCTGGTACCTCAGCTAAAGATGCAGGTGCTCTATTCACAGAATTAGGTTTGGCTGTTTCCAGTGCTCACGCCGGTTTACCCGTCGGAAAAGATCAGGCTCGTATATTGGATGAAATGGATGCAATTAGCTGCAAGCGGCTTGTTTGCCCTGGGGTTCCTGCATCGTTGTTCGAAAGCATGGATGGCCTCAAAAAAGCTGCCCACCAGCTTAATGAAGCAAACCAGGTATGCAAAGCGCATGGATTATCCTTAGGTTACCATAACCACTACAAGGAATTTCAAGTGGTAGAGGGGCGAATTGCTTATGATATCCTGTTGGAGTTGGTAGATCCCGAAGTATTTTTCCAGGTTGATACGTATTGGGCATATGTAGCAGGTATTGATGTAACCGCGCTCGTTAAGAAGCTGGGAAAACGTGCTCCTTTGCTTCATATAAAAGATGGCCCCGGTGATAAAGAACACCCCATGCTGGCTGTGGGTGAAGGTATTATGGATGTGCCTGCAATCCTCACCGCTGCTAAAGGCTTCTGTGAATGGCAAATTGTCGAACTCGATGCTTGCGCCACAGATATGCTTGAAGCAGTCCAGAAAAGCTACCAGTACCTGGCTGGCCTTAAAATATAGTCCCCGTTTATGAGCACCGAAATCCTTGATTATCGTTCTGACCTAAATCTCCAGCCTGCCCAGGCTCTTTGGAAAATGGTTGACTCTGGGTCTGCTCCATATCGGTTTACAGCCTCAACCGTGGAAGAAGCCCTGGCGTGGCAAGCGAAGATACGTCCTCTTCTTGATGAAATCATCGGTTTTCAAGGAATTCCCCGGGTTAATCCTGAACCAGAGCTGATCGAGCAAGTTGACAGGGGCGATTTCATTCGAAAGAAGATTCGAATGAAAACCACTGAGAACACCAGCATGCCTGTCTACTTGCTCTTACCGAAAGATAGGCCTAAACCGTATCCAGTCATCCTTGCCTTCCACGGGCATGGTTATGGCGTCAAAGATATCGTCGGGCTGTGGGAGGATGGTCAAGAACGCCTGACACCGGAGGGTTACCAAAAGGATTTTGCTGTTGACCTTTGCCGAAAAGGGTTTGCTGTAGCTGCACCTGAAATTTCATGTTTTGGTGAGCGTAGGTCAGACTTTTCACAGCTTAACACCGCCATCGGAAGCCCGATCCCCGATACTTGCGACCATACAGCTCGGTTGGCGTTCCACTTAGGAGGCTCTGTAGTTGGACTGAGGGTATTGGACGGCAAACGCCTTGTCGATTACCTGGAAACCCTCCCGGAGCTGGATATGAGCCATGTGGGTGCAATGGGTATTTCAGGCGGCGGGATGCATACTTTCTTCTCCACCTGTTTGGATACGCGCATTAAGGTTTGTGTGATTAGCGGCTACTTCAGTGCCTTCCGCGACAGCATTTTGGCAATGCACCACTGCGCTTGTAATTTTGTTCCAGGACTGGCTAAGTTTGGCGAAATTTATGACCTGGTAGGATTAATTGCCCCTCGCCCTATGCTGATTGAAGCCGGGTCTTACGATCCCATTTTCCCCATCGCATCCGTTGAAAAATCCATTCACAAGACTCGCCAGGTATATCAAGTTTTCGGTGCCGAAAATGAAATCCAGGCTGATTTCTTCGAAGGCCGCCATCAAATCAATGGGCGCCTGGCTTATGAATTCTTAGCATCAAATCTACTGAGAGGTTAACCATGCTCTATCCTCAGAATAACTTATATCGTCAATTCATTGATCTCTCCGGATTTTGGGAATTTCGGTTTGACTCTGAAAACAAAGGATTGGACCAAGAGTGGGCTCGGGGGTTCGATCTTTCCCGCCCGATTGCAGTCCCCGCTTCATGGAATGACCAATTCGAAGATGGGCGAGATTATCTTGGTCCTGCCTGGTACCAGGTTAGCTTTCACCTTCCCTGGGGCTTTAATCAAAAAAAGCTTTTCTTAAGATTCAACTCAGCGAATTACCTGGCCCAGGTATGGTTGAATGGAGAATTAATTGGCAGCCATGAAGGTGGTCATCTGCCCTTCGAATTTGAAATAACGGATAAAATCCATCCGGCAAACAACTTGCTGGTTGTTCGCGTCGATGGCTCACTCGCCTTTGACCGTGTTCCCCCTGGAAATATTACGGGAGATCCATATGACTTTTTTGGCTCCCACAGCGAAAATTATCCCCAAACGAATTTCGACTTCTTCCCCTATTGTGGGCTGCAGCGGGAAGTGCTCCTCTATGCTCTCCCCGAAAGTTCAATTAAAGATGTGACAGTGACAACCGAGTTAGAGGGAACCACAGGCATCGTCATCGTGGCTGTGCAGATCGAAAATTGTGAATTCGCAAACATCATCCTCAGCCTGCGCAAGGATGGTCAAGAATTCACTGCTTTTGCGAATCGGATCGAGCAGCCTACATTCGTAAACGTCAAGATACCCAATGCTGATCTATGGGAGCCAGGTGCGCCAAACCTCTACGATCTGACCCTTCAGCTCTTCATCAAAGGAGAGCTAGTCGATGTCTATACGCTCCCTGTCGGAATTCGGACGGTCAAGATTGAAGGAACACAGCTTCTTCTAAATGGAAAACCGATTTATCTCAAGGGTTTTTGCCGCCACGAAGATTTTCCGGTAATCGGTCGTGGTTACCAGCCTGCGGTATTAGCAAAAGATTTTTCACTGCTGCAGTGGGCTGGAGCAAATTCTTTTCGTACGTCCCATTATCCATATTCCGATCAAACCATGCAGTTAGCTGACCGCCTGGGATTCCTGGTGATCGATGAGATACCCGCAGTTGGATTATATTTCCGGGAAGATGGTCTCCCGCGCCGTTTAGAATTATGCCAGCAGTACATCAGAGAGCTTATTGCTAGAGACAAGAACCATGCCTCTGTGATCATGTGGAGTATTGCGAACGAGCCGCTCTCTGTACGCGCAGAAGCCAAGCCTTTCTTCCGAACGCTTTTGGATCAGGTGAAAGTGCTCGATCTCACTCGACTTGTAACCATTGTTTCCGCCGTAGGTGTAATCGAAGAGGCCTTTGAGTTTTTGGATGTCGTCTGTCTAAACCGTTATAACGGCTGGTATCAACAGTCTGGGCGCATCGAAGAAGGCCTCAAAAGCCTCTCGATGGAGCTGGATGTGCTCTATGAGCGCTTTCAGAAACCGATCATCTTGTCAGAGTTCGGTGCGGATACGATCCCCGGCGTGCACGCTCAACCCCCTGAAATGTTCAGTGAAGAATATCAAGTCGAATTCTTGACTCGTTATATTGAGTTATTGCGTAGTAAACCTTACATCATTGGCGAACATGTTTGGGTAATGTGTGATTTCAAGACATCCCAGGGAACCTTGCGCATGGGCGGGCTCAATTACAAGGGCGTGTTTACCCGTGACCGGCGCCCTAAAATGGCTGCTCATGCGCTTCGCAAAATTTGGAGTGAGAAATAAAAGGAATTTAATTATGAAAGAGCTTCCAAGTGACTTAGATCGCATCATCATCTCTGCTTCAGATATCGAAAAGCGCGTTCAAGAGCTGGCAGCACAGATTGATCAAGACTATGCCGGCATCGATTCGCTGTATATGGTGGGCATCCTTAAAGGAGCGTTTATATTTTTGGCTGACTTGGTGCGCCACCTGACCATCCCGCATATTGTCGATTTCATGGCCCTATCCAGCTATGGAAAATCGACTTCTTCAGGTGCTGTCCGCATCCTCATGGATCTACGCGAACCGATAGAAAATCGACACGTCCTTATTGTTGAAGACATCCTTGACAGCGGTAAAACCTTGAGTTACCTCTACCATCTGCTCAAAGAGCGCCAACCTGCTTCTCTAAAAACCTGTGTTCTTACGTTGAAACAGCGCACAACGTTCAAGGCCGATATTCCTCTGGATTACTTGGGGTTCGAAATTCCGGATGTTTGGGTGGTAGGTTATGGTCTCGACTTCGCCGATAAGTACCGGACTCTCCCCTATATCGCAGAATTAAAACAAACAAATCAATAATAGACTGATTAGATAAAATTTCTCTAATAATTATCTTTACAATCGCTGAGTTATGCTGGAAAATACATACCCATAGCTAGTTTCTAGTTAAACATACGCAAGGCACAAAGGATAAAAAATGAGAATACGTTCGAGCGCGTTTTTATTGATAGGTGCATTCGCTTTATTGCTACTAACCCAGTGCACTTCCACCCAATCCACAACCGTTGTACCTGAAGCAACGAGTTTACCAGCGACTTCAACAACCGCACCTGCCACTGCGACATCCTTACCCTCCACACCCACAACCGAGTCTCCAACACCCACTTTAGCTCCTGCCACATCTACCAGCACGGTTCCTCCTGCTGCTTCACCAGGGTTGGATGGTGCCGCCTTAGTCGCGGAACGCTGTATCGTGTGTCACACCACGGAACGCATCCAGAATTCGACAAAAACCAGAGATGAATGGGAAGACACTGTGAAGCGCATGATTGGCAAAGGCGCCAATCTTAACTCTGATGAAAAAGATGCTGTGATTACTTACCTGGCAGAAACTTTCAAAACAAATGTTCCACCTGCTTTAGGTTTGGATGGTGCTGCTTTGGTTCAAGAACGCTGTACGGTGTGCCACAGCACAGAACGCATCCAGAATTCATCAAAAACCAGAGATGAATGGGAAGATACTGTCAAGCGCATGATTGGAAAAGGCGCCAATCTCACCTCTGACGAAAAGGATATTGTCATCAATTATCTTGCCGAGACTTACAAGAAGTAACATCGCATCATCATTCAAGGAGTAAACCGCAGAAACTCCGCTTCCTTCTTTGAAACGGAGTTTCTTTTAAGGTTGCTGGGGGTGAAGGAGTCGAACCTCCGTCAACAGATCCAGAGTCTGCTGTCCTACCACTAGACGAACCCCCACCGTTCGATTGGCTCATATTCTATCATGCCCCTTCCGGTAAAGTGCAACAGAATAGGCAATGACTCCTAGACGCCGGAAAGCATATCCAGAGTCTGAACCGCCCGATAAAGCCGTTCCAAAACGGTTGTTTTTCCAATGATTTCCATGCTCTCAAACAGTGGCGGGCTGACAGTCTGACCTGTCACCGCCGCGCGTAAGATACTGAATACCTGCCCGGCAGTTAACCCCAGTACCTCCACCAAGGCACGCATATTCTCCTCCGCTATCAATACGGTGTAAGGATCTAATTCTTCCAGTACGTTTATGCTTTTTCGAAGGACATCAGCGGATTCTGCAGCTGTCATTTTCTTACCGATAAGGTCAGATGCATCAGGAGAAACATCTTCCTTGAAAAAGAAACCTGCCATATTGGGTGCTTCATCCAACCCACCTAATCGCTCTCGGATAATTGGAACGATTCTCAAAAGCTTCTCTTCATCGACAATTAAATTTGCCTTTTCCATGAATGGCTTCACCCGGTTCGCCAGCTCTACTGGCGGCAGCTCCCTGATATATAATCCATTAAAATGATCCAGCTTAGAAAAGTTTATTGCAGCCGGAGCCGGATTGAGATGCGTGAGGCTAAATTTTTCGATTAAATCATTCATCGAAAAGAGCTCTGTGTGATCATCATAACTCCATCCCATCAAAGCAATCCAATTTACAACAGCCTCAGGCAGGTAACCAAGATCCTCTAAATCTTTCAAGAAGATTGAATATCCATCCTTGATGAGGTCAGGGTTTTCCCGCTTGCTCATCTTTCCTTTCCCAGAAGGCTTTAAAAATACAGATAAATGAACCCATTCAGGCTCAGGCCAACCAAAAGCTCTGACAATATGTCCATGCAAGGGAAATGTAGACAGCCATTCTGACCCACGGATGACATGAGTGATGCCCATCATATAATCATCTACCATGGCGGCCAGGTGGTATAAAGCTAAACCATCAGAGCGCACAATAATATAGTCATCCAGGTTGCGATTCTCCACCGTAATATTTCCTCTCAAGATGTCACGCACGGTGATCGACCCTTCCTGGGGGGTTTTAAAACGAATCACGTACTTTTCACCGCCCTTCACGCGCCTTATCGCCTCATCCGGATCTAGATTCCGGCATGTGCCATCGTAATGAGGGGATAATTTTTGTTTCTGCTGATCCTGGCGCACTTTATCTAACCGCTCTGGGGTACAGAAACAATAATAGGCGTTCCCTGCATCAATGAGTTTCATCGCAAATTCGAGATAAATTTCTTTTCTCTCGCTTTGGCGGTAAGGAGCATAAGGTCCGCCAATATCGGGGCCTTCATCCCATTCCAAACCCAGCCACCGTAAGCCATTCATCAGCTCAGCCTCTGCCTCGGGCACCAGCCTTTTTCGGTCAGAATCTTCAAGACGCAAAATGAACTGCCCACCAGTCTGGCGCGCAAGCAAGAAATCATAAAGTGCAGTTCTCCCACCGCCCAGGTGAAGATGCCCGGTTGGAGAAGGTGCAAAGCGGACTCGAAATGGTTTGGTTGCTGTCATCGTTGACTCCAAAATAAAAAACGCCAAAATTCTGATCCAATGAGCCTTCTACTCATTGAAAAATATTTTGACTTTTATTTTATCAAATAAATGCGAAGTTTACTGTTCTTCCAATCAGGTTTTAAATTCCAACGATTTATACCTTAACGCCACAGATTCCACCAATCCAACCCCTAGCAGCAAAGAAAGCAATGAGCTTCCCCCATAGCTTACAAAAGGTAATGTTAGGCCTGTGGCAGGCATCAACTGCAAGTTCACTCCGATATTTACAATGGCTTGAAAAGAAATTAATGTGGCGATTCCATAGCATATTAAGGCCCCAAAAGTATCCCGAGACTTGCGCGCTGTCCACAAAACCCGATAAATCACAAATAGAAGCAGCATCATCATAACGAAAATACCCACAAAACCAAACTCTTCCCCAATTACAGAAAAAATAAAATCCGACCAGCGCACTTTCAAAAACCGTAATTGACTCTGCGTACCTTGCATGTATCCCTTGCCAAACCATCCCCCTGAGCCAATCGAAATTAAAGCTTGTTGAAGGTTATATTGTTCGCCATAACTGGCCTGTGGATCAGGAAATATAAAGTTCAATATCCGCCTTTGCTGATAATCCTCCAAAAATGGGAAAGCCAAAAACGGTATGACGATGCCGCTCACAAGGAACAACAATAGATGTTTTAACTTCAGCCCGGTCGCCCATAACAAAGCAAACCAGATTGCGAGGATGACCAAAGAGGTGCTCAAGTTAGGCTGTAAGATAATCCAAACGACAATTCCTAAGGTAAATATAAAACTGCGCGCCACCCAGCTAAGCTGCCCGATTTGCTCCTGATGCCTCGTAAAGAAATCAGCCAGGGTTAATATCACAACAATTTTTGCAATTTCAGAAGGCTGGATTAAGATCACGCCAGTATCAAACCAGCGCGCAGATCCATACAGGGCTTGCCCGGCAATTGTCAATGCTGCCAGAGCTACTACTGTAACGATATACATAGGGCTGCTGATGGAGGCCCAAAGCCGATAATCGATTGAGGCAACAACGAAGACGACCCCGAATCCAATCCCCGCGAAAAGAAGCTGCCTCTGAACCAGGTTCGTTTCTTCAACCAATTCAATATTTCCCGCTACTGCAGAGCGGATCATTGTAATGCCAAAAATTGTTAATAAGACGACTGCCCCCAATAACCAGAAGTCAAAATGCCTCCAGTTTGTTTCAGACATAAAATTTACCTGCTAAATACCCTTAGCTCCTTCTCCGCCTGCCGGCAGGCTTCAGGGGGATATCCGCAACCAGGCGCTGCTCACGCCCATTATGTTCAATGCCAATTGTCACTGCTGAAGAATCAATCTGCACATATCGAGAAATTACCGCAATCAGCTCATCTTTCATCATATCCAACGATCCCGGTGACAGATCCGTGCGATCATGAATTAACACCAATTTTAATCGCTCCTTGGCCTGGTTGGCGCTTTTCTTTTCTCTGCCTAGAATTTTGTCGAAGAAGCTACCCATATTAGCGTCCTCCTGGGCGAAGAAGCTTCGTTATTCGTCCGATAAATCCACCCGAATTCATCAAGTCCAGGTAAGGGATCTCCTCACCTTTCAACCTGCGTGCAATATTCCGAAAAGCCTGTCCTGCCAGAGAGCGTTCCTCCAGTGCCACAGGTGCTCCCCGGTTCCCACCCATCAATACTTTTTCATCCTCAGGCACCACCCCGAGCAGCTCCACGGCCAGCAATTCCAACACATCCTCAATAGAAAGCATGTCTCCCCGCTTCACCAATTCGGGTTTGATCCGATTTATGATCAAGTGCGCCGGACCCTTTTCTTCTGCCTCGATCAAACCAATAATCCGATCCGCGTCTCTCACTGCAGATACTTCCGGATTAGTAATCACGATTACAAAATTCGCAGGTGCTACAGCATTCCGAAAACCCCGTTCGATCCCTGCCGGAGAATCGATTAAGACCCAATCACACTCGGTATCTAATTCGTCACACAAACGGACCATATCGCTTGGGGAAACAGCGGTTTTATCCCTGGTCTGCGCCGCAGGGATCAAATACAGTTCCGGCAGTCGTTTATCACGGATCATCGCCTGCTTTAACCGGCACCGCCCTTCAACGACATCGACTAGGTCAAAAACGATCCTGTTTTCAAGTCCAAGGATCACATCCAGGTTTCGCAAACCGATATCCGCATCGATACAAACAACCTTTTCTCCTGTCGCGGCGAGGGCCATCGCCACATTAGCGGTCGCAGTCGTTTTTCCGACTCCACCCTTTCCTGAAGTCACCGTAACTACCTTAGCCATATCTTTTCCTCTCGCCTCATTTCTCCTTGAAAATTACCCTAGGTGAATAATCGAATACCTGTTTTCCATATCTCACACACAACCTGTCCGTTCTTCAAATGCGCCATTTCAGGCGAAGGTTTCCCTTTCTTGACCGTCGCCGCCGCCACTCTGCCAGCAATCCGCAGCTGCATCGGTGTCAAATCTAATGCACACACAACTGCACCATCATCTCCCTCTGAGCCAGCATGTACGGAACCACGCAGCCTGCCCCACACGATGACATTTCCTCCCGCAGTCACCTCTGCCCCAGGATTCACATCTCCAAGAATAACAACATGCCCCGGATATTTTAAACTATAGCCTGAACGGAGGGTGCGGTGCACAAAAATGGCTTCCTCTCCATCTTCAAAATGGGTTTCCTGAGAGGCCATTCCCCGCTGCTGAATGACCGCTGAAGGTCGAGAAAGCCTTGTTGCCAGTCCCAATATCTGGGCTGTGTTCTCGGTTGTCGGCGAATTGCTCAAAACCCCCCATAAAGTTAAACCGCGACCTGAGATTTCATCCCGAAGTTGCCCTAAATCTACGGCTCGCAGGATCAAATTACCAACATCGATAAAAAGCTTCGCTCCTCGAAAAAACTCGATTCGTTGGTCTAATGTAATCAGTAAGATTTGGTGCAGTTCAGACCAATCACCCTCGCCTAGAACTACCAACAAACCATCTTTGATGCCCTTGATCTGTATTTTCGGCCCCATCGAACCCTTTTTCTCTTAAACCAAGTGATTATAGCACGAATCCCCAACCCCCTATTTAAGTCTATCTTACATTTTCTACCTTCTTTAGCTCAAAATAGGCATCGATCATCCGTCTGACGATTGGACCCGCTACAGATGCTCCTTCACCGCCGTTATATACAAAAGCGATCACCGCTATTTCAGGGTCATCGAATGGAGCGTAGGCAACTG